>JAABUM010001971.1_pt1 | contig 29063 bp, 36 predicted proteins | sample 5559161 | NCBI WGS metagenome assembly JAABUM01 (sample SAMN10711868, study PRJNA513369) | rock metagenome | isolation source: Antarctica rocks | place: Antarctica: Victoria Land, Siegfried Peak nord
GAGCGCACCGTCGAAGCCACCTGGAAGCGCATCGGCACCCTGCTCAAGAAGTTCAGCGCCACAGAGTGCGCCAATTACGTCAGGAACTCAGGATACGTCTTCACCTGATCCAAACATGCTCTAGGCGCTTAGGAGCCGTCATAAAGTAACCACGCCACCACAGAAAATAATAATGTGCGATTTCAATGGTTTGAATTTCCAAGTTAGATCGGTTATTTTATAGCGGCCCCTTAGCCCCGTCCCCTGGCGCTCGGCAGCTCGCGCCCTCGCTGCCATCCGCGCGTCCTGCGCCGCCAGCTCTTGCAGCCCTGCCGTCCGCAGCGCCGCCCGTGTCGCGGCCCGGCCGTGGCTGGCCTCGTGGTCGTTCCAGTCCGTGCCCTTGCCCTTGGCCACCTGGTCGGCAGCCGGCTCGGGCAGCAGCACCGTGGCGCCAACCGCGGCGGCGGCGGCCTCCGCCTTCTCGCGGCCCGCGTTCGGCAGCGGCTTCGCCCGCAGCGGCAGGTGATGATCGTTGTCGGCCGCCATGTAGATCAGCCGCACCGGGTCCTGTTCGCGCAATGCCGTCGCCACCGCCATCAGGTTGCTCGTGTCCAGCGCCACCGCAACCGCCATGCCCGTCGCACGGTGGACCGTGGCGCCTGTGGCATACCCTTCCGCGACGATCACCGGCGCCCCCGCCCGCAGCTCGCCCAGCAAGTGGAACGTGCCCATCTTCTGCGCGCCGCTGAGGTAGAGCTTGGTCCCGTCCGCGGCGATGGTCTGCACGTTGCGGACCTCGCCATCCACGTCATGCGGCGGCACCAAAAGGCGGCCGGCGATGCTGACGTTCCTCGTCGCTCCCTTGGCGGTCTGCACCGGCACGGTTTGCCTGGGCGTCGCCACCTGCAACCCGTGCGCCTCGATCCCCTTGGCAGCAAGGTAGGGGTGCGACGCATCGGCCGGCTTGGCGCCGGCTAGGTGTAGCGACCCGAGATCATCCGCGGTCCGGCGCGAGATCATCGGCGTTTCCTGCCCACAATCGGGGTCTTGGCAGCTTTTGGTGAAGCTGGACCAGCCTCCTGAGCGTACCGTTGCCGGACCGCTTGCTTCGGAAGTATCGCCCCCGGCTGCGCCAGGGACAACGCAGCGCACAGGGCGGACATGGACTCGACTTTCACCAAACGACTAGGCGCGGAAGGAGTTGAACCCCCGACCTCTGCCATGTGATGGCAGCGCTCTGCCACTGAGCTACACGCCTCCAGGCAAACCTAGCCAGAGCGTCGTTCGGCGTCGGGTGGGTTCCTACCATCATAGGGTCGAGCCGGGGAAGTGCATCCCCACCATAGGTCGTGACAGAAAGTGATTTGCCATGCATCAGCCGCGATTGCTCGCCGTCACCTGCACCGGAACCTACTCGGTGCCTGGTGCCGTCACCATCGGCCCCTGGCGATCTCCGCTTCCCGGCGCGCACGGTCGCGATGGCGGTCCGCCCACCTTTGAGCGCGATCAGCGCCCTCATAGTCGCCGTTCTCCGCACGCCAGCGTGCGATGTCCTCGGCACGCCTAGCACGGTGCCATCCCTGGCGGGCTGAGGCCCAAGCGTCCGGAGCGGGCTGAGCGTAGCCGTATGCAGGCGGCGCGGTGTAGCCGTACGGTGGTGCCTGGTAGTAGCCCTGTGCGGCGGCAGGAAGGGCAGCAAGGCAGCCGAGCAAGGTGAGCAAGGCGATACGCATGGTGGGCTCCGATGATCAGCAGGAGGTTAAAAGTCATCCCGTTGCTTGACATGAGAGGAGGCAGCGGTGTGGCGGCAATGCGGCGGCGCTCTGCGCTGCATCGCCCCTGGCGCAGCCGGAGGCGATGCTGCCGAAGCAGGCGGTCTGGCAAAGATATGCCCGTAAGGTTGGTCCAGCTTCACCAAAAGTGGCCAAGACCCGGATTGTGGGCACAAACCGCCGATGATCTCGCGCTCGCCACATTTCGATCTCGGGCTGCTACAGCTATGGCCGGCGGCGCGTCCCGGTGCCGGTCCGCGTCGCGGCCGACCTCGCGGCGATCATCTCCTGGTTCACGCTGGTCCAGCCGCGCTTGGGAAGCGGCTGGCTGTTCTGAGGATGGCTCTATGGACGAAGTGAAGAAAGCGCGGGCCAAGGTGCGCGAACGCGAGCGTGCCATCTGGAACCGCGTGGAAGCGGTCGGCTATGAGGCACGCGCTGCCGATGGCGCCACGGTGAAGGCGTCGGCAGCGGCGACGGCCAGCACTGACGCCAGAAAGGAAAAGCAGGCGCAGACGCCTAGCTCCAGCTCGTGACAAACCTAGACGATCATAGGCCGGTGCTGACGCCGACTGAAGCCACAGCGCTCCATGATCGTTCAGAACTGGCCGCTTGGTTCGTTAAAGGACGTCGAAGCCCTGAGCTGGAAAGCTGACGCGGCTGAGCCGCAACCTTGCGGATGCGCACCCGTTCACACTGACAAGAGCATTTCCAGCACAAGGTGATTTCTATGCCCAAACGAGGACAATTCCTGCTGATCGTCCAAACAGCCGTACTCGCCAATGGGGTGAGCTTGGCGTCGCAGCCGGAACTGGCCGAGACTTACCGTGACGAATACTCGGCTGTAGGAGTGCTGGACTTGATGGCCGAAGCGGTTGCTGCAGGCGAACGCATCCCAGATGAAATGAGCGCCGCGGAGGCAGCGACCGAGTTCTGTCGATACAGGTTACACCACCTCAGAGATGCGGGCGAGGCGGCGGGCACGACAGCGCTGCTCCCCCACTGGCTCGCCAATAAGTAGCGGACAAGTGAGCCAAACAGCCTACCGCTGGGCCTAGAGGCACTGTCACTCTTTCACGGGAGCTAAAACAATGGACTTCGAGACGTGGATTACTGAGGTCCAGAGCATTGTTGCCTTCGTGATCGAGCCGGGCGAGTGGCACAGGTATTACGATACTGGCTTGTCCCCTCTCGATGCTATCGCACAGCACCTTACGGATGAGGATGTCTAATCACGGTTATAGTCTGCGGCAGCCTAAATTCATTCTTTTCATCAGACACTTAACCCAGCATGCGGTAGCCAATAACCATTGTCTCCGGATTTCTTACACACCTCTCCGAAGCACTATCTCAGCTCCTTGGGGTGTGATGTGATACTCGGCAATCAGCCGCTTATCTTCTCCGATCAGGTATGCCTTCGTGGGTTTATCCTGACTTTCGCGTTGGGGATCATTGGAAGCGTCTTCCAGTCCTTCAACTGTAAGCCGCTGAGCTTCCGTAATACTCTTGCCAGAGTAGAAGACGTCAAGAATTCCCACATCACCCGGTTCCGTTCGAAACAGCTTGACCGTCAGAATTTCTGGTTTCGACACAGTGTACCTTCTGTTCACAGTTGACCACACAGCAGTAATCTTACTACATGGACCCGCCCAGTGGCTACCTGCCCGGTGACATTTGGAGCCGGACTGGACGCAAATTGGGGCAGCGTACACCCTCCGGCCATCGGTGTTGGCGCACAAAGGCGAAGCACTTGGCGTCGTCCAACAAGTCCGAAAGGTTGGCCAGGTCCGGTGCGGTCATGACAACAGAGCTCCCTTGCGTGTGGCAGTTCGCTTCACACCTCCACCATCAGATCAAAGGTCCTGCGAACACGCTACCCAGGCCCGAACCCACCGTCCTGGGATCCTACTTGCATTGGCAAGTCGTGCCAAGTTGCCAACCAGTAGCGCCCCAAACGCAAACGGCGCGCCCTGGGGCCCGCCGTCCGTTCCTCACAACAGGTTTCCGGCTGTTACCGGATCAGGCCGGCAAGCGGGCTGGACGGGTCGGCGCCCATGCACCGCGGCATCCGTCCGGCCAGGTGCGACAGCCGCCCGGCCTCCACCGCCGCCTTCATGGCACGCGCCATCAGGATAGGGTTCCCGGCATGGGCGATGGCGGAGTTCATCAGCACGGCGTCGCAGCCCAGCTCCATGGCGATGGCGGCGTCGGACGCGGTGCCGACCCCGGCGTCCACCAGCACCGGCACCCTGGCCTGCTCGATCAGCATGGACAGCATGGCCGGGTTCTGGAGACCCAGCCCCGAGCCGATGGGCGCCCCGAGCGGCATGATGGCGACCGCCCCGGCCTCCTCCAGCCGCCGGGCGGCGATGGGGTCGTCGGCGCAATAGACCATCACCTCGAACCCGTCCGCCACCAGCACGTCCAGCGCCTCGTGCGTCGCGCGCATGTCGGGATACAGGTGCGGCGGCGGGCCGAGCACCTCTAGCTTGACCAGGTTCCAGCCCCCGGCCTCCCGCGCCAGGCGTAGGGTGCGGACGGCCTCGTTCGCGGTGTGGCAGCCGGCGGTGTTGGGCAGGTAGGTGTAGCGCTTGGGGTCAACGTGGTCCTGCAGCATGGGGGCCGCCGGGTCGGACAGGTTCACCCGGCGGACGGCGACCGTCACCATCTCGGCGCCGGACGCTTCGATGGCGGCGGCGGTCTCCTCCAGGCTCTTGTACTTGCCGGTGCCGACTACCAGGCGCGAGCGGAAGCTGCGGCCGGCAACGGTCCAGGTGTCTGCGGTTTGGTAGCCGTCCATGGTCTAGCCTCCTCCGATGAAATGCACGATCTCGATCTGATCGCCGGGCGCCAGCTTTGGCGCTCGGCAGCAGATCGGGCATTGTGACGTTCCTTTGTAGCCTATGAAGCGGCTAACGGCAGCGCCGCCCTTTCTTCGATGGCTTGGTCAGGTGACGCCAAAGGAACTCATGCAGTCGGTGAAACCGGGCGACCAGAAGGCTTTTCCCCAATGGTAGACGCGGACAGAGCGGCGTAGGCCAGCCATCCAGAAGGGGTCCGATTGATAGAAGGCTTCCACTGTTGCTTGGTCGGGAGCGTTGACTATCCAGATGCCCCCCAAAGGGGTGCCCTCCTGGCTGTCTGTCACAGAGGGCACCAGAGGCAACTACCTTGTTAGGATGTTGCGCCAGGAAAGCGAGATGCGCGGGCATGTGCTGCTGACGTTCGGGCAGCCGCTCCGGCTGGTCCTCGTATATATCCTTGAACTGAACGACGAACACCATCGGCGGCTCCCTTCGCTGGCATGACCCAGACAGGTTCAACGGGTATGATCTCAGCCCATGTTGGTGGGCACCCCGGCTGGTTGAGACGATCCGCTACATGAAAAGCGCCGTCAAGACGCCTTCGTTGCTGCCAAGAACGTCACGCGCTTAGCCCTGCTCTCTGGCTCTCGGCAGCACGCGCCCTCGCTGCCATCCGCGCGTCCTGCGCCGCCAGCTCTTGCAGCCCTGCCGTCCGCAGCGCCGCCCGTGTCGCGGCCCGGCCGTGGCTGGCCTCGTGGTCGTTCCAGTCCGTGCCCTTGCCCTTGGCCACCTGGTCGGCAGCCGGCTCGGGCAGCAGCACCGTGGCGCCAACCGCGGCGGCGGCGGCCTCCGCCTTCTCGCGGCCCGCGTTCGGCAGCGGCTTCGCCCGCAGCGGCAGGTGATGATCGTTGTCGGCCGCCATGTAGATCAGCCGCACCGGGTCCTGTTCGCGCAATGCCGTCGCCACCGCCATCAGGTTGCTCGTGTCCAGCGCCACCGCAACCGCCATGCCCGTCGCACGGTGGACCGTGGCGCCTGTGGCATACCCTTCCGCGACGATCACCGGCGCCCCCGCCCGCAGCTCGCCTAGCAAGTGGAACGTGCCCATCTTCTGTGCGCCGCCAAGGTAGAGCTTGGTCCCGTCCGCAGCGATGGTCTGCACGTTGCGGACCTCGCCATGCATGTCATGCAACGGCACCAGCAGGCGTCCAGCGATGCTGGCGTTCCTCGTCGTCCCCTTGGCGGTCTGCACCGGCACGGTCTGCCCTGGGACCGCCACCTGTAGCCCATTTGCCTCGATCCCCTTGGCAGCAAGGTAGGGGTGCGACGTATCGGCCGGCTTGGCGCCGGCCAGGAGCTGCGCCGCCAGCCGCGCCCCTGCATCCTCGCGCGCCACGCGCTCGCGCTCACGCTCGGCCGCCTGCGCCTCCGCCTTTGCTGCCAGCGCAGCCTGGTCCACGGCGGACATCGGCGCCAGCTCGCCTTCCGACTTCCAGGTGCCGACGAACCCGCCCTGCTTCCAGTTATAGATGGCGCCAGCCGGCCGGCCCTCGTCGTAGAAGCCCCGGTAGGCGCCAGACTTTTCGCGCCCCTTGTTGCCCTCAACCGCGACGTAGCGGAGCTTGCCGTCCAGGACCGGCAGGCCCTGGGGTTTCAGGCCGTGGGCGCGCATCGCGTCCGCGAACTGCTGCTGCGCTTCCGACTCCCCGATCTTGACCCGCCGCGCTCGGGCTGGCCGGGGTGCCGGCGGCTTGACCCGTGGTGCTGGCGTTCCCTGCCCTGCTGGCGGCATCTGTGCTGCCGGCGTCGCCTGCTGCATGACCTGCGCCGGCTTCTGCCGCGGCAGCTCCGGCCGCTGCCGGGGCGTGCCCGCTGCTGCGGCGGCCCGGCGCGGTGCTTTCGGCGCGACCTCCACGGGGCTGATGGCGGCGATCCGCGCCATGACGGGCGCCCGCTGCCGGGCAGCCTCATCCAGTTGCTCCACCACCCGCTGCAGCGCCCGCCTGGCCTTGCGCTCCCCGAACGTGCGCCGCAGCGTGGTCGCCCGCTCCCCGGCAGCCGCACGGGCCTCTGACTTGCGTAGCCCCGCCTGCAACGCCCTGGCACCCTGCCTGCGCTCGGCCGCGCCGCCTTCCAGGAAGGCCAGCGCGCTCTCCTTGGGCGCCTGGCGTTCCAGGTTGCGGACCACGTTGGCCCACGCCTCCCGTCGCGCGCCCTCGCCCGTGGCCGGCGCCGGCAGCCCCATCGGCCGGCGCGTCAGCGCCTCGCGCATCTCTGCCCCCATGCTGCCCACCATCCAGGACTGCACGCGGTGCCTGCTCTCTGCGACATACGCCTTGAAGCCCTGCGCCGCCTTCGATCCGGCCGGCAGCGCGTTGATGTGCTCGTCAGACGTGATGCCCTGGGAGCTGTCTATGGTGCCGGCGTCGCCATAGGTCAGCCGGATGCGGCCGGTGCCCTCGCGGTCGCGCAACGCTTCCCACGACACGAAGCCCACCTTGCCGCTCTCGCCTCGCAGCTCAAGCCCTTCTGCCGGCAGGACCCGGACCACCCGCAGCACGGTGCCGTTGTCCCCGATGCTGGCGCTCTTGCGCCGGCCCCCGTCATCGGTGAACACGCCACGGGTGCGCGCGAACAGCCGGACGCTGTCGCCTTCGGCCAGGGAGAGAGTGTAAGCCCCTCCCCGCCCGTCCGTTGCCCGCACCATCACGCGGTCCTGGCCCAGCTCGCCCATCGCCCGGCGCTCGTCGCGCACCGCCCGGCTGATCTCGCGGGCGTCGGCGTTGGTCGGCGCGCTGATGGTCACGGTGTAGGCGGGATCATGGCGGTTCGCCTCGCGCCGCTCCCGGTAGAGCGCCGCCACGCGCCGCACCGCCTCGCGGTAGCCGCCCTCGACCAGCTCGGCCGAACCGTTGGCCACCTTGAGCTGGATGGCCTTGCCCGCCTCGCCGGCACGGAACAAGCCGGCGATGTGCCGCTCCTCCTCCGTGTTCTGCCGAACGGTGCTGAGGATTTCCGGGATGCGCTCCGGCCCGAGCGCCTGGCGCAGCAACTCGATCACCGGCCCGGCCTCGATGCTCTGGCACTGCCGGTCATCGCCGGTCGCTACCACCTTGAACCCATGCTGCTCGCGCAGCCGCAACAGGTGCAGGAACTGGCGCGTGCCCACCTGCCCCAGCTCGTCCAGCACCACCACGCTGCGCGCGCCCAGCTTCGTGGTGCCTGCCTCTACCCCGTCCAGGAAGGGTTGCAGGGCACGGGTGTGGGACGCTTCGATCCCGGCGTTTTGCAGTGCGTTCGCCTGACGCCAGGCCAGCGCCGTGCCCCATACCTCATAGCCCCGCGCCTGCCAGGCCGCCACCAAGGGCGGCAGCACGCGCGTGGTCTTGCCGGTGCCGGCCACGCCGATCACCACGCCAAGCGACCCGTCCTTTCCTAGCGTCTCGACCGCATGGAGCTGCGCGGCGCCATGCGCGCCGTCGTAGGATAGGCCGCTCCGCTTGACTGCCCCGGCAATCTCGCCCCCGTCCAGGGACAGGGCGCGGTCTGCCGCTGCGCCCCTCGCCAGGTGAACCAACTCGGCTTCCTGGTCGCGGTGCAGCTCGGTCGTGATCCGGACCCGGTGCTTGTCCACCGGGCGCCACAACAGCGCCGTACGCTGCCCGTCCTGCTGCACGCCGTCACGCGCCCATGCCCGTGTCAGCGCACCAACATCATCGGTGCCCTCGATGCCGGCGGCGATGAAGCCCCGTGCCGCGGCAAGGCGCACGTCCCCGCCCCCGATCACCGCGCGCTTGGCCAGCACGTCGCCCAGCAGCGGCGCCCCTACCTGGTCGGCGTGCGCCAGGCGCTCCGCCCGGCTCCGCTCCGGCGCTGGCTGCCCCAGGGTGACGACGCTCCGGTGCTCCCACCCCAGCCGCACCGCCTGCGCCCGCCATGCCGCCATGTCGGACAGGTCATCCCCCTTGCCCTGCCGCGTCGCGTGCGCGCCGCCTTTCAGGAAGTCCACCCGGCCCGCGGAGGACATGGCATCCCAATCCAGCCCCCGCCGCTCCGCCTCGGCACGGGCCGCGCCCTCGGCGTCGCGGGTGCGCTTGCTGAACTCCTCGACCACCGCCTCCGGGATCGCCGGCAGCTTCGCCATCAGCGTGCGCTCGCACAGCTCGACCTCGGCGCCGATGCCGCGCAGCTCCTTGGCCAGCAGCGCCTGGTACACCGCCCCGAACTCGTGGATGCGCCCGTCGAACAGGTCGCGGTTGATGGACACGGTGCGCCCGCTTTCCGTCACCATCAGGTTGGGCATGATGCAATGGGTATGGAGCTGCGGGTCGCCGGCAACCTTCAAGCTGTGCAGCTCGGTGTCCACCACCCCCGTCACCGGGTCCGGCCGGGTCACGGCGACCGTGGGCCGGGACGTGAAGTGGTCGGCCGTGATCCAGGCCAGGTGCCCCCGCTCCTCGCCCCCCTGCCTGCCGTGGCCGAAACTGGCCTTGCCAATCTCCCCCTCGATGTAGCGCAAGGTGGCGTCCCGCGCGTCCCGGTGCGCCTGCAGGATGGAGTTGCGCTCGGCGTCCGTCTCGGCGAACGCCCATGCGAGGCTGACCGACTTCGGCGCCGAAAAGGTCAGGTCCATGTAGCTGATGCGGGCGCGGTCCTGGCCACCCTCCTCGCCGGCATGGTAGCTCGTCACGCCGCGTTGGTGGCCCGGCAGCTCGGCGCCGTCCGCCCGGCGCCCGCCCAACAGGTTCGCAAGCTCCTCCTCGTTCAACATCCCCCCCGGCTTAATGCCCAAGGCTTCGGCAACGGCCGGGTGCATGTCGGCCCGCGGCGTCGGCACGCACCCCATGCCCTGGGCAAGCGCCTCGTCCACGCCCTGCCCCTGGGCGTAGTACTCCGCAACCTTCATCTGCTCGGCTGGCAGCGTGTATTCCAACAGGTGCTTGGCCATCGCCAGGGCGGCCGATGGCGCCCCTGCGGCGCCGGTCCGATATGTCAGCACGGCGCTACGAGGCGCCTGCCTGGCCGTTGCCGGGCGGCTCGTCCGGCAGGTCCATCCCCTCCCCCACGGCCATGCGGACGCCATCAATGGCGGCTGCCTCCACCTGGCCGGGCAGGCGCTGCAGCGTCACCCGGATGGCCGACATGTCGGCCGTCTGCTGGGTTAGGGCGGCCTCGATGCGCTGGATCAGCTTGGTCATCTCGCCGTCGTCACCCGTCTCGTCGCTGGCCGCCTCCAACAGCCGTTGCAGCATTTCCCGCTGCGTGCCGAACAGCGGGATCAGGTTCTGCACCCCCTGCAACAGCATGGACAGCACAAGCTCTAGCTCCGCCGCAGCCTTCGCCTGGTCCTCCTGTCCCGCCAGGATGCGGTCCAGTTTCAGGTGTAGGTCAGCCTCCGCCATCGCCTCCTCCGGCTTCAATGTGCGCCAGCATACCGCGACGGAACGGCGCGACAAGCACCGCGTGAGTGGTGACTTAGTCTGTGAAACCTTATTTCGTTTTCTGAGCTGGACAGATGCCGGATGAAAGCCGGACAAAACCCGGACAGAAGCCGGATAAAAAGGCAGACAGAAGCCGGACGGTGTACTAGGCTGCGAACCGTGCCGACGATGCACCGTGCCTCCGGTCCCACACCGGGCGGGGTGTGAGCATGAACAGGGGCGGATGACGGAGCAAGGAGGCAAAGGCAAGGCGGCGGACGTGGATGACGTTCTGGCCGCCCTCAAGCGGCAGCCGTCCAAGGTGCGGGGCGGCCATAGCCCGGTCTATCTCTGGCTGTGGCGGCACCATGACCAACTGCAAGGCGAGCTGAACCTCCCACGGCGCACGGACTGGTCCGCACTCGCCGGCGAGCTGGGAAAGCACGGGATCATGGATGGCAACGGCAAGCCCCCTACCGCCGAGCGGACCCGCAAGGCGTGGTGGCAAGTCGGCCGTGACAAGGAAGCCCTGGCGGCCGGCAGTATCCAGCGGCGGCGCAAGCCGGCGCTGCCGACCCCATCAACGCCAGCCAACGCCAGCCCGTCCGCCAACAACGGGATGCTTCCACCCGGCATTGAGCCGCCCGGAGAGGAGCCGCCCAAGTACGACTTCAAGTTCGCCAGCGCGAAAGACTGGACCAAGGAACCCGACAAAGGAGATCAATGATGGCCGACGCGAAAACCAGCAAGCCGCCTAAGCCCGCGATGTCGCTGTCTGCGATGTTCCAACAGGGGCGGGAGGACGCTGCCGACGATTTCGACGTGGCGGGGCTGCCCCCGTCCCTTGCCCTACCCACGCGCAGCAAGCGCACGCTGCCTGTTCCTGATCTGACGGGGCTGGCAAAGGTGTGGGAGCTGATTGGCCCCGGTGGTGCTGGCAAAACCGTGCTGGCGCGCTGGCTCGGCGGCGGTCTGACGGAACGTGGCATGGACCATCAGGCAATCCTGGCCGCCCTCGATCCGGCGAACCGGACCCTGACGCATTTCTTCAATGATGTGCAGCAGCCCTCCAGCTCGGACCCAATGCAAACTACGGCATGGTTGCGCGAGCTGCTGGGATTCATCGCCAAACAGAAGGCCAACGCGGTCCTGGACTACGGCGGCAACAACGTGTCCAAGGTTCGGTTGGTAGAAGCCGCCCCCACCATCGCGGACAGCATGGAACAGGACGGCGTGGCGCTAGTCGCGGCCTACGTGCTGACGCCACGGGTGGACGACCTCGCCCCCCTCGTGACCTTCGAGGCCCGCGGCTTCCGCCCGCGCGCCACGGCGCTGGTCCTCAACCTGGGCCGCGCCGAAACCCCGGCCGCCTTCGATGGCCTGCGCCGGCAGTCGGCCTACAAGGCGGCGCTGGACCGTGGCGCCGTGGAGCTGTGGATGCCGGCGCTGGAACCGCAAAGCCTGGCCTTGCAAATCGAGCAGCAACGCTTGCAGTTCCACCAGGCCCGGGACGGTGACGTGCCGGCAGGGCGCAACGCATCTTACATCAGCGCCCTGGAGCGCGTGATGATACGGGAGTGGATGACGCGCATGGATGAAGAGTTCGCCACCATCAACACTTGGCTGCCGTGGGCGACGTCGTGAGCCTGCTGCCCCTCGCCCGGCGCTTGGCGGCAGCCAAGGCGCGGAACCAGGCGGCGGGCGCGGCCCCCTCTGCGTCAGCAGAAGGGGACGCGCCGATGCCGGACCGTCCGGCGTCGGCGTCGGCCTCCCCTGGCGCCGCGGTGCCCGATGCCGGGAAGCTGGATGCGTCGGTTGCCGAGGCGCAAGCCATGCTGGCCCAAGCGGCTGCGAGCAAGGCCATGCGGCACGACCCGTACAGGCACATCCTAACCGGGCTGTCGGACACGATTGGGGTTCTCCCGACGATGGTCCGGTGCTGGGAGCAAGCGGTCAGGGACGTGATTGCCGCGCGCCATCCTCTGTCGCAAGAAGAACGCGCGGACCTGGCCCGCGCGCTGGTGGAAGCCACCAAGGACGGCGCCTATGAGGGCACGCGCAAGGAAGCCGCGCGCATGATCCGCCGGCTGGATCGCAACTTCGCCGCCCGCATGGGCCTGTATGTCGGCGCAGCCTTCGTGGCCGGTTGCGTGCTGACCGTCGGCGCCCTCGCCTATTTCACCGGCGGCCCGTTCCGGCCGGACGTGGAAGCGGGCGCGGCCTGGCGGGAGCTGGTGCAGCTCAACCCCGATCCGCGCCCGCTGCTGGCCGCGGATGAAGTGCGGACGGACCGCACGGGCCGGCGCTACCATGCCGGCGTGTCGCTCTGGATGGACCCCTCGCCCCCGCCGCCTGGCGCACCTGCGAAGCCCAAGGGGGGCCAGTGATGCCCTTGTTCATCGTAGAGTTCCGGCCCCTCCGATACCTGCTGCTCGTCCTCGTCGTCGGCGTCCTCCGGGGCGCCGCGAATGGCGACTGGCAAGCCCTGGTCATCCTCTCTGTATGCGTCGTGCTGCTGTGGTGGCGGGACCTGCTGGATGCGGTCAGGGACGTGCGGGAGGGACTGTACCAGGCCCGCGTCTGGCTAGAGTGGACGTGGGGCAGGCTGTTCGGGTAGCCCCTGCCCGGCCCGCGCCGCCGGGTACGCCCGGTGCAAGGTGGCCAGCGTCTCGACCCATGCGGCAACGTCGGCCGGCACGGGCGAACGGCCGCCAGTCCAGCGCCACACGGTCGTTTGCAGGCGTCCCGTCTGCCGCGCCAGCTCGCGTTCCGGCCAGCCGATCAGGGCCAGGCAGACAAGCAAGCGGTGCGGTGACATGGGCGCCGCCGCTGCGTTAGGCTCCGCATCGGGCCTGCTGTTTCCGGCGCGAGACGCCGGCTTTATGTGTTCATATTGAACACACTCGGCCCTCCGCCCGAATCGGTGAAGGGAAGGGCTGTATTCAAATTGAACACACTGCACTGCCTCTGCGGCACTGCCAGGGAACGCCGAATGCTGGAGTGCCGCCCGTTCGGCTTCGCCTGTCAGGTACTTGATCAGGTCCGTTTGCTCGGGGTCGCCCATGCCGCACTCCTATGCGCTTACCCGATCTAGCGGCGGCACGCGGGCAGCCGCCTCGATCTCGGACAGCTCCGCCGGGTCAAGGCCGGCACGCGCCAGAACCTCGACGGCCAGGCCGCGCGCGGCCGTCGCCACGTCGTAGGCGGCAGCCATGTAGCCGTCCTCTCCCTCGCCCATGAAGCTGTCCAGCTTGGGCAGGTGCGGGAACGGGGGCAGCCGGCGATGCTCGGGAATGTCGGCTAGCCAACGACGGGCACGCTTGATGGTGCCGGGGTGGCGCGGCCAGTCCATCGGCAGCGCAACCGCACCGGGCAGCCGTTGCAGGTTGTCCCGCGCCCGCTCCGCATCGTGCGCCGCGGGGCGGAACGGCAACACGGCCAGGTCCGCCACCTCCGCCACAAGCGCATCCAGCTCGGGGCGTGCCGCGGCGCCGTCCACCACGATCAGCAGGTGTTTCACGTCCAGCAGGCGCTTCATCTGGCCGTATAGCCCGGCCTTGGTGCGGGCGTCCTCGATCACGTAGCGGCGCCGGTCGGCGCGTGGGCGCTCCTCCGGGTCCGTCGTCAGCAGGACCGTCATCACGGGGCGCGGGAGGGAACCGCAGCCGTGCGCGATCAAGTGGGCCGCAGTGCTTTTGCCGCTGCCGCCCTTGCTGCCGACGATGGCGATGACCTTAGCCACGTCGGCCGCCCTTTGGTGGGGCGTCGTCATCGGGCAGCGGTGGCATTGCCTTCTCCATCACGTCCACGATCACCGCCTGCGTCGTGATGGTCCGCCGTGCCGCTGCCGAACGTCGGGCGGCTTCAAGCGCGATTCGCTCGCGCAGCTCGGACGGCAGCCGCAGGTTGACGCTTACCATGTCCTCCTTGGCCGGACGGCCAGGCCCACGGGGCGCGTGGCCTTGCGGGAACGGAGTGGCTTCCGGCGCAGGCAGGTCCGCCAGGCCCTCCGCCAACCGGCTGATCCTATCGAGCTTTGATGCCATGATACTTACCAACAATGGTGCTGATATTTATATGCATCATTAAATAAGAATAGCAAGACGCAAGTGTGTCTGACCCGGATAGGTAGCCTGGTCAAGTGCCAGCGCCAGGCAGGCCAGCCGCGTCGTGGCCTACATAAATATGCGCTATTTGTCATATGCCTCTATTGACATAGTATGCCGGAACGGGCATAGTATGCTCATGAGCAAGGCCGCCCTGATCGAGAGAAGCAAGCGGATACTAGGAACGGGTGAGGTCGTGGAGCGCGTGATCTGGTTCGTGCCCTCGCCGGTTCCTCCGTCCGACCACGATTTCAAATACCGCCTTGTTCTGATCCGCAATGGCGTGCGCGTCGTCGGATACGATAATGAGCGCGGCAAGGGGGACCACCGCCACCACCATGGCGTTGAGACGCCGTACAACTTCGTCAGCATCGAGCGGCTGGTCACCGACTTCGAGGCGGACGTGACACGGGAGACCTGAACATGAGCAAGCTGGTGATTACGGTCGGGGAAACCGTCGAGACCGCGAACCGGAGGCTGTTTGAGAACGTCCGCCGTGCAAAGGCTGGCGAGTTGGTTGAAGTCGATACCCGCATCAACTTTGCCGATGCAAAAACGATGTTCACCATGCTCAACGGAAATCGTTTCGATGTGCTGACATTTGTGGCGGATCACCACCCAAAGAGCATCAACGCGATTGCAGCCGGCCTTGGCCGGGGCTACCGCCGCGTACATGAGGACGTGCAAGCCCTGCTCAATCTCGGTCTGATGGACCGGCAGGACGACGGATCGCTGAGCGTCGGGTTCAATCCGCAGATGCTGTCGGTCGAGGTCGCGGCTTAAAGCCCGTTTTGAAAGGCGATTATGCACTTGGCAAACACACAGCCTGATTAGGAATGCCATCCTTAGCTTGCATGTGCGTAGTGGGCCGCCGCAAAGCCAGTGGCCTCATCCATCTCACCGTCAAACCTCACGTCTAACCGTGCGATGCTTGTAGGATCAGTCCAGGCTCGCAGGACGGTGCCGATCTTGTTGCGACGGTCTGGCGGCTCGTAAGCAGCAATGCCCATCAGGCGCACGCGGTCACCGGGTTTGAACACTGTCATAGCTTGCCATCCTTGGTTGCGTCCGGCGGCTCTGGCACGTCCCCCTTCGGCTTCTGCCGCGCGATCTGCGCCAGCTTGGCCTTGAAAGCGGCTTCGTCCTCGTCCGCGCCCAGCGCGCGGGCAGTTTCCATGAAGCGCGCCTGTTGCAACATCTTGTCAGATTTAGACTTACGTGCTGGCATCATTTATTTCCTCACTCAAATTCACTCCATACCTTCCGAGCCTCTTTTGGAAGTGTATGTAGCACTACCCTTCGTTCTTCAATTGAGAACTTTCTCATATCAACCCGGTTGCGAATTGCAAGAAGGAAGTTGCTTGCTTCGCAACTTCTTTTTATCAACTCTATCTGAACCAAAGCAGCACCAGACTCATATGAAATCTTCTCAAGCGCCACTCTAGTCTCTAGATCGGTCACTCGTCGGCCATGCACACCAGCAGATAGTTCATCATAGACAGTTTGTGCCCGGTTGATTGCATCAAATTTTGGTTCTGTGCGCTTGAAGTCTGGATGCATCTTGAGATACTTAAAAAGCTCGTCTAAGCCAACATACCATTTTGCTTCCGTGTTCATAATGGCAAATTCAACGGGATGATCGTAAAAATAAACATATCGCATCGCATTTTCAAGGATGCCTCGGGCAAGCAGCTTTACCGTTTTGTTATATCCCATCAAGACTTGGGGCAAGATTTGTAGTGCATCTGACGCTATCTCTTCAATGAACGGTTTCGCGGACGCGGGCAAGCTGCTCAAACGAAAACGCCATAGTATCAAACTGTAAGTGAGGGCATGTACCCTCTTCGCAGTTTGCGCCATATGGGGCGTTAGCGGAACTGGAATGGCTACAAACTTTTCTAGATAGCCAATGACCTCAGCTAGATCATTGGCAACCATCGGTATTGCGCGCTTGCTCATGCCTGGTTAAAGCGCCATGTCTCGGATTATACTCGCCCACTTAGACACGAAGCTTCGAGTTTCCGTACCCAGTTCGGGCGAGTGCGAAACAGCCTCGCGCACAGATGCTTCTAGACTATCACGGGCTTGAGGACTAAGACCTTGAATTCGCTCAGCAAGTCTATGGGCAATATCTCCCCTAGACATTTTATCAAAGCGCTGTTCTTTCATGCCAGGGACGGCTCGCATTGCAAAACTGGCCAAATCTGAATTCTTTGGAAACAAGTTCTTATCTTTGAAAAGCTCAAACAAAGGCGCTTGTGCCTGGGGAGCACTTTGGATAGAAGATGTTTTCTTTGCCTTTGCGACGCGAGGGGTAGGACCCTCAAACGCAATGGCAAGATTAGACTGTTGCGCGAGATATATACATGCGGCCACTAATGGCCCTAGAGCAGGATATTGGCGATCTGCAATGGTCTTAAACCATATCAAATCATCAATGCTGTAACCGATAGGCAATTCGGCCGCCTTTCTCAGAAACTCAAGCCAGTCCTTGTGAGTGCGCTCAACCATTAATTACATCCCGACCCGCACGATAAACTCTGCTGCAATTCTTTGAATTTGGCCAGCAGACTTGCCGTTCTTCTTATGCAGGAACACGGGAAGATGCTTATCAACTGAGCCTGCAACGGCAGTGGCTTGGCTTAGTTCGGCACTAAACACTTCGCCCGGCCAAGCCTTTCTGACCTCCGCCATAACGTCGCGCATTCGTTGCGGCACAGGACCTCTTACCATTGTAAACACAAGGCCGACCCTACTAATGGTGCATCCCCTATCTTCGACAAATTCTTCCAACCAACGCTCAAGCAGAGGTAGCCCTATTACAGAAAGAGGGTCCGGCTTGATTGGAACCAGGTATTTGTTGCTCGCCAAAATAGCCGCCTGCGTGAAGATAGATATCGTAGGAGGGCAGTCAATGAACACGAAATCGTAATGCGCTGCCTTTTGGCTCAGGAAATTTGTCAGCCTGTTCTCCGCTCCACGAGGGGAGTTCTCAACCTCAATAAGCGTCAAATTCGACGGCAGTAAATCTAGGCGACCTCTCGTTGGAGTGTTCGATATAATTTGACATGTGCATGAAGATAGATCAATGCCAGGACGTGAGGCTGGCTTCGATCTACCCGTTACAGTTCTTATCGGCGCTACTCGCTTTGGATCGAAGATATCGTGAATGGTCCGCTTCTTTGAGTCATTTATGTGCGATAGATAAACGTCATCCTCTAGTAGGCACTGGGTAGCATTGAACTGCGGATCAGCATCAACGATGAGAACCTTCTTTCCATGAAAGTACGCCAGAGCATAGGCTACGTTCACGGCAAGCGTAGTCTTACCGACGCCCCCTTTCATGTTCATGAATGAAACCACCTGCATCACAACATCCTGCATACCTTGGGCAGAGCATAGATTATCCCCGGGCCAGAGCCAAGCAGATACCGCGGGATTAAACTATTGATCTAGTTCAATATTTTGTCAGCGTCGCCGCGGAGCCGCGGTCGCCCCGCGGGGAAAGAAGCGGGCTAGCCTTTACGTCGAGTGAGCAGGTCGGTAGGTCAGGCGCTTGCCTACGATACCCCGCAGCGCCGTGACCGTGCGCTGCGCGTCATCCACGCCCAGCTTGATCCGGTTGCTATAGCGGAAGTCGAACTCCGCCACGTAGCGGTGCAGGTGCTTCTCGGAGCAGTGCTGGTAGATGCCCTTCATGCCGCGCTTGAACACGCTGTAGAAGCCCTCAACGGTGTTGGAATGCACGTCGCCGCGGACGTACTCACCCTTGCCGTGCTGCACGAAGTCGTGCCCAGCGAAGTGCTTCTTGAGGCTGGCATACTGCCCGGCTTCATCGGTCATGATCTGCGTCTTGGGGTCAACGTTCGCCTTGATGATCGGCAAGAGGTCGGACGCTTTGGTGCCGTCAACATGGAAGGAGCGACTGCCCTTGCCGCGCTCTACCAGCGTCAGGACCGCGTGCTTGTGGGCGTAGCCGCGCTGCTTGGGCATGTCCGCCTTCTGGCCGATGAAGGTTTCGTCCACCTCGACCACCTGGCCCTCGCCACCCATGGGCGGCAGATCGCCGGATACCATCGCCGCGCGGATGCGGTGCGTCATGAACCATGCCGTCTTGTACTGCACGTCCAGCACGCGCATCAGTTGGTGGCTGCTGATGCCCTTCTTGCTGCTGCACATCAGGTAAACCGCTTGCAGCCAAAGGTTCAGCTTGACGTGGCTGGACTCAAACACGGTGCCTACAGTGACGGTGAACTGGCGCTTGCAGGGACCGCAGCGGCGAAGGCCCATGCGTGCGCCCTTGACCGCCGTGATGCGGTCCATGCCGCCGCAGCGCGGGCACACCGGACCTTGCGGCCACAGGGTTGCCTCAAGCTGCTGGAAGGCGGCTGCTTCATCGTGGAAGTAGGGGGCGGACAGAATGGACATGGGCGGCTCCTATGACTGGAAACCTATCATGCCCAGCGTGTTTGTCAACTACATAATCGTCTTTTGAAAGGGGTTGTGGGCCAGGTCTGACGGTGTGACCGGGACGGTTGTTGCGGCGTTCCAGGGTGTTTGCCCAGTCTGGAGCGGGAGATGTGGACACTGGCCATTGAGGCGTTCCTCTCTGCCGGGGCATCGTCGCCCTCGGTGGACTAGGTATGCCATGTTGCATGGTATCATGCAATAATTATATCAGTGTTTTTTGGTGTTATTATTGTTGTGTTCTATGATGCATGTGTGTAGATTGCTTCTACCGAGGGCGCAGTGCCCCGGTGAGCGAGAAAGAGTCTCCCATGTCCCATGTATCCTTCCGCCGCTTCGGGTCCGTTTCTGCTACCGGTCGTAGCCCGCTATCCGATGACCAACTCCGCGGCCTGGCACCCTCTGCCTTCGCTATCGGCAAGCACGAAAGCCGGAGCGAGCGTTACACCTACATTCCGACCTCTACTGTCATTGATGGCCTGCGTGCAAACGGCTTCGTCCCTACGTTCGCCAAGCAGGGCAAGTCCCGCATCGCTGGCAAAGAGGACTTCACGAAGCATCTGCTGCGCTTCCGCTACCAGGGCCAGGAAGGGGCCGCACGTAAGGATGGCGACGTGTTCCCGGAGGTCGTGTTGATCAACTCGCACGATGGCACAAGCGCCTATCAGCTCATGGCGGGGACATTCCGCATGGTCTGCCTCAATGGCATGGTCGTCTCCGACGGCGATCTTTCCACCATCAAGGTGCCGCACAAGGGCGACGTGGTGGGCCAAGTCATCGATGGCAGTTACACCGTCCTGAAAGACAGCATCCGCGCTCTCGACCAGGTGGATGCCTGGGCCGGGGTGTCTCTTTCCGGCCGCGAACGTTTCGCGCTGGCGGAGGCCGTCCATGTGCTCCGCTTTGGGGAAGTGGAAGGAGGCGAACCGGCCACCCCCGTCAAGCCGCAGCAACTGCTTGCTGCACGTCGCCCCACCGACACCGCGCTTGACCTATGGACCACCACGAACGTTCTGCAAGAGAACGCGATACGCGGCGGTCTGACTGCCGTGGGCCGAGACGCCAGCAACCGCCCGCGCCGTGTCACCACGCGCCCGGTGACTGGCATCGACCAGGATGTCAGGCTCAACCGGGCGCTGTGGCTCCTGGGGGAGCGCATGGCGGCCCTCAAGGGCGCTGCCTAGCAGGAGCAGGGCAGGGGCGGGGAGCGATCCCCGCCCTTTCTCTTTTGCGGCTCCGCGCCGCTGCTGCTCGGGAGTATGGGCATGATCCCCTTGCACCTTCCTGTTCCCGTCGCCTGGGCCGTCCTGCCGGCGAGCCTGGCCCATCCTGTCCTTGCTCGTTGCCGTGCGCCGCGGGGGCCGCCATGGTGCGCCGCCATGACAATGACACCCACCCGGTTCCGCGAGTGCCTGGACGACATAGGATGGTCGTTGCGAAAGCTGGCGCGTCGGCTCCGCTGCGATGACGGCACGGTGCGGCAGTTCGGGTCGGGCCGGCGGCCGATCCCCGCCAACTTGGCCACCTGGTTGGAACACCTGGCTGCGGCACACCGCACGCTGCCGGCGGAGCTGCGGGAGGTGGCGCACGCGATGGAGTGCGATCAAGGGAAGTATGCCCGCAACCCGCGCGGGACACGCCCGATTGCGGACGGGGAGGCGGCGCTTCTGCGGGCCGTAGCCGGGGCACATGCGGCGGCGGTGCTGCCGGATGGCTGGGGGGCAGGTCGGATGGGAAGGGAGGCCACGGGGACAGGCCCGGCGTCTGGCAGTGCATGACGGAGCGCCGCGCTAAAGTCCAGGCGACAGAAGAACCAATGCACACAAGAATGTAGATATAATAGTATCATTATTACATTGTATAGTAGTTTAATTGTTGCGTTTATTAGGGTGGCCTGCTATACCTATCGGACCGCGGCGTCTCTGCCGTGGCAACACCGGAGGGATATGCCCCCAATGCAACAAACCTATGTCGTCTATTGGCGTGAGGCCAACCGTCAGCTTTTCGGCTTTCGGCAGAACGTTACCGCTACCTCGCCGCGCGCTGCACGCGAGCTATTCCGGTCAAAGGGGCGTCGTGGGCGCTTCGTCCTGGGCATAAAGGGGCTGGCCCCCTGCGGGCGCCGCTGCTCGCATCGGGGGCGCTGGCTAGGTTAATACCGGCAGGATCCGGGGCCGGTATGGTGCCAGCCCCGGTTCTTCTCATACGTACAAAAGTTAACGGGTGCATAACCCAGCAGTTGTATACAAACCACGTATGCCCCACTCGGACACAACCTGGGCCTTGTTCCTGCCCCATGCAGCCCAAGTGCCTGCCCACGGGGGCGGCACATGGCGCATGATCATTGAGCCGCGGACAGACTTTGAAGGGTTTACGTGGCGCGTTGAACATAGCTGCGGCAGCCGGGGTATGCGGACAGGCAGCGTCAGCAACCTGCATTTTGCCAAGGCTCATGCTGAGCTGGCCGTCGCCGGGCTAGAGGCAGAGGCCCTGGCAAGCGTCAGGGCCTGCAAGGGCACGGAAGAACACGATCCGAACCATGCTTGATGTTCTTGTAATGTTCCTGTCGTAAGTCCACCATCCGCGTGCCCATCTCGGAACGCCGATGCACCCACCAGACTTCCGCCTCGATCATCGCCTGTCAGATTGGCCGGGCTGCTGCTTGGAAGTGCGCTGCCCCTGCTCACCGCGGGTCACTACGTTTCCAGTCCGGCTGCTGGTTGAGCGGCACGGGGACCGCCCTTTCCGGGCCGTGCTGACCCGCCTGCGATGCTCAACCTGCAAGGGGCGGCCGGCGCCGGTGTATCTCGTCGCCGGGCACCATCGGACCTTCCTGGGCGGCCCGCCGGCAGAATGGACCTTGGAGTTGGTGCCGCCGTCATTGTCCTGCCAGACAGGAACCATCCCGCCGGAACCGGCTTTTGAGCATTCGTAATCGACATGCAGCGTAAATGTCCGCACATTGCGGACATGGCAAGGGGGTCAGTCCCGGCCCGATTGAGAGGAAAACCCCAATGAGCGCCAGCATGGCAGGCTATCCCGAACGTCTGAAACTTGCAGAGCAGGTTGCCCGCGTCGAGCGTTCGCAAAAGGGAACCCGCAAGTTCGTGGCTGAGCAGAACAAGATGCTGGCTGAAGAGAGGAAGCTGTCCGCCGAACAGCTCAAGCTGTTAGCCGAGGCCGGAAACCTCCGGGTCCGCCGCTTCCTGACCCTAACCGCTGCGGTGGTAGCGGCCATTGCTGCCCTGACTGCTGCCACTCCGGTGCTGGTCCGCTGGCTGGGCGGGGGCGAATGACCCCCACCCATCTCCGCGAATGCCTCGCCCTGCTGCGATGGTCGCAGCGGGGCCTTGCGGACGCCTTAAGCGTGGATGAACGGCAGGTGCGCCGCTGGACAACTGGCGCCGCCATGGTTCCTGAACAGATCGCAGCATGGCTGGAACGCCGTGCGGCGGCTATGGCGGCCGATCCGCCGCCAGCCCTGCCGCGCGACCGTGAGTCTGCCACACGCCGCATGGCAGGTAGCGCCGGGTAGGCCGGGTAATGGCAATTTACCATCTTAGCCTCAGCATGGTGCAGCGGTCCCGTGGACAAAGCGTGGTGGCGGTCGCCGCCGACCGCGCCCGTGTGCGGCTGCACGACTGTCGATTGGACCAGACTTTTGCGCCGCTTCCCGCCAAGCGCGGCACACAGCCAATCCTGTCCGAGGTGCTGCTGCCCGACGGGGCGCCCCAAAGCTGGCACGACCGGGAAGTATTATGGAACGCTGTCGAGACCTTTGAGCGCCGGCCCGACGCTGGCCTCGCCCGGGAGGTTGAAATCGCGTTGCCGGCGGAGCTGTCACGCGAGCAGGCGGGGCATCTGGCCCGCAGCTACGTGCTGGCAGCCTTCGTCGCGGACGGCATGGTCGCCGACCTGAACGTGCATTGGGCGGTGCGGTCCGATGGATATCCCAAGCCCTCTGCACAGGCACTGCTCACCCTCCGCCGGATCGGCCCGGACGGTTTCGGGCTGAAGGAGCGCGCCTGGAACGACCGGGCCAACGCGGCCCGCTGGCGCCGCCTCTGGGCGGAGATGGCGAATGCCGACCTGGCCGCACACGGGCACGCAGCGCGCATCGACCATCGCAGCCATGCCGAACGGGGCATCCTGTTGGAGCCACAGAACAAGATCGGCGCCAATGCGGCCCGGCGTGCCCGGCGCGGCGAACCGTCTGAGCGGGTGGACGAGCACCAAGCCATCGCCCGGCGCAACAAGGAAAGGACTGCGCCGGGCGACGCCGTGTGACGAACCCAATGGTCCGTTTGAGGCTTTGTAGAACGGGTAGGACGGCAGGAGAGTGGCCCAGTGCCCGATCCAGGTAGGATGACCCCGTGTAAGCCAGTGATGGGTTTCGACGCTGATCAGCGCCATAATGCACTGAGTCCCCACATTTTCTTTGGATCCGGTATCTGCGCTGATTAACATGCCGGACGAACCACAGCTCGGGCTGCTTCTCTGACGCCGGATTGGCTTGACCTATCTCTCGATGGCTAGAATGCACAGTCTCGCGGTCACAGGATCTAATGGGCGTGGAGCAGGGCGTCCACGTCAAACCGCCCTCGGGTGAAAATGCGGTCAAGGTCGGGATCAAGCCTAGCGTGCGCCCACGTGCCCGCCTCGCGCACCGTCCAGGCCACATTGCCGTACTCTCGGTGTGCCTGGCGAATCTTGATCCGGTTGTCATCGGAATGCAGTCGCCCAGACGTGCCGTCATCCTTGATCTCGACCAACGCTACCCGGTCGGGCGTGTTGCGTCCTTCCACGCCTACGGCAAAGTCCGGGAAAAAGCGCCGCCCCGTGGGCAGAATCAGCGTCACCGCCCAGTTTGCACTTTCCTGTAGCCGAAGCCACCACTGCACCCGCCCGGTCTTATCGGCGTCCAGCCACTCGGCGAAGCACCGCTCCTCCACGTTCATATTCGGCGGAAACACGCCGTAGGCGCCCAGCCGAGCCGTATTTAGGACGGCATCGGCGTCAACAACCAATGGCGGCAACGGCTCGGCATCCGCCACTTGTAGGTGCGCGGCTTGCACCTCGCGCAGTGCGGCAGGCAAGGCGGCGGGCAAGGCCATGGCAAACAAATCCAGCGCGCGCCGCAAGTCTTTCTGTTCGTACTCAATGCCTTCATCGTCGCACCGCCGGGCGAACTCCTCGACCAGCGCCTGCTTGAAGCGCCTGGGTCAAGGTGGTCGTTAAAGGCGAAGGACGCTTGCGCCGCTTCGGCAATGCGGGCGTCCGACATCCGCACGCTGATGTCGCGGCTCTCAATGTCGCCGCCAAGGAACAGGTCGCGCAGGCTGACCTGCGCCTTGCCCTTGCGGGTCATCAGGTACTTGACGGGCGTGACAGGCTGGCGGAACAGCGCCCGTGCGGTTGCGGCGATGATCTCTCCATTCCATTGCTCGGGGCCGGGCAGCACCTCCCGCCGCAGCGCCACTGGAATGCTGAGGCCGGTCCTCAAAGGGATGATCCTTTGCCCGCGCTTGGGTGAGGGTGGGGCCGCCGGGCTGTCGGACAAGCCGCCGAACAGCGGCATGGTTCCTAGCGCCTGGCGGAACTCACCATGCAGAATGGCGCGGTCTTGTTCGACCTCTGGGCGGGCACGCAGGGCCTCGGCGTTAACTAGCCCGACCTCCGCCAGTGCCTCAAGCCGCCGTTCCCGCTCGCCTTCGTCCTTAGGCGGAGTGCCAACTGGAACGGCTCGATGCGCCGCACCGGGCAGGTGCGGCCCGCCGTTAGAAAACTCCGTTACGGTCAGCTCGCCACTAATCGCCTCGATGCTGCTGCGGACCGCCCTCAGCTCCGCCGCGGCGGCATCCAGCCCAGCTTGCAGGTCAGCGTCCGTCAGAAAAACATAGCCGCGGTCCAGCAACTCGTCCTGCCCGTGGATGGGACGCACCGCCGGATGCACCCGCATGATCCGGCCCACGATCTGCAACCCGAAAGCGGTGGTGCGGTTGGGCCGCACTGATACCAATGTCCATGCGCGCGGCGCGTCGAAGCCGGTTGCTACGGCCACCTTGAACACCAGCACCTCCCGGCTGGGGTCATGCGCCAGGATGTGAAAATCCGGGTCGGGCTGGCCAGAGGTGTGGACGGCAATGGCCGACGCCGGCACTCCGATCTCAAGCAGCTTTTGCCGCACTCGTTCCACCGGGTCGGCGCCGCCGGCGGCCTGGTCCTCCACCTGCACCAGCATCAATGGCGTTACCGGGATGCCGCGCTCCGCCAACCGCGCCTTGACCCGCCCGTGCTGGTCCCAGCCTGCGGCAAGGGCGGCTTGCTCCGGCTCGATCAGCCGGGCATCGGCGCCAGTAAAGCGGATGACGCCCAGCTTCAAGCCGCGCTTGTTCAGCGCGGCGCTAACCACCTCGGCGCGGTCCACCGTCACACGGCTTTCGACGCGCACGCCGGCCGCCTGCTCAAAGGCCCGCAGCTTCTCGTCGTTCGGGGTGGCCGTTGCCAGCAGGGTGAAGTCGGGACGCAGGGTGTTCAAATAGAAGTCAGCCGCCGCGCGGGCAGTGACACCGAAATTAAGGTGCGCTTCGTCAATCACCACGCCGACATGGACGCCATCTGCGCGCAGCGCCTGCAGCATCTCGTCCAGGGACGGCGCGGCCTCGCTGGCCCGGCGGACGCGCAGGGATTCCCGGTTCGCCTTAGCTACCGACGCCCAGGTTTGCACGAACACGTCTCCGTCGCGCACGCCGGCGGCTTCCCGGTCCGCTGCCAGGTCCCGCAAGCGCAGGGCCGGGCACTGCTCTGCCAGCGCGTCGCGCGTCTGTGCCACCAGTCCGGCGAAAGGCGAGAACCAGAACCACACGCAGCGCGCTGGCAGCCGCCCCCGCACCGCTTCCAGCGTACGGCCTAAGGTCAGGGTCTTGCCCGACCCCGTGGGGCTTTCCAGCAGCATGACCCCGGCGGAGCGGGCGATTTCCACCCGGTGGACACCGTCTCGCGCGATGTATTCTGCTGCAACCCGGATGGAGCCTGACAGCGCCTCCACCGCGTCCCGTTGAAACTTCACCAGCGCCGCCAGGGCTGGCCCGTTGTCCCCGTCCATGCCGCTACTGCCGGAACCGGGCAACGAGCGTGTCACGCACGCCACGAACTTCCACTTCAAGGCCAGATGCCGCCTCCCGAACTTGGCCCGGTGCCCAGGCATAGACGAAGGCCGGCGTGCGAGCGTCCGACAGGCGCCGCAGCACCGGCAGCAGATCGGGTTGGTACGTGTCCACATAGGCCAGGGCCACGCCGTCGCCCTCGTGCAGCGTCCAGGGTGCCGGGTCGTATGGGGTTAGCGGCAGGCCGTGCAGGGCTTCCAGCGCCGCCCAAGCCTCGGCGGGTTGCAGGTCGTAGTCTAGGTCCTCGAAGGCGAGGGTGCGGCAGCGCAGGTAGGCGAACTCCGCGGACAAGGCGGCGTAAGCGGGGTCCGTGGAGGCGTTCAGGCGGCGGATGCGCCCGGCGGTCACGTCCCGGCACAGGTTGCGATCCGGGTCGTCCGCGGTGGCCTCGATGGAGGACACCATGATGAAGCGGCGGCTGCCGCCGTCCGCGGCGTTCAGGGCCATGACGGCCTGGGCGGTGGTGGCGCTGCCGGCGAAGAAGTCCAGGATGGTGTCCGGCCCGTTGGCGCACTGTGCAATAAGCTGCTGTATCAATCGTACAGGCTTTGGATAAGGAAACGCCTTATCGCCGAACAGGGCTTGAAGCTCGTTCGTGCCCTCTCCGCCCGACCCTGTACGTAGCAACTCCGCATCAGCGGAGTCATCCTCGTTGATGCGGGCGATCCAGGAACTGAGAGGCGCGACATGAACCCGCAGATCAGTCCAGAACTTCTTCATACCGGGCCGTCCGAAGCCTACTGGTTTGCCGACCCATTCTGCCAGGTCGTCATCAATCCTGATCAAAGGCTTCTTGTCGCGTGGCGTCACCGGCACATCGCCGTCAAGCACAGCGGCTCTGACCTCCTCAATGCTGTGCCACACGGCAACCTTGTCGTCCTTCCCGGGAAAGACGATGAAGTTCTGCCTGACGTTCTCCTCCATCGTCCGCGACCGGGTTTTCTGACCGGGACGAAGGTTCTTTTCCGACGCAAAGCACCAAACCCGATCTTTATCACAGGGGTATGTGATCCCTGTTTCCGGGTTGACCAACGGATATGCGAGGTTCGGCCGATCCGCAGCGTTGAAGGCCAGCGTCAATGGATCGATGTTCCAGTCACCGCGCGGGTCGTGGTCAGGGTTCTTGTACTTGCTCCTGTTCTTTGCGCTTCCGGCAAAAATGAAATTTGGTCCGGCGTAAACCAGGATATGCTCGTGAACGTCGCTCAACCCGTTCTTGGTCGCCGCCGTCGTGTCCCGCGTCCGCCACACCAGGCTCCCCACCCGCATCCCCGGCAGCACCTCGTCCAGCAGCAGTTCCAGCTTGGCGCGGTTCTCGTCGTTGATGCAGACCAGCACCACCCCGTCCTCCGTCAGCAGGTCCCGCGCCAAGGTGAAGCGGCGGTGCAGGAACTCCAGCCAGGTCGAGTGCCGCCAGCGGTCGTCGGCAGACACGAAGTGGTCGTTATAGACCCAGTCCTTGTTGCCGGTGTTGTAGGGCGGGTCCACCAGGATGCACTTCACCCGGCCGGTCCAGGTCATCCGCAGCCAGCGCAGCGCGTCCCAGTTGTCGCCCTCGATCACCAGGTTGCGCCAGGGCGCTGCGCCCTCGTGCAGCTCCGGCACCGGCGTCGCGGCGACGAAGGACGCTTCCGCCGCATGGCCGTCCGCCTCGATCTCGTCGCGCTCCCAGACCAGGCCCAGCTTGCGCGCCCGGTCCCGCTTTTCCAGCAGGGCTACAAGCTGCTGCTGGATCAGGCCATCATATTTGCCACTTCGGTCGCTATCCATCCGCGTCCAGCAATCCCTATAAGCGTGGAGGGGAAAGGGTAGCCGTCGAGGCAGAGCTTGACTAGCGACCGCCCGCGCGTTCCATCACCGCAAAACGAGGGTTGGTCCTACAGGCTAGAGGGGGTCACGCCATAGAGTGGGGTCTTGGCCACTTTTGGTAATGAAGAGCCTGACACGCGAGTAGAAGCCAGAGCAGCCCAGCGTACCCAGCGATGCCGTCCCCAAAACTGGCCAAGACCAGGATTTTGCGCTGGAGGCGCTGATGATCTCGGTTCGCTACAGCTAAATCCACCCCTTCTTCTTGAACCACCAGAACGGCAGCACCCCGCTCAGCACGATCACCACCAGCCCATAAAGGTAGCCGTACTCCCATTGCAGCTCGGGCATCTGCTTGAAGTTCATCCCGTAGATGCTGGCCATCAAGGTCGGCGGCACGCCCACCACCGACACCACGGTCAGTATCTTGATGCCGTTGCTCTGCTCGATGTTGATGAAGCCCAGCGTCGCGTCCAGCAGGAACTGCACCTTGTTGCTCAACTGGGTGTCGTAGTCCGACAGCGACGCGATGTCCTGCCGCAGCGTCTTGAACCGCGGCTTGAGGTCCGCCGGTATCCATCCGTCCGCAGCTTCTCGCGTGTAGGCTAGGATGCGTGCCACCCCCATCAGGCTGTCGCGTATGTTGGACAGCCGCTCCCCGGCCCGGCCCACGCCGCGCAGCGTGCCGCGCAGCTTCTGGTCCATGACGTTGGCGTTGTAGGCGGTGTCCCCCTCTTCCCGGAACACCTCGCGGGACATGCGCTCCAACTGCCCGCCCACGGTCTCCAGCACGTCTGCCAGCCGGTCCACGATGGCCTCCAGCAGCCCGACGAAAGCGGCGACGCTGCACGGGTGCCGCTCCTGGCTGGCGAAGCGGCTGGCGAACAGGTCGAACACCGGCATCTCGGCGAACCGCACCGTCATCAGGTGCTCCGGCGACAGCACGAGGCCCAGCGGCGCCACCGTGCTGATGCCATCCGGGCCGAGGTAGGTCATCGGCGTGCTCAGCGTCAGCACACGTTCCGACGACGCCAGCCGGCTGCTGCTCTCGATCTCCGCCAGGTCCGCCTGCACCGGCACGCGCAGGCCCGTCGCCCGCTCGGCCAGGGAACGCTCGGTGTCGGTCGGCGAAACCAGGTCCAGCCACACGCCCTCGCCGGTCCGCAGGTGCGGCTCGGCCGGCAAGGTCTGGCGGGGGGCGTGCCCGGTGTTCACGTAGAGCATGATCCAGCATACCCCGCCTGCACCGGGCTGGCCAAGGCGGGGCTTTTCAGACCCAGGACAGACCGTGCAGGTGCAGACTACGGGAGGGGCAACAAGAAATGCCCGCATCGCCGGCCACCTGCTGGTACTGCTGCATAACGGGGATGGCGTGGTCCGCAAGTGCAGCTCAACGCCGCGGACGGGACCAAGCTCACCTTAGTGTCTGTCCGGGATCATCCCTTTGTTTGGCATAGTTTCCGGACCATAAGGCGGATGGAGGCCAGGCGCAGGAAAGCGAGCGCCCTCCGGTTCAGGCACTCCCAGTCCTTGGCCAGCCTGC
>JAABUM010001973.1_pt1 | contig 29050 bp, 23 predicted proteins | sample 5559161 | NCBI WGS metagenome assembly JAABUM01 (sample SAMN10711868, study PRJNA513369) | rock metagenome | isolation source: Antarctica rocks | place: Antarctica: Victoria Land, Siegfried Peak nord
AGATCCGGGCGGTGCCGGTGTCGATGACGTAGCGGATCCCCGGCACGGTCAGCGAGGTCTCGGCGACGTTGGTGGACAACACGATCCGGCGGTCCCGGGCACGAGAGAAGACGCGGTGCTGCTCGGCCGCGGAGAGCCGGCCGAACAGGGGAAGGATCTCGGTCTGCGGCAGGCCCAGAGCGCCGAGGGCGTCCGCGGCGTCGCGGATCTCCCGCTCCCCGGAGAGGAAGACCAATATGTCGCCCTCGTGGTTCTCCGTCCACAGCTCCTCGACGGCCTCGATGATGCCGGTCACCTGGTCGCGCTCGTCGTCCGGTGTCTCCCCGAAGAGTGGTCGATAGCGGACCTCGACGGGATAGGTGCGGCCGGAGACCTCGACCACCGGGGCTGGCACTGCGTCGACGGCGAAGTGGTCCGCGAACCGCTGCGGGTCGATCGTCGCCGACGTGATGACCACCTTGAGGTCGGGCCGGCGCGGCAGGAGCTGGCGAAGGTAGCCGAGGATGAAGTCGATGTTGAGGCTGCGCTCGTGGGCCTCGTCGAGAATGATCGTGTCGTAGCGGCGCAGGTCGCGGTCGCGCTGCAGCTCCGCGAGGAGAATGCCGTCGGTCATCACCTTGACGAGGGTGTCCCGGCTCGAGCGGTCGGTGAACCGGACCTGGTAGCCGATGGCCCCGCCGAGCTCGACCTCGAGCTCCTCGGCGATCCGCTCGGCGACCGACCGGGCAGCGATCCGGCGCGGCTGGGTGTGGCCGATCATCCCGGCGAGCCCGCGGCCGAGCTCGAGGCAGATCTTGGGGATCTGCGTCGTCTTGCCCGACCCGGTCTCCCCGGCGATGACCACGACCTGGTGGTCGCGGATGGCTGCGGCGATGTCGTCCCGGCGCTCGACGACGGGGAGGTCCTCCGGGTAGACGATGGCCGGGACGAGAGCGCGCCGGCGCTCGATCCGGGCGGCCTCGGCGGCGGAGTCGCGCGGCGAGCGGGGCCGGCGCGTCTGCGGCTCTCGATGCGGTCGGCGGCGAGGACTCCGAGCACGCTCAGGGCGTTCGGCGTGCTCCTGGGACATGCGCCTCAGGATAGATGCACGCCGCGAGGCGTCCGCTCGGACCAGCCGTCGGCCCGTCAGGCACACCCTCGACGGGTTCGCCGAGAGGCTGGCCCCTGCTCGTGCGGGTCACGACCGGTCATGGGGCGCATCCGGTGGGCCAGGCCCGAAGCGGGTCGAGCCGTGGAGTCACTTCCTGCCGGTTTCCGGCCATGCCGGAGCCTGCCAACGCCGCAGTCCGGCGGCGGCGCCACGGTGGTGAGCACCCGGCATACCGAGGAGCACGTATGCCGGGTGCTCACCGAGGCTGGTCAGGCCACCTTCGCCGCGGTGAAGCCCTGCTCGAGGTCGGCGAGGATGTCGTCGATGTGCTCGATGCCGACGGCGAGGCGCACGAGCCCCGGCGTGACACCCGCGGCGGCCCGGTCCTCGTCAGGCCCCTGCGAGTGGGTCGTGGACGCGGGGTGGATGGCCAGCGAGCGCACGTCACCGATGTTGGCGACGTGGCTGTGCAGCGTCAGCCCCTCGACGAACCGCTTGCCGGCCGCGATGCCACCGGCGATCTCGAAGGCGAGCACCGCGCCGGCGCCCTTGGGTGTGTACTTCGTGGCGAGCGCGTGGTTGGGGTCACCCTCGAGGGAGGCCCAGACCACCTTCTCGACCTGGGCGTGCCCCTGGAGGAAGGCGGCCACCTTGTGGGTGTTCTCGAGGTGGCGCTCGATGCGGAGGCTGAGCGTCTCGATGCCCTGGCCGATGAGGAAGGCGTTGAACGGCGAGATCGCCGCGCCGAGGTCCCGGAGAAGCTGGACGCGGGCCTTGAGGATGAAGGCGAGGTTGGCCCCCAGCGGGCTGCCGACGCCGAGGTCGCGCGCGAAGACGAGCCCGTGGTAGCTCTCGTCCTCGGTGTTGTAGTTCGGGAACTTCTCCGGGTCCTGGGCGAAGTCGAACGTCCCGCCGTCCACGATGGCCCCGGCGATGGTCGTGCCGTGGCCGCCGAGGTACTTCGTGGCCGAGTGGACCACGATGTCGGCGCCCCACTCGAGCGGGCGGAGCAGGTAGGGCGTGGCGATGGTGTTGTCCACGACGAGCGGCACGCCTGCCTCGTGCGCCGCGGCAGCCACCGCCTCGATGTCGAGCAGCTCCGACTTCGGGTTGGCGATCGTCTCCCCGAAGAACACCTTGGTGTTCGGCCGAACCGCGGCCTTCCACGACTCGATGTCGTGGGGATCCTCGACGAAGGTCACCTCGAGACCCAGCTTCGGCAACGTGTACTTGAGCAGGTTGTAGGTCCCGCCGTAGAGCGAGGGACTCGCCACGACGTGGTCGCCCGCCTCGGCGATGTTGAGGATGGCGAGGGTGGTGGCCGCCTGACCCGACGACACGAGCAGGGCCCCCACGCCGCCCTCGAGCGAGGCGATGCGCTTCTCGACGGCGTCCTGCGTCGGGTTCATGATCCGGGTGTAGATGTTGCCGAACTCCTTGAGGGCGAAGAGGTTCGCGGCCTGCTCGGTGTCCTTGAAGACATACGACGTCGTCTGGTAGATCGGGAGGGCCCGGGCACCGGTGGCCGGGTCCGGCTCCTGGCCGGCGTGGATCTGTCGCGTCTCGAATGACCAGTTCGGGGTGTCGCTCATGATGGCTTCTTCCTTGATCGTCGGTTTGCCGTGTCCGCCCACCGTTTCGCCCACGGCCGTGGGCGCACCGGTGTGGACGGTGCGGGAGTCCTCGACTCCGCGCTTGCCGTGAGCCGGGTGGCTCGCGGCCAGGTCCTCACCCGGGGCACCCCACCGCGGTTGGAGGGTTGCCGGTCAGCGAGCCGGGGCTTGACGCTGACACTCATGACCTGCGCTCAGAGTACCAATGTGCCTCCGGCGCCTGAAACGCGCGTCTCTCGATGTGGACAGTGGCCCGCGCGGGGGCGACCGGTGGAGCAGCGGGCCTGGGGCACGGTGTCAGTGAGACAGACCCGACCGGCGCCGGCTGATCTCCGGCACGAGCACCACCCGGCCGGCCAGTGTCGCGTTGCCTCCATCGCCAAGGTGGGGGAAGTGCTCACGATGGCCAGGGCAAGGCGCTTCACCTGTTCGACCCCGCGGCTCCGGGTCCGTCATATGCACCGGCGGCTGCGCCCACAAGTGGCCGCCGCTACCCCTCACCGACGGCCCGCTCCCCGGCGGGTCCCGGCGTCCACACCGAGCTCCTCGGACAGGCGGAGGGCGAGGACGGCGCACGAGGCGTCACGCACGCTGGGTGGCGCTCTACCGCTAGGGTGCGGACGACCCCGGCGGGGCCAAGGGCCACGAGGTCGACCAGAACGGCGGCGTCTGGTCTGCCGTCACCCGACTGGCCAGCGCGCCGGCCGGTCGTCGCGGACGTGGCCGACGAAGTCCTTCAGGTCGGTCATCAGAGTTGCCTCGAGCAAGGTCAACCGGGGGGGGTCGGTAGTCACGCGAGCAACACCAGATGTCACGGTGACCCGCAGAGCGCGGTAGGAGGGGTAGGAGAGCGACACTCTCCACATTGCCGGACACAGGACGATCTTCTGGGCCGGATGCGAGCGCAAGCCAGCCGAACCACGGGATGTCCCGGTGAGGGTGCCGGCGGGGTCCTCCGGTTGTGACGGAGACCTGCGAGCCGTGCTCGGGTGCGCTGAAGTCGCCGATGGGCAGGACCTTGGCCGGCCCTCAGGTGAGCTCGACCAGGCCGGGGATGACACCCGGCCCGCCATGTCGAGCGCTGCGTCGAACCCGTGGGGGGCTAGCCGGCGCTGGGCCCAAGAGCTCCCCGGGTCCAGGACCCGCGTGCGATAGTTGCGGGAGAATCGCGCCGCGCAGACGAGGGGACTACCGTGACCGATCTTCCCAACGACCCGACCGCTCCGTCCGACCAGCCTCAGGGTTCCTCCACGGAATCGGAGCGCGAGCGACACGAGGACGTGCTGGACTCCGACCCGACCGCCAACGACGGCGAGCCGGACCCCGTGGCGCCTTCCGCCGCCACCGCGCCACTTCCGGCGCCTCCGCACCCGGACGCGCCGTCGCCGACGGCGCAGATCCCGGGCCAGCCAGGCCCCGAGCTGCCGTGGCAGGGGCAGTCGGGCCAGCAGGGGCAGTCGGGCCAGCAGGGGCAGTTCGGCCAGCCGGGTCAGCCGGGTCAGTTCGGCGCACCGGGCCAGTTCCGACCCCAGGGGCAGTCCGGTGGGTTCGGCCCCCAAGGACCCCAGACGCAGTTCGGTCAGCAGGCTTTCGGTGGCGGGCAGCAGCCGTGGCAGGGTCAGTCCGCCTCGCGGTACGGGGTCCCGGGGGGTCCGGGCGGCCCGCGCCCGGGAGGGCCGGGTGGCCCGGGAGGACCCATCGGGCCGGGGCAGGGGGGGTTCAAGTGGTGGTGGGCCGCCATCCCCGCCGCCATCGTCCTGATCCTCGTCGCGGTCTTCGGCATCAAGGTCATCGCGCCCCGGGCGGATGGTCCCACGCCCAGGACCCAGAGCACGACGACCGCTCAGCCGTCACTGCCGACGAGGTCGACCGTCCCGACAAGGCCGACGAGGACGACGAGGACGACGCCCTCTCCCACCCCGTCGACGCTGACCACATCTGGTCCCCCGGCCTCCGCGGTGACCCCCTCCCCTGGCCAGACGGTCGCGGTCAAAGACCCGAAGAAGGTCCGCTTCGAGGTGTTGTCGGCGACGAAGGGCAAGGCCGACGTCCGGTTCGGCGCGGACAACAAGGACACCAAGCGGCTGGACGACCAGCAGACGCCGTTCGCCGTCGAGGCGCCGCTCAGCCCGCAGAACAACTACCTCTCCGTGGGGGCCAGCGACTACGACACCAAGGCGCTGCTGATGTGCCGGGTCTACCTCGACGACGTGCTGGTCCACCAGGAGGTCGCGTCGGGAAGCGTGTCGTGCGCTCTCTCGCGCAACCTCGTCTCGGAGACGAGAGCCGACCCCGGCGGTGCACCGTTGGCCCCAGCGAGCCCGGTGACGCCACAGCCCGGGGAGGTACCGGCCCTGCCGGCCAACCCGACGAAGACGACCTACGAGCTCTACTCCTCCGTCGACGGCGGCACGGTGGACCTTCGCTACGGTGCGGACAAGAGCCTGACCGTGGCGAACGACCAGAAGACGCCGCTCGGGCTGGAGGCGGCCCTCCAAACGGGGGCTGACTTCCTCTCGTACCGGGCCAGCGGCAACGGCAGCCCGTCGCCCTACCTCATGTGCCGGCTCTACATCGACGGCGTCCTCGTCAACCAGCAGCAGGGATACCGCTCCGTCTCATGCAACACCTCCTTGTCGACCCTCTATGACAGGTAGTCCGTCAGCGTCGTCATCGAACAGCGTTTCGCCGCAACGGTCGTCGACCTCGACGGGCTCAAGGAGACCGGCCCGATCGCGTCGCGACGGAACGCGCCGCGAACGTCGTCGTCCCGCGGCGCATCCACCTCGAGGTGGTCGACCCGGCCGAACGGGCCGTGCCCGACGCACCCGCGGCGAGCTGACCGTGACCGTCGACGGCAACCCGTCCCTGCCGCTCCTGCGCTACCGCACCGGCGACACAGGGGTCCTCGGCTGGGACGGTGGTCGACGGACCATCACCGACCTCGAGGGTCGGGCGCCGGTCGTCTTCCGGTCCGGGACGGTCGAGCGGTACCGTCCGTCGACCTCACCCAGCAGCTGCAGCACCACGGCGCCTTCACGTGGTCACTCCATCAGCAGGCGGATGGGAGGGTCGCCGCCCGGGCGTTCGGTGGCGACGCGGCCGGCTTGGAAGCCGGCCTGCCCGACACGCTCGGTGACGTCGTCGCAGTCGAGACGATCGCCGAGGCGGGCGAGCTGGGGTCCGGCAAGCCCCGGCAGTTCGCGAGCGACCTCCCGGACTCGTGGCGGCTAGCGGGGCGCTCGCGCTGACGCCGCCCGGCTGGCCCGGGCCCGCGCGTCGCGCGGTCCCTGGCGACCCGCCAAGATGGGCACATGACCCTCCACGCCGATGACTACCAGGCCGCCCGCAACCGCTACTCCCAGCTCCCCTACCGCCGGTGTGGCTCGAGTGGGCTCGACCTCCCGGCGGTCTCGCTCGGGCTCTGGCACAACTTCGGCGACGACGTCGCGATCGACAACCAGCGCGCCATCCTCCGTCGGGCCTTCGATCTCGGCGTGACCCACTTCGACCTGGCCAACAACTACGGCCCGCCCTACGGCTCGGCCGAGCGCAACTTCGGCTCGATCTTCTCGCGTGACCTCCGCCGCTACCGGGACGAGCTGGTCATCAGCACCAAGGCGGGCTACGACATGTGGCCCGGCCCCTACGGCCAGGGCGGCGGCTCGCGCAAGTACCTCCTGTCCTCTCTCGACCAGTCCCTGTCCCGCCTCGGGCTGGACTACGTCGACATCTTCTACAGCCACCGGTTCGACGAGACCACGCCCCTCGAGGAGACGATGGGGGCGCTCGACACGGCGGTCCGGCAGGGCAAGGCGCTCTATGTCGGCATCTCCTCCTACTCGGGTCAGCGCACCCAGGAGGCGGTCGACATCCTCCGTCAGATGGGCACTCCACTGCTCATCCACCAGCCCTCCTACTCGATGCTCAACCGCTGGGTCGAGGAGGACCTCCTCGACGTCCTCGGGGTGGGCGGCGTCGGCTGCATCGCCTTCTCACCCCTGGCCCAGGGCATGCTGACCGACAAGTACCTCAAGGGCATACCCGCAGGTTCCCGTGCGGCCCAAGGCAAGTCGCTCGACCCGACGCTGCTCACCGAAGACGCCCTGAAGCACATCCGGGGGCTGAACCGCCTGGCGAGAAGCCGCGGTCAGTCGCTCGCCCAGATGGCCCTGGCGTGGGCGCTGCGTGACCCCCGCGTCACGTCGGTCCTCATCGGGGCCTCGAGCGTCGCCCAGCTGGAGGACAGCCTCGCGGCCACGGACAACCTCGAGTTCGACCAGGCGGAGCTGACCAGGATCGACCGCTACGCCGTCGATGCCGGCATCAACCTCTGGAAGCGCTCGTCGAGCGGCTGACCAGGCACGGTATGCCGTGCCGCCGGGCCACGCACCCCGTCGCCGGCCGCACGGCATACCGGTCACGCCGGGATGCCGGAGGTGGCGTCAACGCGCTGTGGCCCCGAGCTGGAGCCAAGAGCTAGAGCAGCGAGCTCGGGTCGTCGGGCACGTCGGCGCCGTGCTGCCGCAGCGTCTCGAGGGAGACGATCGCGAGGGCGCTCTCGTGGGTGCTCGCGAGGATGACCGGCGCGGCCACACCGTCTCGGTGGGCCTGGAGCCAGCGCGCGGCGACGACGCACCAGCGCTCGCCGGGCTTCAGGCCGGGGAAGCCGTAGAGCGGCATGGGCGTTGACAGGTCGTTGCCCACCCGGCGCTGGTGGGCGAGGAAATCCTCGGTCATCACGGCACAGATCGTGTGGCTGCCGAGGTCCTCGGGCGAGGTGGTGCACGAGCCGTCGCGGAAGAAGCCGGTCATCGGTTCGGTGCCGCACTCTTCCAGTGGGCCACCGAGCACGTTGAGCGCCTCCATGTCGCAACCGTAGCGGTGACCGCCACGGCTACGGTTGCTCCTTCGTCAGGTGAACCAGCCAGGCGGTCCCGGTGTCGATAAGGGCGTAGCGGCGCGGGCCGCGAATACCATGCAGTGTGAACACGATTCGCCGCTCGTTGCGGTCGTGCTCCTCCCACCAGCCGGTGTCCGCAATGAGCTTGTCCTCGTCGGTGTAACCGAGGTGGTCGAGGTCGTGGTCCGGGACGGCGATCGCCAGCCGGTCCTGGCGGGTGGTCGTCGGCAGGCCGCGCGGCACCGCCCACGAGCGCAGGACGCCGCCTTCCTCGAGGCGAAGGTCGAAGTGCGGCTGCGGCTTGCGGTGGTCGTGCAGGACGAACGTCGGGTGTGCCGGTTCGGTGCCCACGGGGTCGTCAGCTCGGCGGGGTGAAGCGCCCGTCGATCGCGGTCCAGCCGGCGTCCACGACGACCTGGGAGCCGGTGACGTAGGAGGAGGCGTCCGACGCGAGGTAGACGATGGCGCCCGCCATCTCGTCGGGAGTGGCCCACCGGCCGAAGGCGTTCTTCTGCGCGTAGGCGTCTGCCCACTCCGGCACGGCCCTGATCTGGTCGGTCAGCGGGGTCGCCACGACGCCCGGCGCAACGGTGTTGGCCCGCACCCCCTCTGGACCGAGCTCAGCGGCCACGGTCCGCAGCAGCTGCAGCAGACCGGCCTTGGTCGCGGCATACACACCCTGGCCGGGCTCGACCGCGACGGACCGCATGGAGCTCAGGCCGATGATGCTGCCGCGGCCGCGCTCTGCCATGCCCGGCCCGAACGCCCGCACGAGGTCGAACGCCGCGCGGAGGTTGAGCCCCACGACGCGCTCGAACTCCTCACCGGTGTAGTCGAGGATGCGCTTGCGCACGTTGGTGCCGGCGGTGAAGACGAGGACGTCCACGACGCCGAGGTCGGCCGCTGCACGAGTGACCGCGGGCTCGTCGAGGACGTCCAGCCCGTATGCCGTGAGCTCGCCCTCCCCCTCGGCTCCCGTGGCGAGGGCAACCGTCTCCTGGGCGGCAGTGAGGTCACGGTCCGCGCAGACGACGGCGGCTCCCTGCCCGGCGAGCGCCAGCGCGCCCTCACGGCCGATCCCGCTGCCGGCCCCGACGACGACGGCCGTGCGGCCGTCCAGCCGGAAGAGCCGGCTGTAGTCGGGGCGGGCGAAGTCGCCGCTGATCCTCGGGCCCTGCCGTTTGCGGGCGGCGTGATCTGACATGCTGGGTGTCCTCGTTTCTCTGTCGTGGGGTAGGCGGTAGGGGTGGCGCGGCTCAGGGAGTGGCCGGCCGGATGATGGCCATCCGGGTCACGGTCAGCTCCTCCATGGCGAAACGGGGCCCTTCCCGACCCGCACCGGAGTCCTTGACCCCGCCGTAGGGCATGACGTCCGAGCGGAACCCGGGGACCTCGTTGACGACGATGCCACCGGCCTCGATGCGCTCGATCGCCGCGAACGCCGTCTCCAGGGAGGAGGTGTAGACGCTGGCGTGCAGCCCGTAGCGGGAGGCGTTGACCCGCTCGAACGCCTCGTCGACGTCGCGGACGGAGCGCACCGCCACGACCGGTCCGAAGATCTCCTCGTCCCAGGCTGCCTGTCCGTCAGGCACGTCGAGGAGCACGGTCGGGCCGATGACCCCGTCGTCGTAGGTGCCGCCGTGGATGAGGCTCGCACCGGCCGAGACCGCCTGGTCGACCCACTCCCTGACCCGGGCGGATGACCGCTCGTCGATGAGCGCCGACACGCGCGTCGTGATCTCGCGTGGGTCGCCCGTCACGACATCGTCGAGCCGGCCGGCCAGCCGCTTGACGAAGTCGTCTCGGACGTCCTCGACGACGAGGACGCGCTGGACGCTGATGCAGGCCTGGCCGGAGGCGTAGTACCCACCGCGGATCACGGCGTCGGCAGCCGCGTCCAGGTCGGCATCGGCGGCCACGACCAGGGCTGCGTTGGACCCGAGCTCGAGGAGCACCTTGGTCGGAGCGGCGTCCCGCGCGATCTGGTGGCCGACCGCCGCCGACCCGGTGAACGAGACGGCACCGATCCGCGGGTCGGTCGTCAGCGCGATCCCCACCTGGGGGCCGCCGGTGACGAGCTGCACCGCCGCGGCGGGTCCGCCGGCCTTGACCAGCGCCTCACGGACCGCATGCACGAGCCAGAGGGTGGCCAGAGGGGTCTGCGGAGCCGGCTTGGCGATGATCGGGCACCCGGCGGCCAGCGCGGGCGCGATCTTGTGGGTTGCCAGGAGCAACGGGTAGTTGAAGCCGGCGATCCCGACGACGACGCCGATCGGCTTGCGCACCCAGAAGCCGAGCAGCCCCTCACCGCTCGGGAGCAGGTCGAGGGGCACGGTCTCACCGTGGAGCCGGGCCACCTCCTCGGCGGCGGTCTGCAGGGTCAGCAGGGTCCGGTCGACCTCGACCCGGCAGTCGACCAGCGGCTTGCCGGTCTCGAGGACGAGGAGCTGCTCGAACTCGTCCCGGTGCTCCGTGACGACGGCGTGCGCGCCCTGGAGCGCTGACCGCCTGACATGGGAGGGCAACCGCCCGACCGCGTCCTTGACGGCGAGCGCCTCGTCGAGGGCGCGGGACGCGAGGGCCGCATCGCCGACGGGCGCGTGGGCGACGAGCGACCCGGCATACGGAAAGCGGATCTCGGCCGTGGGCAGGCCGGTGACCCACCCGTCGCCGACGGGAAGCCCCTCCGGCCAGGTCGGGGTGAACAGTGATCCGGTCACGCGAACTCCTTCTGGCGGTTGGCTTCGATGCGGGCCAGCTCCGCCGCCGCGAGGTCCGACGTGCTGGCGCCCCTCAGGGCCTTCTCCATCGTCGGGACCGCTGCGAGCAAGCGCTGGGTGTAGGGGTGCTGCGGGTCGTTCCAGATCTGCTCCACCGAACCGATCTCGACGATCTGGCCGCCGTTCATCACGGCGACGCGCTGGCAGAGGTGCCGTACGACGGAGAGGTCGTGCGAGACGAAGATGAGGGTCAGATCGAGCTCGTCGACGAGGTCGGAGATGAGGTTGAGGACCTGCGCCCGCACCGACACGTCCAGGGCGCTGACCGGTTCGTCCGCCAGGAGGATGCCCGGTCGAGGGGCGAGCGCTCGGGCGATGGAGATCCGCTGGCGTTGCCCGCCGGAGAACTGGTGGGGGTAGCGCCCAGCGGCCGTGTCCGCTAGCCCGACCGACGTGAGCAGCTCGTCCACACGCTCGCGGCGGGCGGGATGCCCTTGGGCGACAAGGGGTTCGGCGACGATGTCGCGCACCCGCATTCTGGGGTCGAGCGAGCCCATCGGGTCCTGGAAGACCAGCTGCAGGCGGCCGCGGAGGAAACCGAGCCGACGCTCGGGCAACCGGGCGATGTCCGTGCCCTCGATCTGCACCGTGCCGGTGGTCGGCTGGTCGAGCCCCGCGAGGATGCGCAGCAGCGTGGACTTGCCGCAGCCCGACTCGCCGACGATGCCGAACCGCTCCCCCGCGCGGACGTCGAAGCTGACGCCCTGCAGTGCCGCGACGACGGGACCGGGCTGAAGCAGCGAGGTGCGGGGCCGCTTGTAGGCGCGGGTCACCTCACGGACCGAGACCGCCGCTGCGGCGCTGCTGCATGCCGGGCTCATCACCCCCGTCGCCCCGGCCGCCACGTCCACCCCGCTTGCGTCCGAAGGAGCGGCTGTGTGGACCACCGTTGCTTCGGACCCAGCGGCAGCGTCTTTCGATCCGTCCGAAGCGACGGTGGTCGGGTCCGCCGCTCGTTCGGACGCAGCGGACGGCGGGGGGGCCGGGTGGACACAGGCGAAGCCGTATGCCGGGTCCGACCCCTCCCTGTCGTCGCTCCCAAGGGCGTCGCGAGCAGACCAGGGTGGCGTCTGCTCGCACTCGCTCGTCGCGCGGGGGCACCGGTTGCGGAAGACGCACCCTGCGGGGAACTCCCCCGCCGACGGCACCGACCCCTTGATCGTCGCCAGCCGGCCCCGCTCGTCGACGACCGCGAGGTCAGAGGCCGCGAGCAGGCCCTCCGTATAACGGTGACGTGGCGCCGTGAAGACCTCGTCGACGGTGCCGGCCTCGACGATCCGACCGCCGTACATGACGAGCACCCGTTCGCAGGCCGTTGCGACGACGGACAGGTCGTGGGTGATGAAGAGCATCGCCGACTCCCGGGCCTGGACACCGGTGACGATGAGGTCGAGCACGAGCGCCTGCACCGTGACGTCGAGCGCGGTCGTCGGTTCGTCGCAGATCAGCAGGGCGGGGTCGTTGGCCAGAGCGAGGGCGAGGACGACGCGTTGGCGCTGGCCCCCCGACAGCTGGTGGGGGTATGCGCGGGCGGCATCCTTCGGGTGGGGCAGCCTGACCTGGTCGAGCAGCTCGACCGCCCTGCGCCGGGCGGCGGCACGATCCGGCTGGGTGCCGTGGATCAGCATCGACTCCGCCACCTGGTCGCCGACCCGCATCGTGGGGTTGAGGGCGGTCATCGGCTCCTGGAACACCATGGCGACGTCTTTGCCCCGCACCGCCGAGAGCTGGTGCTCGCTCGCCCCGACGATCTCGTGCTCGACCCCCGCCAGACGGACGGAGCCGGTCGGCTCGAGGTCCTCGGCCAGCAGCCCCATCAGTGACAGTCCGGTGAGGGACTTGCCCGAGCCGGACTCGCCGATGAGGCCGACCCGCTCCCCCCGGCCGATGCTGAACGAGACGTCCTCGACGAGGGTGAGACCACGCACCCCGACGCCCAGGGACCGGACGTCGAGGACGGGCGAGCTGGACGCGTCGGCCGACCACGCCACGGGTGACGTCACGGCGCTCATCGACGGTCCTCCAGCTTGGGGTCGTAGCGGTCCCGCAGGCCGTCCCCCAGCAGGTTGAAGCCGAGGACGACGATGGCGATGAAGATCCCGGGGACGACCGCGAGCCGCGGAGCGCTGAAGAGCAGCTCCTGTCCCTCCTGGAGCATGCGGCCCCACGACGGCGTCGGGGGTGGGGTGCCGAGCCCGAGGAAGGACAGGGCGGCCTCGGCGAGCACGGCGATGGCGAAGGAGACCGACGCCTGGACGATGACGAGGCTGCTGACGTTGGGCAGCACGTGCCGCAGCCCGATGGCGGCGGGACGGCGACCGGCCGCCCTGGCGGCGAGGACGTACTCCGAGCTCATGACCTGCAGGGCACCGCTGCGGATGAGGCGGGCAAAGCTCGGCACCGTTGCGATCCCGATGGCGGTCATCGCCACGAGGGTCGATCCGCCGTAGACGGCCGAGAACATGATGGCGAGCAGCAGCGCCGGGAAGGCGAGGAGCAGGTCGTTGCCCCGCATGAGCAGCTCGCCGAGCCAGCGCGGGGCCATCGCGGCGAGGATGCCGAGGGGGACGCCGAGAACCGCTGCCACCCCGACGGCGACGATCCCGACGAAGAGGGTCGTCCGTGACCCCATGAGGATCTGCGACAACACGTCACGCCCGAACTTGTCGGTGCCGAGCCAGTGGCGCCCACTGAACGCCTGGAGCCGATCCGTCGAGTTCACGAACGTCGGGTCGTAGGGCGTCCAGACGAACGACAGCAGCGCCATGAGGATGACCACGCCGACAATGGAGCCGCCGATGACGAGCCCGGGGCCCAGCGCGCGCCGTGACGACGGGGCGCGCCCATCGGGCACCGGCGCCCGCACCTCGGGCACCGGCGCCCGCACCTCGTCGGCTGTGGCCCGCACCGCCGCCGCGGGGGGCAGCGACTCGCTCACCGGGCACCGGCCCGGAGCCGGGGGTCGATGGCGACGTAGAGGAGGTCGACGACGAAGTTGACGACGAGGACGGCGACGACGAGGACCATGACGACGTCCTGGACGATCTTGAGGTCGCGTTGGGCGACCGCGTCGAGCAGGAGGCTCCCGAGCCCGGGTATGACGAAGACGCGTTCGACGACGACCGCGCCGACGAGCAGGGTGGCGAGCTGGAGGCCGAGGACGGTGACGACCGGCACCGCGGCGTTGCGCAGCCCGTGCCGGCGCAGCGCCGCCGTGGGCGAGAGGCCCTTCGACCGCGCGGTGCGCAGGTAGTCCTCGCGCTGGACGTCGAGGATGGCGCTGCGGACGTAGCGGGTGAGCACGGCGCCCTGGACGATCCCCAGGGACAGCGCCGGCAGGACCAGCTGCTTGACGAACATCGCGGGATCGTTGGCCGGGGGCGTCCAGCCGTTCGCCGGAAGCCACCCGAGCTGGACCGCGAAGAGGGTGATGAGCAGGATCCCCGCGAGGAAGGCCGGGACAGCAACCCCGACCTGCGACAGCGCCGAGAGCACGAGCCCGGAGGGCCGCCGGTGCCGGAGGGCGCTGACGGCCCCCAGCGGGACGGCGATCACCGTCGCAAGGACCATCGACGTGACGACCAGCCACAGGGTCACCTGCAGGCGGTCCGACAGCTGGGGGCCGATGTCCGCCCGCGAGACGTAGGACTGCCCGAGGTTGTTGGTGAGAAAGCCGCTGATCCAGTCGAGGTACTGCGTGCCGAGCGGCCGGTCGAGGCCGAACTGGGTCCGCAGCTGCCCCACTGCCTGGTCGGAGGCGTTGACCCCCAGGGCGACTCGCGCCGGGTCGCCCGGCAGGATCGCCATGAACCCGAACACGATCACGGAGCTCGCGACCAGGCTCGCGACGAGGATGCCGAGCCGCCGGGCGATTCGGGGGATCACGACCTCGACAGCCCCGAGAGGTCGAACGCCTCCGTGATGGCGTTCTTCGGCAGGCCGGTGACGCCCTTGTCGGCGACGATGAGGTTCGGCAGGAGGAAGAGGAAGTCGGCGGCCGCGTCCTGGGACAGCCCCTTGGCGGCCTTCTTCATCGTCGTCACCTGCTCCTCCGCCGATCCGGTGTCGGCAGACGCGAGGTCCGCCTGCAGCTGGGTGTTGTTGTACCTCGTGTAGTAGGTCGGGTTGCCGAACACCGCTCCCATGTCACGCGGCTCGACATGCGCGATGATCGACATGTCGTAGTCGGCGTCCTTGAAGACCGTCTGCAGCCACGCGGCAGGGAACTCCAGCTGGTCGAGGTTGACCTTGATCCCCACCTGCTCGAGCTGGGACTTGACCACCTGACCGCAGGCGACGGCATACGGCAGGTTCGGGATCCGCAGGCGCAGGGTCGGCGTCGCGCTGCCCGACTCGGCGAGCAGCTGCTTGGCCTTGGCCTGGTCGAACGGGAAGTCGCCGGTGCGGTCCTCGTACCACGGGTCGGTGGGGGGGACCATGCTCCCGATGAGGGTGCCCTTGCCGGCCCAGCAGGTGTCCACGAGCGCCTTGTGGTCGATCGCGGAGCGGATCGCCTGGCGGACCTTGACGTCGGTCAGCGGTGCCTTGGAGTTGTTGAAGGACAGGACGACCTCACCGTTGGTCGTCCCCTCGATGATCTGGTACTTCTCGTTGCCCTGGAACTGCTTCAGCGACTCGGGCGCCTGCACCGTCGTGACGACGTTGATCGTGCCGGTGAGCAGGGCGTTGTTGAGCGCCGTCGCGTCCTTGAAGTACTTGAGCGTCACGGTCGAGAAGGGTGGCTTCTTGCCCCAGTAGCCGGGGTTGCCCTTGAGGACGATCGAGTCACCGCGGTTCCACGTCTCGAACGTGTAGGGGCCCGTGCCGACGGGTTTCGTCGCCAGGGCATCGACGCCCTTCGGGCTCATCATCGCGCCGATCCGGGTGGTCATCCGGAAGAGCCAGTCGTTGCTCGGCTTGGCCAGCGTCACCTGAAGCTGCGTCGGGCTGAGCGCCTTGACGTCGGTGACGACGTCCATCGCCTTCTTCAGCGTGATGGTCCACTGCGACTTCACGTTGTTGATCGAGAAGACCGCGGCATCCGCGGTGAACTTGTCTCCGTTGCTGAACGTGGCGTTGTCGACCAGGTCGAACGTGTAGGTCTTGCGGTCGTCGGAGACCTTCCACGACGTGGCCAGGCTGGGCACGATCTTGCCCTCCTGGTCTTGCTTCACGAGCGTCTCGTAGACGTTCGTCAAGAGGGCCTGGGGAATCGCGGCCCCCTCGATCTTGGTGAAGTCCAGGCTCGCCGGCTCGGCGACCAGGCCCAGGGTGAGGGACGACTTGTCGCCGCCACCTGCGGCTCCACCACCGGCGGTGCCACCCGCGCCGCCACTCGTGCTCGAGCCCGCCGAGCAGGCGCCCAGGGCAAGACAGAGGGCGGCCCCGATGGCCGTCGCGCTGCGGGTGATCTTCACGGGGTCTCCGTCCGGTGACGTCTGTCGGGCTCGGTGAACTCTGTATGCCGGGTGCTTGTCGCTCGGGGTCGCTCGGATGACCCTCCCTCGCGGTCGGCCGGCCGGTCAGACCAGTGGACTTTTTCGCGGTGAGCGCTAATCTGGCGACTTACGCAGGTGTTGTCAAGGGTTGTTCATCATCTGTGATCTTCGGTCCGGAGGGGGTGTCGGTGGTGTCCTTGGTCCAGTCCCGCACGGCCATCGCGCGGATGACCGCGACCGAGCTGGTGGCCGCATATACCGACCGGAGCCTGTCCCCGGTCGAGGTGGTCACGGCAGTCGGCCGGGTGATCGACGAGCGGGAACCGGTCCTCAACGCGCTGTGGGTCCGGTCGACGGACACCGCCCTGGAGGAGGCCCGCGCCAGCGAGGAACGGTGGTCCCGTGGCGGGCCGCTCGGCCCCATCGACGGCGTCCCCGTCACCCTCAAGGAGAACATCGCCCGCGCCGGTGTGCCGATGCCGTCCGGCCACAACGGCTCCGAAGCCCTTGTGCCGGAGGGGAGCTCGCCGATCGCCGACCGGGTTGCCGAGGCCGGGGGCATCGTCGTCGGGTCGACGGTGATGCCGGACTGGGGCATGTTGTCGTCCGGCGTCTCCAGCCGGCACGGCATCACCCGCAGCCCGTGGGACCCGTCCTGGACGACCGGGGGCTCGTCGTCCGGCGCCGGCGCGGCTTGCGCGGCCGGATACGCACCACTCAACGTCGGCACCGACATCGGTGGGTCGATCCGGCTGCCGGGGACGTGGCTGGCGCTGACGACGCTCAAGCCCAGCGCGGGCCGGGTCCCCCTCGACGTGCCTTACCTCGGCCGGGCGGCCGGCCCGATGACCCGCTCGGCCGACGACGCGGCCCTCCTCCTCTCGGTCCTGGCCCGACCGGACGTTCGCGACTGGACCGCGCTGCCACCGGTCGAGCTGGCGCTCAGTGACCTCGAGCTCGATGTCGCCGGACTGCGCGTCGGCCTACACCTCGACGCCGGATGCGGCTCGGCGGTCGAACCCGCTGTCGCCGACGCCGTCAGTGCAGTCGGCCGGCAGTTTGCCGGGGCCGGCGCGGTGGTCGAGGAGGTTGCCCCCTTCATGACCCCCGAGATGCTCACCGACCTCGACCTCTTCTGGCGGGTGCGTTCGTGGAACGACTTCTCAGCGCTCAGCCCCGAGGGGCAGACCCGGGTGCTCCCGTTCATCCAGCGCTGGGTCCACGGTGGCGCACAAGCCACGGGCTCGCGGATCCTCCAGTGCTACCAGCGGATCATGGACCTCCAGCGGGTCACCGTGGCAGCGACCCAGCCGTTCGACGTCGTCCTCTCCCCCGTCGCGCCGGGCGTCGCCTTCCCGGCCGAGTGGCCCATGCCGTTCGGTGACGAGGACCGCGGCATGGAGCACATCGGCTTCACCGTCCCTTACAACATGTCCGGTCAGCCGGCCGCGACGACGAACTGTGGTTTCACCCCGGACGGCAAGCCGATCGGGGTGCAGGTGGCCGGTCGCCGGTTCGACGACGTGGGCGTGCTGCGGGCGGTGCGGTGGTACGAGCAGGCACGTCCCCAGTCCGCCGTGCCGGACTGGCCGATCAGCCGAGACGGCGCCGGGCCGGCATCCAGGCGGCCCAGCGGTGGTTGAGAGCCCGACGTTCCAACCCGTCCGTCCGGTCCGCCTCTACGAGCGGATCGTCGAGCAGATCGAGGCGATGCTCGCGTCTGGTCAGCTGCAGCCCGGCCACCGGCTACCGAGCGAGCGCGAGCTCGTCGTCCAGTTCGGCGCGAGCCGCTCGACGGTGCGTGAGGCGCTTCGCGTCCTGCAGTCCAACGGCGTCGTGCGCTCGCGTCCCGGCGACCCGAACGGGCCGGAGGTGCTGCCCTTCTCCTCCGGCGGCCTCGAGAAGCAGCTGACCCGGTTGGCTCGCCTCTCGGAGCTGTCCCTGTCCGAGCTCATCGGGTCGCGAATGATCCTCGACGCCGCCGCGAACCGGCTGGCGGCGCGGCTGCGGACGACGCCGGAACTGCGCGACATGGAGGCGCGGCACCAGGCGATGCGCGACGCGGTCGAGGTCGGCTACGAGGCCTTCTCCGAGGCCGACGTCGCCTTCCACGAGGCGGTGGCCCGCGCCTCGCGCAACGCGATGATCCAGGTCTGCAACGCCGTCGTGCGCGACGTCGTGCTCGGGTTGATCTCGACGAAGATCGCCAGGTCGGGCAACGGCCAGGCCCTGATGCTGGAGTCGCTCGAGCACCACGCCGAGGTCCTCGACGCCATCCGGGCCGGCGACGGCGACCGCGCCGCCCGGGACTCCTCCCGCAGCCTCTACGACTACTACTCGGGCTACCTGACCCAGGCCGAGCGGGAGCCGCTGCTCGCCCTCCTCGACTGATCGACCCCACACGGCTCGCGGACAAGCACCTCAGCTGTGCTGGACAGGCTGGGACGGGCTGGGACAGCCGAGTCAGGCCGACGCCTGGCTCACGTCTCCGAGGGCGGGCAGCGGCCGGATGACGTGTCGGGTGACGACCCAGACACCGAGCAGGCTTAGGCCGCTCCGCCGGCAGGACCGGATCGCCGCTTCGTGCCAGGCGCGGTCGGTGTCGGTGATGAAGGGTCCCTTCTCGCGGGCGATGGCCAGGAGGATCCCGCCCCGCAGGCCCTCCTCGAGCGCGAGGTGCTCCAGCGCCGCGAACACCGTGCCGCACTGCTCCCGCGACATCCTCGTCAGGGGTTCGGGGAAGACCATCGGCTCGATGAGCTGGCCCTGCTTTCCACAGAGCAGGAGGTACAGCGCACCGTCGACGCGGTCGGCATCGCGGACGACGAGGTCGAGCAGGTCGGGTGTGATGGCTGGGTCGGTCACCGGCCGGCTGGGCCAGTCCGTCGGGAGGTCCTGGTACGTCATGCCGAGAAGCCTGCCGCTCCCGCGGCATACCAAAACGCTTGTCCACAGGGCAGTCTCAGCTCGCTCATCCCCCAATGGTTTGATGGGGGTATGAGCACTGACGGCGACTACCTCCCCAGCCCCAGCGAATGGGTCCGCAAGCAGGTCGAGGCGATCGACGCTGCCGGCGACACCCGCGTCGCGCAGGTCCTCGATCGCCCCATCGTCGTCCTGACGATGCGCGGCGCGAGGTCCGGCAAGCTGCGCAAGGTGCCGCTGATGCGGGTCGAGCACGAGGGGCGTTACCTCGCAGTAGCCAGTAAGGGCGGTGCACCGGAGCATCCGCAGTGGTACGCCAACCTCGTGGCGAACCCGGAGATCGAGCTGCAGGACGGCACCACCACCAAGCCCATGCGGGCGCGTGAGCTCGAGGGCCAGGAGCGCTACGAGTGGTGGGTGCGCGCCGTGGAGGCGTATCCCCCCTACGCCGACTACCAGGTCAAGACCCAGCGCCAGATCCCGATCTTCATCCTCGAACCCCGCTGAGGCCGCGCCAGCCTTGACACGGTGCCCGCGGTAGAGAATAGTAAGACAGTCAGGAACTGTAAACGTTTACAGTCTGGCCCGTGAAACCCACTCCTCGACGGCGAAGGGGCAGCGGATGGCGCAGGCGACGGCGGTCAAGCCTCCCGTGGGCAGAACGCCGGTCAACCAGCGCCGTGCCGCGAGGCCCGGCCAGAGGTCCATGTGGCTGCTGCTCCTGCCGAGCCTGGTCCCGGTCGTCGCCTTCAGCGTCTATCCCCTGCTCAACGGAATCTGGCTCGGGTTCACCGATGCCAAGGCCGGGTTCGACGTCCAGTTCCAGCCCAACGGCTTCGACAACTACGCCCGGCTGCTGCGGGACGACCTCTTCTGGAGCTCGTTCCGGATCGGTCTCATCTGGGCCGTCACCGTGACGGTGCTGCAGTTCCTCCTTGCCCTCGGGCTCGCCATGCTGCTCAACGCTGGCCTGCGGTTCCAGTGGCTCGTCCGCCCGCTCGCCCTGGTCCCGTGGGCCATGCCGTCGGTGATCGTGGCGATCCTCTGGAAGCTGATCTACCACCCGGACGCGGGGATCCTCAACGCCGTCCTGAAGTCGCTGCACGTCATCGACAGCAACATCAACTGGCTCGGCAGCTTCGAGATGGCGCTGCCTGCGGTCATCGTCGTCGGGGTCTGGGCCGGTATGCCGCAGACGACCATCGCCCTGCTCGCCGGGCTGCAGAACACTCCGGACGAGCTCCACGAGGCGGCGGCACTGGACGGCGCGGGAGGCTGGCAGCGGTTTCTCGTGGTGACCTGGCCGGCGATCAAGCCGGTGGCCATCGCCATCACGTCACTGGACTTCGTCTGGAACTTCAACTCCTTCGGGCTGGTCTACGTCCTCACCGAGGGCGGCCCGGGCGGCCGGACGCTCCTGCCGATGCTCTTCGCCTACCAGCGGGCCTTCGGCAACGGCGAGTTCGGGTATGCCGCGGCTCTCGGCAACGCCATGGTCATCGTCATCATGGCGATCATGGGTCTCTACCTCTGGCGACAGCTGAGGGAGGCGACCTGATGCGGACCGGACCCCAGACCAGGACTGCGCAGTATGCCGCGCTGCTGGCCTACGTCGTGTTCCTCGGCTTCCCTCTGCTGTGGCTCTTCTCGACGGCCTTCAAGTCCCCCGCGGAGCTGACCAAGCTGGCGCCAACGGTGTTGCCCACCGACTGGACCTGGGGCAACTTCGACGTCGCCTTCGAGCAGACGCAGCTCTGGTCGGCGCTACGCAACTCCCTCATCGTCGCCGTCGCCACCGCCGTTATCACCACCCTGATCGCACTCCCCGCGTCCTACGCCCTGGCCCGCTCCCGCAACGCCCTGCGCACCGTGACGATCGGGTGGATCCTTGTCAGCCAGGTCTTCCCGTTCATCCTCATCGTCATCCCGGTCTTCATCGTCCTGCGCAACCTCGGCCTCATCAACACGCTCGCCGGCCTGGTCCTCGTCTACGTCGTCTGGGCACTGCCGTTCACGCTGTGGATGCTCCAGGGCTACGTCGCGGCGATCCCCCGCGACCTCGAGGAGGCGGCCTCCACCGACGGCGCCTCCCGGTCAGTCATCCTCCGCGCGATCATCTTCCCGCTGCTTCTCCCCGGCCTGGTGGCGACGTCGATGTTCGCCTTCATATCGGCCTGGAACGAGTTCTTCTTCGCCCTGGTCATCATCCAGGACCCGGCCCTCCAGACCGCGCCGCTGCTCCTGGCCCGTTACGTCGGCGCCGAGGGGTCGGTCAACCTGGGACCGCTCGCCGCCACCGCCCTCATCACCACGATGCCGAGCCTCATCGTGTTCGGCATCATCCAGCGAAAGCTCGTCTCGGGGATGTTGTCCGGATCCGTCAAGGGCTGAAGCGACCCCCACCACCTCGAAAGGAACGTCGTGAACCGTCGACTGGCCGCCCTGTCCATCACCTCCGTCACCGCCGTCATGCTCATCTCTGGCTGCATCAGCGGTAGCAGCTCACCGTCGTCGGGAGGGGTCCAGACGACCGCTGCGCCCGGTGAGAAGATCACCCTCAGCTTCTCGAGCTATGCCTTCCAGGACGCGACCGTCAAGGCCACCCAGGCCATCGTCGACTCCTGGAACGCGGCGAACCCCGACGTCCGCATCGACTACCAGAAGGTCGACCCCAACTCGGTCCACGACAAGCTCGTCACCCAGTTCGCGGGCAACTCGGCGCCGGACATCATCCACGACGAGTCGGCCGACATCGCGGGCTTCAGCCGCCAGGGCTACCTCGCCGACCTGACGCCGCTCCTGCCCGCCGACGTGAAATCCGACGTGCCGGACTCGGTCTGGAAGTCGGTCTCGATCGACGGGAAGATCGCGGGCGTTCCGACGATCGCGCAGGTCTACAACGTCTTCGCCAACACCGATGCGCTGAAGAAGGCCGGCATCAACCCACCCACCGCGGACGCACCATGGACCTGGGACGACCTGCAGACCAACGCCAAGAAGCTCACGACCGGGGGTGACGTCTACGGTTTCGCCTGGGGGCTGAAGTCCCCCACGGCGGGTCTGATGTCGACCGGCCTGTCGTTCGGCGGCACGTTCTTCTCGGGCTCCGAGGCGAAGCCCGAGATCAGGGTGACCGACAAGGAGATGCAGGTGCCCAACCGCATCAAGGCGATGCTCGACGCGAAGACCATGGCGCCGAACTCGATCTCGCTGTCCGGGACCGACGTCCTGCCCGGTTTCTTCGGCGGCAAGTACGGCCTCATCATGGCCGGGAACTACGTCGAGGCGCAGATCGAGCAGAAGGCGCCGGCGGGCTTCAACTGGACCATGCTCCCGCTCCTGAAGGGCACGAACCAGAACCAGGCCTCCGGGCCACAGACGCTGAGCATCGCGCGACAGAGCAAGCACCAGAAGGAGGCGATGAGCTTCATCGCCTACTTCATGAAGGCCGAGAACCTAGCCAAGATCGCCCAGGGTGACGCCTTGATCCCGGTGAGCAAGTCCGCCGCCGCCATCGTCAAGAAGAACCTGTCCGGCAAGCACGGCTGGGAGACCATCCTCGACGCCGGCGCTTCCCTCGTCGACGCGCCGTGGGCCAAGGCCGACAAGTTCCCCCAGTGGAAGTCAGAAGTCGCCACCCCGGCATATCAGGAGTTCCTCGCCGGCAAGATCGACTCCCCGACGCTGCAGCAGCGGCTGACCGACGGTTGGAAGAAGGTCAACGGCTGAGTCGCCCAAGGCGGGCCGTGCGCACCGCGCGCCCGGTCGACCCGATGGGACACCGGGCCGGATCGACAAGGGAGACTGGATGAGCTCGCTGCAGGAGAAGGCGATCGGAGCGCTGATGGGAGCCGCTGTCGGTGACGCCATCGGCGGGGCCACCGAAGGGTGGAGCATGGAGGAGATTTTCGAGCGCTACGACGGCTACGTCGAGGGAGTCGTCGACTACTTCATGCCGGACTGGCGGACGGCCAAGCCGATGTCGCCTTACCACAAGGGCGACGGACACGTCACCGACGACACCTTGATGACGAACCTGCTCGTCGCCGTGTACGACAAGCAGCGGCGTCACCTCACGGCGTACGACATGGCGGACGACCTCGTGCCACTGATGATGAACCACGTCACCTGGATTCCCGAGCTCGAGAAGCAGACCGTGCCGATCGTGCGGGTCTTCCTCGCCGAGAAGTGGCTCGTGAGCCGGCTCCACTACGGGCACATCGACCCGCGCGAGGCCGGTGTCGGTAACATCGTGAACTGCGGTGCCGCGATGTACATGGCGCCCGTCGGCATCGCGAACGCCGGAGACGCCTTGGGGGCCTACCAGGAAGCCGCCGAGATCGGCGGAGCCCACCAGTCGAGCTACGGGCGTGAGGCTGCAGCGGTCTTCGCCGCCACGGTCGCGGTAGCCATGGCGCCGGACGCCACGGTCGACTCCGTGCTCGGTGCCGCCGTGGGCCTCGCCAGGGACGGCACGAGGTCGGCCATCGAGGCGGTCCTCTCGGCCGCTGAGCCCGGCCAGGACTGGCGCGAGGCGATCCCCCTGCTCCGCGCGGCCGTCCGGCCGTTCGACTCCGTCGGCGAGGTCTACCGTCAGCCGGCCCAGGACTCGCGGCGGCCGAGCCGGCTGCGCTCGATCGAGGAGCTCCCCGTGGCGCTGGGGTTCCTCAAGGTCACCGGCGGTGACGTGCGCGGGTCGATCCTCGGCGCGACGAACTACGGACGTGACTCCGACTCCATCGCGACGATGGGCGGTGCGATCGCCGGCGCCCTGGGCGGCGAGCGCGCCGTGCCCGCTGAGTGGGTGGAGGCGGTCTCGGCCGGGTCCCGGCTCGACCTGCGGTCCGGGGGCCTGGCGATGGCCGAGGTCGCGCAGGAGATCTTCGCTGCTGACGAGGCGGACTTCCGCCGGCGGAGCGCCCGGATGGCATCCCTGACGTCGGTCACCTCACCTGAGGGGCGAGCCGGCTGATGCGGGTGACCTGGGTCCAGCCCGAGGACTTGGTGCGCCACGAGCTGTGGCAGTCCGAGCGCGAGGGACGTGACGTCACATCGGTCCGTGAGCGCTGGGCCCGGGCCGGCACTGGGAGCGAGCCACCGCACGCGGGTGCGTCCCCGGAGGTGGCGACCCCCGAGCAGCGGCTGCTCGCGGAGAGCCTGCTCCTCGAGCTGGACGCGCTCCCGGACGTCACCGCGGCCACCGAGCCGAGCGACTGGGCTGGGATCGCTGCGGCGATCGACGGCGGGCGAGCCCCGGCGGCACAGGCCACGGCATACGGGCCGGAGCTCGGCGACCGGCTCCACGGCGCCTGGCTGGGCCGGGCCGTGGGGTGCGTGCTGGGCAAACCCGTCGAGAAGGTCCCGCGAGCAGGCATCGAGGCGATCCTTCGCTCGACCGGGCGGTGGCCCCTCGACCGCTACTTCACGGCGGTCGGTCTCGACCCGGAGGTGTCGAGGCGGTGGCCGTGGAACAGGGCGAGCCGCCCGACGAGCCTCGAGGAGAACATCGACGGCACGCCAGAGGACGACGACCTCAACTACACGCTCATGGCGCTGCGGCTGCTCGAGCAGCATGGGAGCGACTTCACCTCGGACGACGTGGCGCAGTCCTGGCTGCTCGACCTGCCAGCCGGGCGCGTTTTCACCGCCGAGCGAGTTGCCTACCGCAACCTCCTCGAGGGCATCTCTCCCCCGCTGACCGCTCGGGTGCGCAACCCCTTCCGGGAGTGGATCGGGGCCCAGATCCGCACCGACCTCTACGGCTGGGTGAACCCGGGCCGACCGCTGCGGGCGGCGGAGTACGCCTGGCGCGACGCCGCGGTGAGCCACACCCGCAACGGCATCTACGGCGCGATGTTCGTCGCCGCCATGGCGTCGGAGGCAGTGCTCTCGACGGACATCGCTACGGTGCTCGATGTGGGTGCTTCCGTCGTGCCACGGGACAGCCGGCTGGCCCAGGCCATCCGGCTCGGCCGGCGTGTCGCGGCGACGACGACCGATCCGACCGAGGCGTATGCCGCTCTGGAGACGCAGTTCGCCGGCCTGCACTGGGTCCACGCCCTGAACAACACGGCGCTGGTGGCCTACGCCCTCGCGGCCGGACAGGGCGACTTCGACCGCTCGATCTGCCTCACCGTGATGGGTGGCTGGGACACCGACTCCAACGGAGCCACGGTGGGCGCGGTCGTCGGTGCCCTCGGAGGCACCGCCGCGATCTCGTCCCGGTGGTCCTACCCGCTCCGGAACCGGCTTTCCACGTCAATCCCCGGGTGCGACGGGCAGTCCTTCGACGACGTGGCGGCACGCGCCCTGGCGGTCGCCCTCCGGCTGCGGGCACCATGAGCCGTCGTCCCACCGTCGTCGAGGTGGCCGACCGGGCCGGCGTGTCGATCGCATCGGTCTCCCGGGTTCTCAACCGGATCCCCGCCCGCAAGGACACGGAGGCACGGGTCCGCGCGGCCGTGGCTGCGCTGGGGTACGTCCCGGATGCCACCGGACGAGCCCTCAAGCTGGGGTCGTCGCTCCAGGTCGCGTTCGCCGTCGACGACGTCGGCAACCCGGTCTACACGGAGATGATGCAGGGCGTCGAAGACGGCATGTCGGGGTCGGGCTCCCGGCTGCTCGTCTCGTCGACGGGGCACGACCCCAAGGATTTGATGGCGCTGGTCGAGAGCCTGTCGCGGGGATACGCCGACGGGCTCATCATCAGCCCGCTGCAACGCACTCCGGAGCTCGTCGCCGCCCTCGTCGACGCTGCGGTGCCGGTGGTCGTCATCGGCGACGTCGGCGCCAGTGCCCCACTGGACACCGTCCGGACCGACTCCGGTCGCGGCGTCGTCATGGCGCACGAGCACCTCGTCGAGACCGGGCGCCGGCGGATCGCCTTCGTCAACGGCCCGACGGACACCGCGCCAGGACGGGCCCGCCTCGAGGGCTACCGCCGCGCGAGCCAGAATGCCGGAGCCGACGGCCCCGTCATCGAGGCCACCGGCTTCACCGCCACCGCGGGCGAGCAGGCCTGGTCACAGATCCGGGCCCTCGGCGCGCGGGCTCGACCGGATGCCGTGATCGCCGCCAACGACCTGTTGGCCCTCGGCGTGATGCGCGGGGCGGTCAACTCCGGGCGCCGGGTCCCTCGCGACCTCGCCGTGGTCGGGATCGACGACATCCAGTTCGCCCGGATCTTCAGCCCTTCCCTGACCAGCGTCTCGCTCCAGGCTCGGGAGCGCGGGCGTCTGGCGGCGCAGCTGCTGCTCGAGCGGATGGCCGCTCCGGGGACGGTCCCGAGGCAGATGCGCGTAGAGCCGCAACTGGTGATCCGCGAGTCGAGCGCTGCCCCTGCGGCGTCCAAGGCACGCCGCACCCGTGCGGCTCGCGATGGATGACGACTTCCACCCGCTCATCCCCCGCCCACTGGACCGACCGTGGGCCGTACCGCTCGAGAGGGGGGCTGACCTCAGTGTGCTCGACGGCGGCAAGATCCTCGCCGCGCCGGACGATCCCGCGCAGTGGCCGGCGTGGCGGAGGTCGCTGAACCGGTGGCGCACCGAGGCCCGCTCGAGCCAGCACTACGACGACGCGCTCTATCGACGCCCTGACCTGGCGTGGGCGGCGCGGTGCTTCGTCGTGTCCCAGGTGTGGCTCTGGGACGAGCTGCTGTACGACTGGGAGACGCACCGCTTCACAGCCGATCGGCTCATCGCCGACGCCCAGGAGCGCTTCGGGAGCTTCGACGCGGTGGTGCTCTGGCACGCCTATCCCGTCATCGGGATCGACGACCGCAACCAATGGGACTACTACCGTGAGGTCGACGGGCTGAGCGAGCTTGTGGCGGCGTTCCACGACGCCGGCGTCAAGGTCTTCGTCGACTACAACCCGTGGGACGGCGGCAGCCGCCGGGCTGGGAAGGACGCCGACGAGCTGGCCCGGCTGGTGGCGGACCTCGACGTCGACGGGGTGTTCCTCGACACCCTCAAGGAAGGCGGCGACGCCCTGCTCGGCTCGCTGTCGGCCGCCCGAAAGGGAGTCGCCGTGGAAGGCGAGTCGGCCCTGCCGTTGGACCGGCTCGTAGACCACCCGCTGTCCTGGGCCCAGTGGTTCGCCGACTCGGCGGTGCCCGGCGTCGTGCGGTCACACTTCTACGAGCGACGGCACATGATGCACCACGTGCGTCGCTGGCATCGCGACCACAGCGAGGAGCTGCAGTCGGCCTGGCTCAACGGCATCGGCGTCATGGTCTGGGAGGTGGTGTTCGGGGCCTGGGTCGGCTGGACCGACCGAGACGCGCAGCTGCTGAGGCGCATGGTCGCCGCCCAGCGCGCGCTGGCGCACCTGTTCATCGAGGGCCAGTGGACTCCGCTCGCCGACCTCGGGGACGACGTATGCCGCGCAGGAGTGTTCGGTTCAGCCTTCCGGTCCCCCGACGAGCAGCTCCTCGCCCTGGTCAACCGGACCGACACCGACGCGATCGTGCGACTTCCGGAAGAAGGTGACGGGCCAGCATACGACGTATGGCTGGGGACGGCGGTGCAGCGTCGTGACGGCGGAATCGACGTCGTGGTTCCGGCGCGCGGCGTCGGGGGCCTGTGGCTCCCACCTTCGGGAGCCGACGTGTCGTGGCTCCCGGCGCAGCCGCCGATCGCCGCCTCGACCGCCTTTGCGCACCGGCGGGCGCGGCGAATCGCCCCGCCCCGCATCGGCGCCGCATCTCCACCGCCCGAGGACGTCGTCGTCATCGAGGCCGGCGCGCACGTTCTCACCGTGCGCTACCGCTGTCGGGAGACCGGGATGTACGAGGGGGCCCCTTTCGTCGCCGAGTGGAAGCCACTGCCACCACGTCTGCACGACCTCCGGACGCTCGAGCGCGTCGCGGAGGTGACCCGACCGCTCGGCGTGGCGATCCGTGAGGTCAGCGAGCGCGAGTTCGCCACCTTCGTCGCGGCGACCGGTCACCGTCCCGCCGTGCCAGGCGGTCCGGTGCCCGCCTGGCTCGGCCGCTCGCCGGACTCGTGCGACCCGGACAGACCGGTGACCCAGGTGGACCTCGACGACGCTCGTGCTTATGCGGCGTGGGCTGCCGGACGGTTGCCGACCGAGGACGAGTGGCAGCTGGGAGCATGTCAGCCTGGGTTCGCCCGGTTGAGGCCGGCGGTGTGGAACCTCACCGAGAGCGAGCACACCGACGGCAGAACAAGGTTCGTCATGCTCAAGGGCGGTTCCGACCACCGCTCCGTGGGGTCGTCGTGGTACTTCGACGGTGGCGTGAAGCACGCTGAGTTCTCGGCGAAGTACCTCCTGCCGGGGCAGGGGTTGGGCCGCTCGAGAAGCGTCGGGTTCCGGGTGGCCTGGCCGCTGGTGGATGGCACAGTGGACGCATGACTTCGGCTCTGTCCTGGCGCCCTGGCGGACCTCGTCGTCGTCGACCCGTCCACCCCTCTTCGCCAGGCCGAGGACGGCAAGGCACCTGGGCCTCCGAAGTGCTCCGACCCCGACCTGGTGGCAGCCACCGCTGAGCAGGTGGGTGGGCGCCATGTCCACCTGCTCGTCGAGTCGGCGCCCGGGCTGGAGAACGCGGTCGACCTCGCCCGGTGCCACCCCCCGCATCGCCTCCATCGGGCCCCGTGAGGCCGACCTTGGGCCGAGCTCGGCGCGACGTCCGACGGCGGCCTGCTCTGAGCGCGCTGTCGCCTCATCAACGCAGCCGCCGCGGCGGCGCTCCCGCCCCCGTCCATGTCCGTCTATCCACACGTCCGCGACTTGGACGGGGTGGCGCGCGCTCCAGCGCCCACGGGCGCTCACTGGGGTTCGTCGGCCGCGCGGCGATCCACCCCGCCGAGCTGCCGGTCGTCCGGGCGGCGTTCCTCCCCACCGCAGACGAGGTGCAGCACATGCGCACGGTCCTCGCCGCGGCGCGGGGGGGGTTGGCCTCCGGGCACGGAGCCGTGGCTCACCCGGACGGGAGCTTCGTCGACGAGGCCGTCGTCGGTCAGGCCTGCAGCGTCATGGCGCTCGCCCAGCAGCCCACCTGATTCCTCCCGAGCCGCACCGGGACCAGGGGTCAACAAGAGCCCGAGCTGCACGCGAGCGGCAGGACGGACGGCCACCCGACTGACAACCGGAAGGCCATGCCGGCAGAACGACGCTCGCCGACGGCATACCTCTGCTTTCGGCTGGGCACCTAGGGAAGCCCCGTTCAGACGTCGGCCTGTCGGGCGATGGTGGCGGCGGCCCGACGAACGGCTCCGACGGGGACGCACGGCACGATCTGCTCGAGGAACCCATAGCGTCGCACGAGCGACAAG
>JAABUM010001975.1_pt1 | contig 29045 bp, 25 predicted proteins | sample 5559161 | NCBI WGS metagenome assembly JAABUM01 (sample SAMN10711868, study PRJNA513369) | rock metagenome | isolation source: Antarctica rocks | place: Antarctica: Victoria Land, Siegfried Peak nord
GGGGCCTCCCCACACATGTCGGATAGGCCGAACGCGGGGACTCGCGCTCGGTAACCCACGAGGTTGCGTGAGCGAGGCCCCGGCCAGCAACCGCAAGATAAGGATGCGGTCACTCCATACGGTCTAAGCGCTGTCCTTGCGCTGGCAGTGGCAGGGTGCGCGCCCTTTTGCCAGGGGCGCTAGCGGTCGAAACCCCAGTGTGACGTCGTCATCTTCTGCGGATGGCGCTGCCTGGTCCTCACTGCGCTACCTGGCGCTGTTGACCATAACTGTGTTGCTGCCGGTGTCCCTGCTCGCTGGGGGCAGCGGCCGACGAACACAGAAGGCTACGGTCGACACAGTTATCTCCAAGCACGGTAATGCGCTGCCGCTCGGTCAGCCGAAGAAGACCTCAGCCTCTGCGTAGAGCTCGGGCGGCACCGTCTTGAGCTCGCGCACCGCCTCAGCGAGCGGTACCCGGACGACGTCGGTGCCGCGCAGCGCGACCATGATCCCGCTCGCCCCGTCGGCGACAGCGTCGATGGCGTGCAGCCCGAAGCGGGTGGCGAGCCAGCGGTCGTGCGGGGTCGGGGTGCCGCCCCGTTGGATGTGGCCCAGCACGGTGGCGCGCGCCTCGTACCCGGTACGGCGGCTGATCTCCCGCTCGAGCAGGACGCTGATGCCGCCGAGGCGGGCGTGCCCGAACGCGTCGAGCTCCCCGGAGCCGCCGCTGTCGTCGATCGTGCCCTCGCGCGGGAGCGCTCCCTCGGCGACGACGACGATGGGGGCGTACCGATGCGTGGCGAACCGGCTCTTGACGTAGGCGCAGACCTCGTCGATGTCGAAGGGCCGCTCCGGGATCAGGATGACGTTGGCGCCACCGGCGACCCCGCTGTGCAGGGCGATCCACCCCGCGTGGCGCCCCATCACCTCGCAGATGAGCACGCGATGGTGGCTCTCGGCCGTCGTGTGCAACCGGTCGATGGCCTCCGTAGCGATCGTGACGGCGGTGTCGAAGCCAAACGTGTAGTCGGTGGCGCCGAGGTCGTTGTCGATCGTCTTGGGGACCCCGACCACGGTGACACCGTCGCTCGCGAGGCGCGCGGCCACACCGAGGGTGTCCTCGCCGCCGATGGCGACGAGCGCATCGATGCCGAGGCGCTCGAGCGTGGCGCGCACCCGCTCCGCTCCGCCCTCCTCCTTGTAGGGGTTGGTGCGGCTCGATCCGAGGATGGTGCCGCCGCGGGGCAGGATGCCTCGCACGGCCTCGACGTCGAGCGGCATCACGAAGTCGTCACCGCCGTCGAGTGGTCCTCGCCAGCCGTCGCGAAAGCCGACGAACTCGAAGCCGTGGACCTGCACGCCCTTGCGGACCACAGCACGGATAACAGCGTTGAGGCCGGGGCAGTCGCCGCCGCCGGTCAAGATTCCGATGCGCACGGCGGCAGCCTAGCCGCCCCCTGCAACAGCCGGCGAGGGCCGTCAAACAGGGCTTTACACTACGGTCAAATGGCCATGTGGCGGTCCCCGCTGGTGGCCAGGAAAAGTCCCCAGCCTCACGGAGGGATCAGCGCTTCGAGGGGCGGCCTCCTTGGCGGTTTCTGGCTTCGCGACCCGCCGCATGCTGGCGAGCTTGAGCGGCGCAGGCCGTGCTCCGGATCGGCTGGCAACGGTGCCGTGGGTTGGCGGCCGTCAGCCACCACCAGTCAGGTTGCCGTGCAGGGTGCTGAGCTGATAGTCGGCCAGCGCCGCGAGGCCGTGCTGGGAAGCTCGATCACCAAGGCCTGACCCGGTGCGGTCGACTGAGCGGCTTCGGCGCGACCAACTCGCTGTTCGTCGCCTGGTACTGCAACAGTCCCGGAACTATGCCCACGGCTGGCCAGGGAGTTTCGGTGCAGGTCGGGCGGTCCGCCGCGACGTGATCTCCATGGTCGAGCGGATGACAGGGCGGCAGGTTCTCGAGGTCAATATCGCCGTCCGCGACATGCACATGTCCGGCGACGACGACAAGCAGCCGCCGCCGCGGGCGCAGCAGACGACCCAATCCGCGAGCTGCTCAACCAAGCGCGAGCTGTCCGGCGCGGGGCGCCGCCCGTTGACCTGGTGCGAACCGCCGTCGGCGGCAAAAGGCGGACTGCCAGCAGGGGCAGGCGAGGCGGCCTCTTGCGCGTCTCCCCCCTGCAGGGGACGCTTGAGGCATGCTCTCAGAAGGCGAACGGCGCCGCTTCGACCAGATCGCAGCCGAGTTCCGCCAGGACGACGACCTCGCCCGGCTCGAGGCCAAGAACCGGCAAGAGGCACCGCGCAGCAACAGCTGGCTAGCTCGGCGGCGCACCATGCTCGAATGGGCCGAGCATCGCTTCAATGAGCAGGCCCGCCGGGACCGCGCCAACTAAACAAACAGAAGGCCCAAGCCGTCGGCCGGGCGCACGACCTACGCAGCTAAGGCCGGGAGCCCGGGTCTAGCCACGCTCGCCGCAGTAGCCGGTCTGGCCGGTTGACCTGCCGAGCGACTCGAGTAGACGATCGTCTGTGTAGCAGTGGTCTGTTTCTGCGTGCTGCGCCGCGATCGCTGTTTTCGGACGACTCACGGGTTGCCGCGGAGCTTGACGAGAAGTTGTCCTAGCTGGTGCCGCTCGCGGGCAGTCAGGCTCGGGAGCGCGGTGACGGCGGCGAGGTGTGCGAGCAGACGCTCGCGTAGGTCCTTGCCGGTGTCGGTCAATGCGAGGACACGAGAGCGCCGATCGTCTGGATGGGCCTGCCGGGTGACGAGGCCGGCTTGTTCGAGCTTGTCGCCGATCAGGGTCACATTGGAAGGGTCGCAGCCCAGTGCGCGAGCTATCTCGCGCATGCGCAGCGGGGGCCGGTCGGGGTCCAACATCCACAGCAGAGCACTCATGGAGTCCGTCAGCTCGAACTTGGCGAGCACCCCGCGCACGCCGGTATTGATCGCGGCGGACACCCCGAGCAGTTGCCGTAGCAGCGTGAGGACCGGGTCGAGCCTTTCGGCGTCATGGTCGGCTGCTACCACGAGCGAAGCCTACGCAGCTTGACCGTTGAGCCGCTCAAATGTCTACTGTTGAGACCCTCAACAGTAGAGGGTGGGCTCAGTGTATGACGCAGGATCTCGACGACCGGGATAACGCAGGTGAGGTGACCCGGGCGGGAGCACTGCAGGTGCTCCAGGTCCAGACCGCACCGGTGCCCGTCCCCGGTCGCGGGCAGCTGGTGGTGCGCATGCAGGCAGCCGGGGTCGCGTTCGGTGACGTCACCCAACGGCAGGGGCGCAACCCAGGCAAGCTCCCGGCCGTTTTGGGCTACGACGTAGTCGGGACGGTGCGGGCGGTTGGCCCCCGGGGTCGAGGCGGCCACGGTGAAACGCTAACGGCGAAACCACCCCTTGACGACAGTCCCGCGGGACGATGTCCTATTGACTCGTGAACGTGAGGATCCGCCCTGCCACGGAAGGTGATCTTCCGACCGTTATCGCTATCCAGGCGAGCGCTGGCAAGCTGTTTCGGGAGGTCAAGATGGCGGCGGTCGCCGACGGTGAGCTGCCCACCGTGGAGGAGCTACTGCCGGCCGTCGTGACGGAAGAGTAATGGTGGCCGTCGAGGACGATGACTCCACATCGGCCTTTGTCCTTAACAGCTGGGTGGACGAGCGAGCACATCTGGATCAGGTGTCAGTAGATCCACGTGCGCCGGCCGAGGACTCGGCCGAGAGCTCGTAACCGCCGCCGAGCAATGGGGGGTGTGAGCGAGGCCTCGTCAGCCATGACGTTGACCACGTTCGCCGACGCCCCCTGGAACGGCCCCTACTACCGCAGGCTCGGCTGGCGTGACCTGCCCGCCGCCGAACTCGGTCCGGAGCTCGCGTCCATCCGCCGACACGAAGCATCCCTCGGGCTCGACGCGTGCCCCGGACGGCAAAGATCAAGCAGTTGTGAAGACGGGCCCCGACTGTCTGTGCTGCAGCGTGCTCATGTGATCCGGTGGACGAAGTCCGGCTACAACTGGCTGCCAGGTATACGCGGTGGGAACGAGCTCGCCGCCGTCCGAATCCACGCATGGCGCTCGAGCAAACCGCTGTCCTTGTCCGACAGCCCGTCGTCGTCGAGACGAACGCCGAGCGCCGGGTGCGGTGCAGCCACCGGCGGATGTTCGGGGTCGCTGCTCGGAGGTGTCCGGTTCAACGCTGCGGGGCCGCTGAGTCTTTTGAGGCGTGCATTCACTTTCCTGACCGACCACCTGAACGGGCGCATGCGTGGAGGGTGGAGGGTGATGTAGTGCGAATGCGTGCATTGGTTCGTCGGGACGCGCTGCGGGAGTACGCGGCTGGGTCGTTGTGGGTGTTGCCGACCGCGGCGGCGCTGGTCGCGCTGATCGCGGGTGCTGTCTTGTCCGGGGTCCGGATCGACCCGCACTCCGCGCTGGCGCCGTTAGCGTTTCAGGGGACCGCTGATGACGCCCGCACCTTGCTGATCACCATCGCCAGCACCGTGGTGACGGTGATAGCGCTGGTGTTGGGGCTGACGGTGGTTGCCCTGCAATTGTCCTCCACCCAGTTCTCGCCCCGGTTGCTGCGTAACTTCTTGCGGGACCGGCCGACTCAGCGGGTGCTCAGCGTCTATCTGGCGACGTTCGCGTACAGCGCGGCCGGTCTGTACAAAGTGGGTGTCTCGTCGGGGAACCGGACCGAGCAGTTCCCCAGGCTCGCCGTGACCGGCGCGATCCTGTTGCTTTTCGCCACCTTGGGGATGGTCGTCTACTTCGCCAACCACCTGGCGCACTCGATCCAGATCGATGCGATCACGGGGCTGGTGCAGGCCGGGACCCTGGCTGTGGTGCGGACAAAGCCCGGCACCGTGGAGGACCCCACTCCGACGCCACCGGCCTGGGCGGTCACGGTAAGTGCTACTCGCTCCGGCTATGTCGAGACCGTGCACCCTAAGCGCCTGTTGCCGCTGGCGGCCAGGCACCGGGTGCAGGTGCTGCTGCGCCCGCAAGTCGGTGAACACCTCGTCGCCGGCACCACTGTGGCCTGGCTCTGGGCGCCCTCGCCGCAGGACCGGGCACCAGATCCCGCCGCCTTCGCCGAGGCGGTCGCCGACGCGGTCAGGGTCGGGTTCGAGCGGACCCTTGAGCAGGACGCCGCGTTCGGTATCCGCCAGCTCGTCGACGTCGCCTGCAAAGCACTGTCGCCGGCGGTCAACGACCCCTACACCGCGGTGCAGGCTGTCGATCACCTCTCGGTGATCTTCTGCGCCCTGGCTGCCCGCCCGCTCGGCGACGACGTCGCCCGTGACGAGGCCGGCCACGCGGTCGTGACCGTCCCCGGCCGAAGGTTCGGGGACTACCTGGGCAATATGTGCGGATTGATCCGGCGCTACGGCGCCCCGGAGCCCACCGTCGCAGTTGCACTGTTGCGGTTGCTGACGGACTGCCTGAGCTTCATCGGGCAGGACGCAACCCGGGCGGCCAACATCGAGCAGCAAGCCGACCTGATCCTGGCCGACGCCGAACGGGCAGTCGAGCAGCCTGCGGACCTGCGGCAGGTCCGCGCTGCCGCAGCCCTGCTCGGCCAGCGCCGCAACTGACCGCCGGTCCCGCCCAGGCACGCTGCCCACGCACGGCTGCGCTGGCCACGGTGAGCGAGAAAGCCCTGTCTGCGAACAGATGCCGCAACACAGCTTCCTGAACGTTCACCAGTCGCGCTGTGCCAGATGCCGCGCGTTCACCGGTCGGTGGCGTGGTCCAGGAACACCGCTTCGGCGGAGTCGGCGTCCTGCTCGGGATCGACCAGGACCAGAGATGCCCCGGAGCGCCCCGAGAGCCACGCCCGTGCCGTAGTGCATGAGGTGGTTGACGACCGGTGGCTGCGCGCTGGGTGCGGGCTGGCGGCCCAGCAGGTTGAGCAGGGCGGCGAGGCAGGGACAGTTGACCCAAAGCCGGGGCCGGTCGAGCGGGCACCACCTGACGCCTGCCCGGGCGGGTGCGGTGCTGGGATCGAGTCCGGCGGCGCGGGTCTGGATGCGAAGCTCTCACATGCGGCTGGTGGGGTGCGCTAGCTTCGATGACCCGAATCTCGTGTCCGCGTCTGGGCTGGTGCCGATGGTGGCGCTGGCCGAGCATGCGGGGTTGCGCAGGTTGGCCGATGGCAGCTCAGCGTCCCGACGGACCAGGGGCGCCAAGGCCGGGTCGAAGGTCGCCGCGTTGGTCGCCGGGATGGTAGCGGGCGCGGACAGCATCGATGACATGGCGCTGTTGCGCCACGGCGGGATGCGCCGACTCTTCGATGGCTGCTATGCCCCCTCGACCCTCGGGCAGTTTCTGCGGGCGTTCCGGTTCGGCCACGTCGGCAGCTGGACGCGGTCGCGTCCCGGTTCTTGTCCGGGCTCGGCGAACGAACCTCGCTGACCGTCGGGATCGGCGACTATGCACTGGTCGACGTGGACGACACGATCGTCGAGGTGCACGGCTATGCCAATCAGGGCTCGGCTTACGGCTACTCGGGTGTGCGGGGCTAAATGCGCTGCTCGCCTCGGTCAGCACCAGCACTGCGGCGCCGGTGATCGTGGCGCAGCGGCTCCGCAAAGGTTGCTGTGGGTCGGCGCGCGGCGCCGCCCGGCTCGTCACCGACGCCCTGGCCACCTTGCGCCGACTCCGGCTGCACGAGCCGGGAAGGTCGCAGCCGCCGCGGACGTTGCTGCGGGCCGACTCCGCGTTCTGCGGCTCGGCTGTGGTGTCGGCGGCGCTTCGGGCCGGTGCGGACGTTTCGATCACCGTGCGGCTCGACCCGAAGGTCAAGGCCGCGATCGCCAGCATCGCCGACAATGCCTGGACTGGGATGTATCCCGACGCGGTGTTGGATGAGACGGCCGAGGCTTGGATCTTTCGAGCCGAGGTCGTCGAGATCGGTTCACTGCCTTCGGCAGCCGCAACAAGGCCGAGCAGGTGCCCGGCTGGCTGGTCGTGCGCCGCACCCTGACCTGGGTGGGTCGTGTGGCCTTGGAGAACTCCTCACCCATTCAGGGGACCTGACTCTGCCACTGGGCCAACGGGCCTGCCAGGCGACGACCGGATGCCCATCGCACGCCTAGACGTCGTCCCGGCGATGGCCCTGGGTCCCACGAAGGGGCCAAGCGCGGGCGACGCACGTCCGCATCCGTCGCAAGGGCTCCGCCGGCCGGCGGCGTCCCCCCGGCAGCCGGCCCGGCGGGTTTCCCCACGTACCGGCACGCGGTCGGCAAGTGCCACGGCGTCAGCGGACTCCACCGACCGAGCACCAGTGCCAGATGCCAGGGCGGTCCGAGGCGGCGAAGTCGCTCCAAGGCTCCCTCGCTACCGTCCGCGGGGCTGGCTGAGCTCAAGGGGTGGGGTTGGGCGCGGAGATGGTGGGCAACTTCTCAGGCATGGCCGACGCCATCATCGCGGTCCTCGACGTCGATGGGACGCTCATCGACTCCAACTACCACCATGCGCTCGCCTGGTACCGGGCGCTGCGCTCGGTCGGTGAGACCTACCCGGTGTGGCGGCTGCACCGGCTCGTCGGTATGGGCGGGGACCAGCTGATCACCGCCCTTGGGGGTGAGGATCTGGAGCGCCGGGTGGGTGATCAGGCGCGCGAGCAGCGGGACAAGGAGGTCGACGCGCTGCTGGAAGAGATGGCGCCGCTGCCCGGTGCCCGGGACCTGCTCGTGGCGATCAAGGAGCGCGGCCACCGGCTGGTGCTCGCCAGCTCCGGGCGACAGCGTCACGTCGACGCGTCGTTAGACAAGTTGGACGCCCGTGACCTAGCCGACGACTGGACCACCAGTGACGATGTCAAGTCCTCCAAACCGGCCCCGGACCTGCTGCAGGTGGCGCTGATGAAGCTGGGCGCGCCCCCCGACGCGTCGAGCGTGATGATCGGCGACTCGGTGTGGGACGTGGAGGCGGCAAAAAAGGCTGGGATGCCGGTGATCCTCGTCCGCTCCGGCGGCTTCGGAGACGACGAGCTCCAGGAGACCGGCGCAATCGCGATCTACGACAATCCCGGTGACCTTGCGGAAGCCCTGGACGACACCCCGCTCGCCTGACGCACCTAGCGCCGCGGACCCTCAACCGGGTTCGGCCGAATCCGGTCGCGCGGCTAGAGCGTCCACCGCCCCACCCCGAGGAGCACCGCAACTGATGACAGCGAACGAAACGGACCCCGTCACGGGGACCAGGAGCACGCACCCCGAGGCTCCGGCCGAGGCGGCCAGCGACGCGCCCACCGGCAACCCAAGCCAGCCGCACCCGACGCTGCCCGAGGGGATGGGCGAGCTCGACCACCGCGCGATCGACACCGTACGAGTGCTGGCCATGGATGCGGTGCAGAAGGTGGGCAACGGGCACCCCGGTACCGCGATGAGCCTGGCGCCCGTCGCCTACCTGCTCTTCCAGAAGTGGCTGCGGCACGACCCGAGCGACCCGCAGTGGACCGGGCGTGACCGCTTCGTCCTGTCGATGGGGCACTCGAGCCTTACTCTCTACATCCAGCTCTTCCTCTCCGGCTACGGCTTGGAGCTCTCCGACCTGGAGGCGCTGCGCACCTGGGGTTCGCTGACCCCAGGCCACCCCGAGGTCAACCACACCCCGGGCGTGGAGACGACGACCGGCCCGCTGGGCCAGGGCGTGGGCAACGCCGTCGGCATGGCGATGGCCGCCCGCCGGGAGCGCGGCATGCTCGACCCCGACGCGCCCGAGGGCGAGAGCGTCTTCGATCACACCATCTGGGCGTTTGCCTCCGACGGCGACCTGGAGGAGGGGATCAGCGGCGAGGCATCGTCGCTGGCCGGCACGCAGGAACTGGGCAACCTCATCCTGGTTTACGACGCCAACCGGATTTCGATCGAGGACGACACCGACATCGCCTTCACCGAGGACGTCGGCAAGCGCTACGAGGCCTACGGTTGGCACGTCCAGCACGTACACGACGGCGAGGACCTGGCCGGGGTTGACCGCGCGCTGGCCGCCGCCAAGGCCGAGGCCGGCCGCCCGTCGTTGATCGTGCTGCAGACGATCATCGGCTGGCCCTCGCCGAACAAGCAGAACACCGGCGCGGCGCACGGCTCCGCCCTCGGTGAGGACGAGGTCCGCGCCACCAAGATGATCCTCGGCTTCGACCCGGACATGACCTTCGACGTCGCCCCGGAGGTCCTCGAGCACGCCCGCAGGGTCGGCGAGCGCGGCGAGCAGGCACACGCGCAGTGGCGGCACCGCTTCGACGCATGGCGGGCCGAGAACCCCAACGGCGCCGCGCTGCTCGAGCGCATGTCCACCCGCACCCTCCCCGAGGGCTGGGCCGACAAGCTGCCCACCTGGGACGCCGACCCCAAGGGCGTAGCCACCCGCAAGGCCTCCGGCGAGGTCCTGGCTGCCCTCTACCCGGTGCTGCCCGAGCTGTGGGGCGGGTCGGCCGACCTGGCGGAGAGCAACAACACCGCCGTCAAGGGCGAGGCGTCGTTCCTGCCCGTCGACCGCCAGACCAAGATGTGGAGCGGCGGTCCCTACGGGCGCACGCTGCACCTCGGCGTCCGCGAGCACGCCATGGGCGCGATTATGAACGGCATCGCGTTGCACGGCGGCACCCGCGTCTACGGCGGGACGTTCCTCACCTTCTCCGACTACATGCGCGGCGCCGTCCGGCTGGCCGCCATCATGCAGCTGCCGGTCACCTACGTGTGGACGCACGACTCCATCGGCCTGGGCGAGGACGGCCCCACCCACCAGCCGGTCGAGCACTACGCGGCCCTGCGGGCCATCCCCGGCCTGGACTTCGTGCGCCCGGCCGACGCCAACGAGACCGCGGTCGCGTGGCGCACGATCCTCGAGCACAACGACCGCCCCGCCGGGCTTGCGCTCTCCCGGCAGAACCTGCCCGTCTTGGACCGCACGCAGTTTGCGTCCGCCGAGGGCGCGGCCCGCGGCGGCTACGTGCTGGTCGAGGCTTCCGGCGGCAGCCCGCAGGTCATCCTCATGGGCACCGGCTCGGAGGTGCAGATCGCCGTCGCCGCCCGCGAGGCGCTGGAGGCCGACGGCGTCGCGACCCGGGTCGTGTCGCTGCCGTGCTGGGAGTGGTTCGCTGCCCAGGACCGCGCCTACCGCGCGCAGGTGCTGCCGCCCGCCGTGCGCGCCCGGGTCAGCGTGGAGGCCGGCGTGTCTATGGGCTGGCGCGCGTTCGTTGGCGACGCCGGCCGGATCGTCGGGCTGGACCACTACGGCGCCAGCGCCGCCTACACAGTGCTCTACGAGCAGTTCGGTCTCACCGCCGACGCCGTGATCGCCGCTGCCCGGGAGAGTATCGAGGCGGCCGCCTCGGGCGCGGCCGCCCCGCTCGGCCCCGACAGCGCCGGAGTCCTGCACCATCCCACCGGCGACCGCTGACCCGGGTCACCGGCATTTCACCCAGCCGAAAGGGCATGGATATGGCACAAAATCAGAACCTTGCCGAGCTGTCGAAGGCGGGGGTGGCCGTCTGGCTGGACGACCTCTCCCGCGACCGCATCCGCAGCGGGAACCTGCAGTCGTTGGTCGACGAACACTCGGTCGTCGGCGTCACCACGAACCCGACGATTTTCGCTGCGGCGATCAGCGGTTCGAAGTCCTACGACGACCAGGTGCACGCGATGGCCGTCCGGAAGGTCAGTGTCGAGGAGGCGCTGCGGACCATCACCGCGGCCGACGTCCGCGACGCCTGCGACCTGCTCGCTCCGGTCGCGCAGCGCACCGGCCGCGACGGCCGGGTGTCGCTGGAGGTGTCCCCCGGGGTGGCGCACGACACCGACGCCACCGCCGCGGAGGCCGCGCACCTGTGGTGGCTGGTCGACCGGACCAATCTGTTCATCAAGATCCCGGCGACGCAGGAGGGCCTGGCCGCGATCACCACGTCGATCGCCGGCGGGATCAGTGTCAACGTCACCCTCATCTTCAGCCCCGAGCGGTACCGGGCGGTCATGGACGCCTACCTGTCCGGGCTGGAGCAGCGGGTGCAGGACGGCGGATCCCTCACCGGGATCGAGTCGGTGGCCTCCTTCTTCATCTCCCGCGTGGACAACGAGATTGACAAGCGCTTGGACAAGGCCGGCGCGGACGCATCGCTCAAGGGCAAGGCCGCGCTGGCGAACGCGCAGCTGGCCTATCAGGCCTACGAGGAGGTCTTCTCCTCCGACCGGTGGCGCGCGCTGGAGGCGCAGGGCGCCAAGCCGCAGCGCCCGCTGTGGGCCTCGACCGGAATGAAGAACCCCGACTCCCCGGACACCCTCTACGTCAGCGACCTGATCGCGCCGGACACGGTGAACACCATGCCGCAGCAGACGCTGATGGCCTACGCCGACCACGGCAACCCCGGCACGCCGATCCAGAAGACCTACAACGAGGCGGCACAGGTCATGAAGGCCGTGGCCGACGCCGGCATCGACCTCAACGACGTCTTCAAGGTCCTCGAGGACGAGGGCGTGCTGAAGTTCGTCGACTCCTGGGACGACCTCACCGAGTCGGTCCGCTCGGAGCTCGAGGACAAGAAATGACGAGCTCATCGAGCAACACAGCAGGTGATGGCACCTGGCCGATGAGCACAGCGAGAGAACGTGGAAGTGACCTCGGTGGCTTGACCGTCATCGACGTCTCCGACCTGGACGCCGCACTGCGCTGGGCTGGAAAGGTCTCGGGGGCCACCGGGCTGCCAATCGAGGTCCGGCCGGCGCCGAGCTTTCCCGCCTGATCGCGTGCGTGAGGCGGACAGCGCCGTACTGTGGCGGTGCTGATGCCGTTGCTGGGCGACCTGGGCGCGACCGAGGACGCCGTGCAAGATGCTTTTCACAGCTGCCGCAGACCTGGCCCTCCCGGGGTGTGCCGCCGAACCCGCAGGCGTGGATCGTCACTACCGCGCGGCGTCGAGCCATCGACCGGCTGCGCCGGGAGGACACGGCACGCGAACACAGCCGATGCGCCATGCCGGCGACGGTGGAACCTGCGGCGGACCCGTTGAAGACGACGAGCTGCGGCTGCTTTTCCTGTGCTGTCGCGCAAAGACCAAAGTCCGGGACGCCTCGATCAGTGTGCGCCTGCCTGAGCCGGAACGATGGAGCGACCGGCTCGCCGCCTCCTGGCCGTCGTCTACCTCATCTACAACGAGGGCTACGTGGCCACGGCTGGCGAGCTGGTGCGCGCCGACCTCTGCCAGGAGGCCACGCGGCTGGCGCGAGAGCTGTTTCAGGTCGTTCCCACAGACCCTGAGACGCGCGGTCTGCTGGCTCTGCTGCTCCTGCTCGAGGCCCGGCGCCCAGCCCGGACCGCCAGCGACGGAAGCCTCGTCCCACTCCCGCAGCAGGACTGCTCCCGGTGGCGCAGTGACCTCATCCGGGGCGGTCAGCAGCCCGTACGCGACTGCCTGGCGATTAACCGGCGGGGGTCGTACCAGATTCAGGCCGCGATCCAAGCCGTCCACTGCGACGCCGCGGTCGACGTCGACACCGACTGGGCGCAGATTCTGGCGCTCTACGACCAGGTGGCGGCTCACCTCCCAACACCGAGCGTGGCCACGAATCGCGCTATCGCAGTCGCACAGCTGCACGGCCCGGCTGCCGCTCTCGCCGACCTCGAGAGCATCGAGGACTCCGACCACTACACACGCGCCGTCCGCGCCGACCTGCTCGCCCGACTGGGCAGGCACAGCGAGAGCCGGGCGCTCTACGCCCAAGCCGCCAGCCTCGCGCGTAACAGTGCAGAGCAGCAGCATCTCCTCGCTCGGGCCGCCTCCAACCAGGCTCCTGCGTCCCAGTAGCCGAACGGCGGATCCTGGCGGTCAGCGCAACAGGAGCTCTCCGATCTCTTCGATCGGCTTGCGGAAACCTAGTCGTTTGCGGGGTCGGTCGTTGAGTTGTTGGGCGACCCAGTCCAAGTCGGCGGCGCTGTGCACTGACAGGTCGCTGCCTTTCGGGAAGTACTGCCGCAGCAGGCCATTGATGTTTTCGTTTGTCCCGCGTTGCCAGGGTGCGTGTGGGTCGCAGAAGTAGATGTCGATGTTGGCATCGACGCTGACGGTCTTCCAGTCCCGCATCTCCGGCCCCTGGTCCCAGGTCAGCGAACGCCGCACCGAGTCCGGCAATATCTTGATCTTGACGGCGAGGGCGTCGCGGACCTGCTCGAGTTTGTAGCCGTCGGGCAGGTGCAGCAGCGACTTCGAGAAGCAGCAGGAGGCGATGTGCCGTAAGACTGGTCCGGTGATCTGTCCCGGTGGGCGGACGTTTTACGGCGCCGCTTGGCGTCATGGCTACGACTCGTTTTGCGGCTGCGGGTCCCTGCCTGCCGACACCGTCGTTCGCGGTCGCGCCGGTTCAGCTGGCGACCGACAGCTCTCCAGCCAGCGCCGCCGGTTCGACGCGCAGGACCTGTGCGTGCGGTAGGGCTCGCTCGAGGTCGGCCAGCGCACTGCCCACCGCGGCCGCGAAGCTCGCCCCCTCCCGGTCGAAGATCGCAACATCCCCGGCGGTTCACGACTGAGCAGGACGTCGTCGCAGACCTCGAACACTCGATCGGCATCGTCGCTGGCGTCGGTGAAGTCGACCCCGGCGAGGGTTACCCGCAACGACTGGACGGTCATCAGCTCCTCCGACTGTCGGGATCTCGGTCCACGGTCTCACGAATACGCCGACCGGTGATACCAGCGTCGCGAGGCGTCGACGGCACTGCCACCTGATGAATCCCGGCCGGGCAGCGCAGCTGTCCCTACCGCGGTGCGACCGGTGTACCTCGAGCACGGTCCGACCAGCAGCTTCGGCGTAGCGCAGCGCGGCCTCGACGTCCTTGTTGGGATGCCCCCTCCGGCTCATGGGGCATCCGGCTGCAGCGCCCGGTAGATGGTGGCGCGGGAGACGCCTAAACCCCGGACCAGGTCGGCGATCGTCTCGCCACCAGCGCGTAGGGAGCGCACCTGGCGGCCCTGGTCGGCAGACAGCCGCGGCGGGCGGCCGGTGTGCCGGCCGCGGCCCAGGCGGCGGCGCGGGCAGCGGCGGCCCGCTCGTGCATCAGCTCCCGCTCGTAGCCGGCGAGCGCGGCGAAGATGCCGGCCAGCATCCGGCCGGTTGGGGTCGAGTAGTCAATGCCCTCCCGCAGCGAGCGGAGCAGCACTCCCGTTTCGGTCAGCGTCTCGATCGTGCGGATCACACTGGACAGCGACCGGCCAAGGCGGTCGAGTGCGACGACGACGACCACATCCCCGGCCCGCGCATAGTCGAGCAACGCGGCCAGGCCCCGGCCGGTCCTCCCGCACCCCGGACAGCTGATCGGAAAACACCCGCACGCAGCCGGCGGCGGTTAGCGCGTCGCGCTGCGCCTTCAACGACTGATGGTCGGTACTGACTCGGGCGTAGCCGACGATCCCCACCGCGACAGCGTCGCAGAAGTCGGCTCGGTGACAGCGGTCGCTACTCTGAGTTTCGGCTGGACTTGTAAGACGCGCGGTGCTGGGAGCAGGAAGACCACCAGTTGTCTCAGGAGGGCCGTCTCACTACCAAGGAAGTGCGACGGCGGCCGTCGGACGTTGCCGAGCTTCGACCGGGCCTAGCTGACGTAGGCGACTGCTGTCTTGAGCTGCTCGACGTGCGCGAGCAGGCTGAGCCACGTCTCGAGGTGGGCGAACGTGGGAGCGCGAGCGTCGGGGTCTGCGAGGTCGTTCAGGCCGCGCCTCGCGACGAGCGGGTTTGTGACGCTGTCCTTGACAGGGTCGGGCGACAGCGGCTGCACGTGCGCAGCAGCGATCGGCCGGTCTAACGGCTGTGAGATGAAGTCCCCGGGCTCCTGAGCGCTGCCGCACTGGGCCCTCGGCGGTGAAGGGCCTGCCACCGCCCCTGCTCCGGCAGGACCACGAGCTCCCGGCTGTCCACCTTCTGGCCGTGGGCGGCGACCGCGCGTGCCGCCAGGTCGTGGTGCAGCTCCGCCCAGGCTGGTTCACGGTGCAGCGGCAGGCTCAGCCAAGGTGGAAGGCCCGTCAGAAGGCGAACAGAGGAGGTCCCGTGCAGAACGAGCGGGCGGTCCTGCCCTGCGAACCGCCTGAGGTGTTGGGTGACGGTGACCTCCGGCTCCGGTCGCTCACCGGCGACGACTGGACGCTCGAGCACCAGATGTCACCGTATTTGCTACGTCGGTATGGGCGTAGCGGAACCCGCGCGTTGCACGAGATACGGACGCGCCAAAACTGTGTTGCTGATTAAGTGTGTCGCAAGTAGGGCTGGCAGACGGTTCCGATACGTTGCCGGAACTGCCCGGTCACCGGTCGACGTCGTAGTGCAAGGCGCCAGGAAGGCTCGGCCGCGGCGGCGTATTGCTTGAGCGATTGCTGGTTCCGCGGCGGGGCGGGCCGACTCAGTGCACGGCGGCGGGTGCTGCCGCCCTGGCTGAGGTCGCCCGAGGGCAACAGCAGCCCGGTAAGCAAAGCGGCACCGACGAAAATCAAGCCTGACACGGTGAACGCCGTCGTGTACCCGTGCACCGCGCTGCGCACGGCGAGGCTCGCCGACGGGGCATGGCTGCGGGCGAAGCTCGCCGCCGAGCTGGCGGCCACCGTCGACAGCAGCGCCGTGCCGATCGACCCGCCGACCTGCTGCATGGTGTTGACCATCGCGGACGCGACGCCGGCGTAGCGCTGGGCCACGCCGTACGTCGCGCTGCTGATCGCCGGCGCGAAGATCAGGCCGAACCCGAGGCCGAGCACGACCAGCGAGGGCAGGACGTGCCCGGCATAGCCCGAGGTCGGCGTCAGGCGGGCGAACAGGAACATGCCGACCGCGCCCAACGTCATGCCGGTCGCGACCAGCGGCCGCGGACCGGTGCGCGGCAGCAGCACGATGTTCGACGTCGTCGAGGCGGTGACGATGCCTGCGGTCAATGGCAAGAAAGCCAGGCCGGTGATCCGTGAGGCCGTGATCGGTACCTGGGACGGCCGAGCCAACCAGAGGCTCGTCAACGCGCCGTCGACGAGGGGCTGGTAGCGGCCCCGACTCCCTATCAGGACGTCATGCCCAGCATCAGGCTCGCTGAGGGCCTGTCCACGGCCGGTCTGCTCGACCGGAATGGCGACAGGTGACAACTGTCTACATCGACACCAGTGCTCTGCTCAAACGAGTCGTGCTCGAACCCGAATCCAGTGCGCTACGGGTGCTCCTGCGCAAACGGGAAGCCGATCGGATCTGCTGACAGCCTCATCGCTCGCCTGGGTCGAGGTGTGGCGGGCACTGCGCCGCGGGGGCGTACCCGAGGTGGTGGACGTCGCTTCGCTGGCGCTGTCCGGGATCGCCGAATTCCGCTGGACGAGCGCGTCCTGGTCCGAGCTCGCCGGGTCGGTCTGGACGAGCTGAGATCGCTGGACGCGATCCACCTGGCCGCCGCCATCGCGGTGGGGGGCCGCCGCGGTGCTCACCTACGATGCGCGGTTGGCGACGTCGGCTGAGGCCGTCGGTTTGTCCGTGCTCGCACCCGGCGCCTGAGCAGCTATTCGATCGGGCTCGCCCGCTTATCGTCCCGCAACCTCGGGAACGCCGTTAGCAGCAGCGCAGCGGATGGACGGAGCCGGTTATGGTCTTGCGACGTAGAACCTCGGCGAGTTTGCACTTCTGGGGCTGGCGCCGCTTCCGGTCCGGCATCGAGAAGTGGTTCAGCTGCCGGACTCTGGGCGACGTGGACTCCTTCACGCGGCAGTTGCACGAACTCGGCGCCGCCTTGGAAGAGGCGTCCGATCTCGAGACCCGGGTGCACGGGCGCGATGTCCAGGTCGTGGTGTGGGCTGCGGTCGATGCAAACGGACTTCCCGCCAAGAACATCGACCTCGAACTGGTGCGTCGCATCGACAAGCTCGGCCGCAGCCGGTCCCGGCCGTTGTTCGACCTTAGCGGCGGCCGATGAACCAGCCTCAGGGCAGGCAGCTCGCCCGCCAGCAGTCGTCGAGATCCTGAAGGCCGAGCGGCCCGTTCGGCCGGATGCCGGCGGGGGTGCCCAGCACCTTCGGAGGGCTCTGCTCGTCCCCGAGGCCGGAGACCACCAACGCCGCGCCGGGAAGTCCTCGTCGGCGGTGTATGAGCTGACCCTCACCACGACGCGCAGGTCCCGCCGGCGAGTGCGGCCCGGAGGCCGGTCGCCGAGTCCTCGACGATGACGACGTCCTGCTCGCTCACCTGGAGCTTCTCGAAGGCCAGCCGGTAGATGTCGGGAGCCGGTCTCTTGTTCGGCTCCACGTCACCGGCGAACAACCCGAACTGCGCCTCCCGATCCGGCCCCACGGCCTGCTCGAGCACCGAACGCACCGACTCCTCGGCCGAGGTCGAGGCGACGGCTAGCTGGCGACCGTGGGCCAGCGCCTCCTCAACGACGCGAGCGCCCCCGGCCGCGGGGCACCGAGCCGCTGGTGACGAGATCGATGTAGATTTCCGTCTTGCGCCGGTGCCATCGGGAGATCAGTCGCTGCTGTTCGTCCGGATCCTCCGGCAGGACGGCCCGTTGCAATTCCGGGGTGAGCAGCCGCATCAGGCGCTCCTTCCCGCCGCCGATGGTCGTCCAATAGCCGTAGGAGTCCTCGGTCCACTGCACCGGTAACCCGAACTCGGCGAATACGGAGTTACAGGCGGCAGGTGGCCATATTCGCTCGGTCTCCCCAAGCACCCGTCGCGGTCGAAGACTAGGGTCCGCGGCGCAGGGCTCAAGCGCGCCCCGGGCCACCGGCCAGCTGTCCGGGCTCCTCGACGGCACCCGATTCCCGCTCCGGATAGGGCAGGGCACGGCGCAGCACGAGGTCGAAGAAGGTTGCGCCGAGCAGCGCACCGATGATGGGGCCGAGGGTGGTGACCGCCATCGACCAGCCGTGCCGCGGACCGGGGAAGGCGACGTGCCCGAAGCCCATGATCAGAAGCATCGTCCGGGGTCCGAGGTCGCGGGCTGGGTTGAGTGAGGTCATGGTCAGGGGTGCCTCGATCAGAATCAGAGCGAAGACGACCACGCCGACGACCAGCGGGAAGAACCAGGCGGCCGGCGCGTTCGTGTGCCGCGTCTCAAGCAGCGCCAGGACCACGAGCAGCAAGATCGCCGTGCAGAGGACCTCGGCGGCGAAACCGCGCCAGATCGGCACCTGATCATAGGCGGCTTGGGTGTTGCCGATGACCTGCGGATGCGGCACGTAGGTCGTGAGCATGAAACCGACCTTCTCGCTGCCGGGAGCGCCGTAGGAGATCCCCTGGGTCTTGGCGTAGGACTTCATGCTGCTGCCGAATAGCAGGACGAGCGAGGCGGCGCCGAGGAACGCTCCGACGAGCTGGGCGCCGAGATAGGTGGGCACCCGCCGCCAGGGGTGCCGGCCCGTCGCGGCGAGCGCGATCGTGATGGCTGGGTTGAAGTGCGCGCCGGACAGCGTCGCGCCGACGTAGATGGCGAGCGCGACGGCAACCAGCCAAGCGACGGCCACCGGCGCGACACCGCCGATGTAGGTGCTCGCGGACCCGTCGATCGTGCTGCCCTTCTGGTTGAACACCGTGGCGGCCACGACGCTGCCGCAGCCGATGAACACCAGGATGAAGGTGCCGATGACCTCGCCGACGATTCCCGAGCGCAGCGTCGGATCCGGCTCGCCCTCGCCGGCTCGAACGACCGGGGGTGCCTCCGAGGTTGTCGCGGCCATGCGTTCCTCCCGGGTCGTGGTTGCGTCAACAGTGCCCGGGTAGACGCTGTGACACGCCTCACTGCGACAACTTTCCGTAATCAGCCGAGGAGCGCCGATGTGCAACCCCGGGCGGGAGTTGTGCGTCGGCCTCGATCTCGGCACCCAGGGGCCGCGGGTCGTCACCGCCGACGCGGCGGGCCAGGTCATCGGCGCTGCTGAGTCACGCTGGCCGATCGAGCGCGCGGACGGGCGGCGGCGGTCCGCCAGCTCCCGGTCGGCGTCAACGAGGTGAAACGGCGAGTCCAGCTCAGCCTGCGACGGCACCCCGGCGAACCAGCCGAACGCCGCCGCCTGCTCATCGCTGAGAAACTCCACCGGCACGAGCCGCTAACTTAGGTTAGGTGGCCGGCTCCACACCAAGATTTAGGCGTAGCCGCCACGGCTAGCGCCACTTCCTGTACCGATCCTCCTCGACCCCCGTCTTTCCGGCCCTCCACACGGCAGCCTGCCTCTTTTGAGCGCGCACCAGAAAGTTCAGCGCGACCCACCGGGGAGCAGCAAGCCCAGGAGAACCGGGAGAACGAGTCGCCGGGCTGAGCCCCGCTAGGTGAGGTCCTGACCTGCCCGATTCCCCTGCAGTCCCTGACCGGCCCAGGTGCCGGCACGCGCCTGGGCTTTGCGCGAGGGCTTGAGCACGGGGGTGAACCCGCTGGGGCCAACTCCGCAAGATCATCAAAAACGTGGGCAGCGGCTGGGCCGGCTGGGCCGGCTGGCTCGCCACCCGGGGCACGAGCCGGCGCTGGTCGCCGCAGTCATCACCGTCGAGGCCTCACCCGCAACGGGGCATCGGCTCGCCGCCGAAGTCGGCCGGCAGATCGCCGACGGCTGCCCCGCCTTCGTCGCCGACGTGCTGCGCGAGTGCGCCGCGCGGCCACTGGCGCCCTCGTCAGTGACGCCGTCGTCAGTGGTGACGGCTACAGCAGCGCCTACAGGACGGGGGTGACCCGCCGGCGGTACTCGCCCGGGTCACCCAGCAGCCCGGCGGTCACCAGGACATGGCCCGCATCGAGCTGCCACCGCTCGCGGCCCGCGACAGGGATCTCGGTGACCAGCAGGTTGAACGGCTGCACCCGCCGGCCGCAGGCGCGTTCCCAGTCGGCCACGAGCCTCGTCTCGGGCAGAGCCGTTACGTCTCGGCTGCCGGTCGACGGGTTTGAGGAGACTCGGTCGGTTTGGAAAGTGTGGGGACGCCGGGGGCGAAGACGACCCGGTCACGTCCGGCGGCTTTGGCCTGGTACAGCGCGAGGTCGGCAGCGGCGAGCAGGTCTATCAACGCAGCGCCGTGGGCTCCCGCGACGGCGGCCCCGATCGAGACGGTGAGCCCGGGTTGCTGCTCGACGCCCGAGATGACGAGGTCTGCGACGGCGCGCCGGAGTCGTTCGGCCACCCGCTGGGCCTCGGTGTGGTCGGCATGGGGCAGCACGACGCTGAACTCCTCACCGCCGAACCGGCCGAGCTGGTCATAGCTGCGCAGGGTGCTCGTCAGACTGCTGGCAACCGCAGCCAAGGCTTGGTCGCCGGCCAGATGGCCGTAGGTGTCGTTGAACGCCTTGAAGTGGTCCAGGTCGATCATCAGGACGGCCAGCGGATGCTGCTGGCGGATAGAGCGAACGATCTCCCGGTCTGCTTCCTCCTGCCAAGCGGCGGCGTTGAGCAGACCGGTCTTGGCGTCGGTACGGGCGGCGGAACGCATCTGGACGTAGGTCAAGCTGCGCTGCAGCAGCACCGCCGGCGGCAGCACCACCAGGACCAGCAGCGGAGTGACGATCCAGGCGGCAAACACGACGATGCCCATGCACACCTCGGCCACGTCGATGAACAAGGACTCGCGGTCCAGCAACAACTGTCGCCAGCTGATCTCGGCGGTGGCGAGGCGCACCCCGGCCGTGATCAGAGCAGCGTTCACCAGATAGCACACTGCCGCGCCGGCGAGCGCGGCCAGCACCGTCCTCCCGGGTCTGGTTAGCAGCGAGGTGCGCCCCGCCGCGCCGGCAAGCAGCAGGTGGAAGACTTCGGAGGCGGCACAGTTCGCCAGCCCGATCGCCACTGCGCTGAGCACCCTGCGGTAGACCAGGCTGCGACCTACCCGCAGTTGGCTCAACGCCTTGAGCGGTACGGGCGCCAGCAGCGCATACACCGGAGGCAGCAGCAACGCGACCGGCAGTGTCCAGGCCGACTGCAGGTCACTGACGACCCCGGCCGCCTTCCCGAGCCGGCGGGTCGCCTCGACACACAGTGCGGCACAGCCCAGCAGGACCGCGTAGCCGAACAGGTCCCCGAACGTTCGCCGTGTACCGGCCAGCAGGGCGACACCCACAGCCGAATACACGCCCAACACGGCCAGCAGATAGCCGATGAAGGTGTTAGGCGTCTCCCATAAGGGCCACGCCCGCAGCCGCGTCACGGGTGCCTCACGTCGTCGACGCTGTCATGAGACCCTCCGCTTTACCGTGCAAGGGCGCTGAACCTGCTAGTCCTTCTGTCACCCGATCGGGTGACAGCGCGAGGTCCTGAGCGATACGTCTTTCGTTCCGGGCGCGGTGTTAAGAGTGCCCTGCTCACCGCCCGCTCCGCTGACCTGCCACCTGAGCTGGTTGACGGCGATCTGGGGCGGCGCCGACACGGCCCTGAGCGGACAGCGGAAGCGGTCAGGGCCGCCGGGCGTCGACGGCCGGTGGCTGCTGCTCAGCCGGGTGCCTCAGCGCCGCCAGAAGCCCACCGGGTCGGCGCATGATGCAGCTGCCGAGTCCCGTACGGCATGGAAGCCCGGCGAGCTGCGGGGACACCAGCAGGCTCCGCGGGGGCGCATCGGCAGCCCGTCGCCGTCACGACGACGGCGCGGGTCTTAGCGGCGGTGAGCGTGGGTCAGTTCCATTCCCGGTTGCTCGGCGCCACCTTGCCGGCACTGGGACGAGCAGATCCGAGCGTGACGCTATGCCGGCCGGCGCCCGCCGTCGAGGGGGCGACGGCGAGAGCAACGGCAGCAAGAGCCGCGCACAGCAGCATCAGCAGCAGCACGCGTACGGATCGCAGGCGAAGGGTTGTGGACACGAGTACCTCCTGGCGGGTGGAGAGGGTCACCTACTTCGGTCGTGCTGACGAGCCGGTTCCTGGATCACCCGATCGGGTGAATCTGGGACGGTTCGGCGCATCACGGTGACTTGTTCGCTGTCCGGCCGCTGGCGGTTCACCCGAATTGGGGCAGTTGTCACAGTCAGGTGGCGGCAGCCGGACGGACCAGGTCGGCGTGCACCGTCTGCCACGCCAGCGACGGGCCGGGGGGCCCCGCCTGGCCGGGTTCTGTGGGAGCAGAGCCGTCACGGCTCGTGACGCCGTTTTTGGCGGGGCGTACGCCTTCGCGACGAAGGCCCAGGCAGAGCCGGGCGAGGACGGTGCAGGTTCTGGCAAGGCCCTCGGTCAGCAGGGCGAGGGTCCCCTTGGTCGCCGAGGAAAGCCGGCCTGGAAAGGTCTGGCCTTGCCAGCTATCCGGTGGATACTTTCGGGGGCCACTGTGGACGCCGATGGTCGATCGCACTGGCGCGGTTGACCGGCGCACCGCCAGCCAGTGCCCGAGGGCAGGTAGCTGTGGCCGAGTGTGGGCTACCCGCCGGCCGACCCGCCAAGGTCGCCGGCTGGGTGACCCGACGGGCAGCGGCTCGGCGCCTGCTGCTGGTGGTCGTGGTGTATCTGCTGGCGTGGACAGCGCTGGACATGGCCGCGAGCCAGTTCCAGGCCGCTCGGGACGTGTCGCTGTGGTACCCGCCGCCGGCGCTGGACCTGGCGCTGCTGCTGGTGTTCGGCTTGCGCTACACCCCGGCGCTGCTGCTCAACACCATCATCCACACCGCGCTGGTCAACCCGGTCGGGCTCGACCCGCTGCACGTCGCCGCCTTCGACCTGGCCACCACCGCCGGCTACGCCGGCGCGGCGCTGGTGCTGCTGCGCGCCGTGCGGATCGACCCGCGGCTACCCACCCAGCGCGACGTGCTGTGGCTGGTCGTCGTCGCCTGCGGTGCCGGGCCGCTGCTCGTCGTGGCCGCCCAGGTCACACTGCTGTGCACCGCGGGGGTGCTGCACTGGTCGCAGCTGCCGCTCAGCGTCGCCGGCGAGTGGGCCGGGTCGGCGACCGGCGTCGCCATGCTCGCGCCGGTGCTGCTGCTCGCAGCACGCCGCTGGTCGGCCACCCGGCCGGCGGGGTGGCCGGCGGGGTGGGTAGGCCGGCCCCCGCTGCCGGCCGGCCCGCGGGGCCTGCGGGTGTCATGGCCCGAGCTGGCCGGCCAGGTGCTGGTGCTGACCGGGACGGTGTACGCCGCCTACGCCAGCGGCGCCGGCGCGTCGCTGGACTACACCTACCTGGTCTACGCACCGCTGGTGTGGATCGCGGTCCGCGGCGGCCTTCGGGCCGCGGCACCTGCGGTGCTGCTGGTCAACATCGAAGCGGTCGCGCTCAACGGCGGACGCGTCCCGGGCCAGGGCGGCATCGCCCTGCAGTTCGGGCTGGTCACCTTGACCTTGACTGGGCTGCTGCTCGGTGCGCTGATCACCCAGCGCCGTACCGACAGCGAACGGCACCGCCACGACGCGCTGCACGATGCGCTGACCGGACTGGCGAACCGGGTGCTGTTCGCCGACCGGCTGACCCAGGCCGCTGCCCGAGGCGACCGGGACCCCAGCCGCCGGTATGCAGTGCTGTTCGCCGACCTGGACAACTTCAAGCAGGTCAACGACAGCCTGGGTCACCGCGCCGGCGACCAGCTGCTCATCGAAGTCGCCCGCCGCCTGCGCTCGGTGACTCGCCCGGTCGACAGCCTGGCACGCCTGGGTGGTGACGAGTTCTCCGTGCTGCTCGACGAGCTCGCCGACCCCGGCGAGCTCGAGGACATCACCGGCCGGATCCTCACCGTGCTCGCCGCCCCGCACCAGCTTGACGACGTCCCCGGCCCCGTCGTGGTCAACGCCAGCATCGGCAGCGCCCTAAACCGGCCCGGCGCCGAGGACCTGCTGCGCGACGCCAACGTCGCGCTGCACCGCGCCAAGCGCGACGGCCGGCACCGGCACGTCAGCTTCGAGCAGGTAATGCACCAGCAGGCCGTCAGCGCCCTGCAACGCGAAAGCGCCCTGCGCCAGGCCCTGGACGAAAGACAGGTCGGCGTCGCCTTCCAGCCGGTCGTCGCCCTGGCAGACCTGCACGTCGTCGGGATGGAGGCGTTGGCCCGCTGGGCACCCCCGGACAGCCCGGCCGTCCCACCCGAGGCGTTCATCGCGCTGGCCGAACACACCGGTCTGATCGGGCAGCTCGGCGAGCAGGTGCTGCGCCAGGCCTGCCGCGCCGCCGCCGGCTGGCAACCCGACACCGGTCCCCCGCCGCGCCTCGCGGTCAACGCCAGCCCCCAAGAACTGGCAGCACCCGGCTACCCCGACCGGGTGCTCACCATCCTGGCCGACACCGGGCTGGCCCCCAGCCGGCTCGACATCGAGATCACCGAAACCCAGTGGGTCGGACAGTCCGCCGCGGTCCGCGACACCCTCGCCGCACTAGCCGCCGCCGGTGTGGGGCTGCTCGTCGACGACTTCGGCACCGGCTACTCCTCGTTCACCTACCTGCACCAGCTGCCCATCACGGGACTGAAGATCGACCAGACGTTCGTCGCCGGTGTCCCGCACCATCGGCAGCACGCCGCGATCGTGCGGTCCATCCTGGCCATGGCGGCCGAGCTGGACCTGACAGTCACCGCCGAAGGCGTCGAAACCCCCGACCAGCTCCACTTCCTGCAGCAGCACCACTGCCCACAAGCCCAAGGGTTCCTACTCGGACGCCCGACACCGCCAGCACCGGCCGACTAGGCACCAGACCAGAACACAGGTGCCCTCACACCCGAAGACCGAGAATGCACCCGCTGTCGAAGTCGCCGGTGAGGCAGCGGCTGGCTTTCTGATTATCGGGTGTGACTGAAGGGGCCGCCGGTCCCGCCAGAGTCCGGCGGCCCTAGAAGGCCCATCGACACCCCATGCACGTTCCAGGTCATCCGAACGGGCGGTGGTCAGCTCGCTGTTCTCGATCGAGCAACCTCTGCATGTTCAGGGACATGCACCTGAGGTGTACCCCAACCTGACGTCAGGAGCGGCTAGCGAACAGTGTCAGGCTAGGGCCAAGAGAGTCCCAGCCGGACACCCCTGCCCGAGGGTCTAAGGTCCAGCCTGACACCTTCCTGGTCGCCGGCTAAGCACGGGCACAAGAGACCGTTGCGGACCTGCCGGCGCCGCACCCCGCATCGACTCACTCGGGCAGCCGCGACCTATTAGTTCCAAGGCACCCTTGCGCACGATCCTGCGCCGTTGCTGATAGGCCCTCTCCCCCACCGGCCGATCCGGCCGTACCGAAGACCAGCGGAACGTTGCTGGCGCGTCGGCCGAGGTTGCCTACGACAAGACGCTCCTAGCGCTGCCCGCGGCGCGCATCCCACGCTCGGCGGCCTGATCTTGGCGTTGAGCAGCCAGCCGGCAAGCACCCGGGCGTGGGCACAACGCCGCGGGTGCGCGCGCCGTCGCCGTGACGCTCGACCAGCTCGCTAGAGAGCACATCGTCGTCACGCACGACCGGGCGCTCCGCCGTCGAGATGGCCGGCTCGCCAAGGCCAAGGGTAATCACCTCGCCCTCGCCCCGAGCCGGTGTGGCTCATAGTGCCAAGACGCACCACGGTGCCCTCGAGGTCCGGCGTTCAGGTGGCCTGTTCAGCCCCCCGGTCGAACGGCTCGTCATGCCCTTGGTGCGGGTGACCCAACGATTGGTGCCGGACGCGACCGAACCAGCCTGGTCGACTGTCTCGCCAAGCAGGTCGATGCCGTAGCACGTGAACTCGAAGGCGTCGGCGCACACCTGCCCGTCCGAGGCGCACTGTGCTTCGTGGGGACCGAACTGCTTTGGTTCGGCACCAGCCTGTTCGCGGCGTTCCGCTGGTCGGCCGCCGTGGCCTGACCAAGCTGCTCTACGCCCCCAGCAAGCCTGCAGCAGACGAACGTGAAGCCGTTGCCCAGTTCCTGAGCGTGCGGTTGTGCCGTCGTCCCAGCAGGAGCCAATGCCACAAAGTAGACGGCCGCGACTGTTTGATGCTCTGCTGCCTTGCGCAACCCACAGAGCTAGTCCTCCCCGGAGCGCTTCGAGTCGGGCTTGCCAAACGCGACGAGCGTCAATGCGGGCGGCATGCGTCCTGGCCATTTGAGACTCAGCCTGACATTTGTATGCAAAGTCTGCTGCACGCTTCGTCGCGGGCCTTCTTGCGAACCTTGTCGCGGGGCTCTCTGCGCGCATGCGCGTATGCCCAGGCGCGAGTTCGGTCGTGAAGTCGACCGCGTGCCTTGCTGGTTGTGTTGTCGCGGGCCTTGTCGCGGGCCTTGTGGCATGCCTTGAGCTACACCTTCCCGCACGCCCGCATGCATGGCCCGCAGCAGCCCCAGACGCATGCCTGCTCGCGTGCAGCAGCGGATACGTGACGGCACGCCATATAGAAGGCGGGACCACACGCTCGGTCGCTTATTGACATGCCCTGCGTGTCGCTGCACGCCCAGCGGGTCGCGCGAAGCCATGATCCAGACTGGAGGTGGCGTATGGGCTTGGCGCGCGTTGTAGTAGTGGCGCAAGGGAAGGGCGGGGTCGGGAAGACCTCGCTTACAGCCAACGTGGCGGGCTTGGCAGCTCAAGCTGGTCATCGGGTGTTGGCCGTCGACCTTGACCAGCAGGGGAACTTAGCCCGCGATCTTGGCTACGCGCCGGGAGACGGTGAGAGTTTGCTCCAAGCGGTAGTGGGAGGCCAGCCAGTACCGGTTCTTCGGTCGGTGCGTCAGGGACTTGACGTCGTTCCCGGGGGGCCCGCCGTGGGGGACCTGCTGGGTATCGCCTTTGCTCGCTCAGGCCGTGGCGGGAAGGACCTCGCCGATCTCCTGCAGGCTTCACTGGCACCGCTCGTCGGCAACTACGACCTCGTGCTTGTGGACACTCCACCGGGCGAGCGGTTGCTGGTGGAAGCGGCACTGGCCGTGGCCGCCTACGTCGTCATCCCCACCCGGACCGACGACGCGAGCTTGGATGGATTGGAACGTGTTGCGGAGCGCTATGCCATCGCCCGTGCCCGCAACCCGAGCCTCACCCTGCTTGGCGTATGCCTGTTCGCTGTTGGCGCGAGGTCGAAGCGTCTGGCGGACGGGGCTCGGCACGTGATCGAGGAGGTACTGGGTGGTTCGGCCCCGGTCTTCCAAGCTCAGATCCGGCACATGGAGTCTGCGGCTGTCGATGCTCGCCGCCAAGGACTGCTCGTGCATGAGTTGGAAACGGCTGCTGTGGCGGCACGAAAGGGACGCCTGGCGGCGTTGCGAGCGCGGCAGCGACCGGAGAACGACCTGCTAACCCGCGACGCAACGGGCTTGGCTGGCGACTATGCGGCGCTGGCGTACGAGTTGATGGCCCGAATCGGAGAACTCGAGAACTCACGGGTATCGGCATGAGCAGTGCTCCAAGGCGGTCGCTAGCCTCGGCGTTCCAGGGCAAGCCGAACAACCCGAGCCGTTCCGAAGCCTTGCAAGGACTGTTGCCGCCCCGTCCGACGCAGGACTCTGCAGACAGCTCTCCAGTCACTCTTAGCGTTGTAGCCGGCGACATCGCCGCGAGCCAGGACGACCCGGAACCGGGCGACGCTTCCCGTCAGGGCGCACTACAGCATGCGGGCCCAGCAGCTGCTTCGGCGGCGGACGTGGTGCGTGGAGTTGCTGTTTACCTTCCATTGGAGATCTTGGAGCGGTTGCGCCGCACAGCGCGGTCTCGGGAGATGACCTACGCGGAACTGCTAGTGGAGGCTGCGGCGGCACATCTGACCGAGATTGCGGCCGTCTTCGATGTGGGCGCCGCCGCAGTCAGTGCGGGCTCTGGTATGCCCTCACGCGCGTCGAAACGGCACTCTCAGCCCGGCGTACAAGTGCAGCTGAGACTGGACGGCCACCAGGTGGCTTGGCTAGACGCGCAGGCGGACCAGCTCGGGGCTCCGTCACGCAGCTCGCTCGTCGTAGCTCTGTTTCGCGAGCATCTGAATGGTGGACCCGCTGGCGTGTCAGGAGACTGAAGGCCCACAACAGTTTCCCAAAAGCGGCGGCGATCCACTTCTTCCGGCGACTGAGGCTGGTTCTGGCCTGCCAAGCGTGGGGCGCTCAGGGCAGGGGTAGCTCGCGGTCTGTTCAGGTCAAGTCGGGCTGAGGTGCTGCGTCCCGATGACGGAGAGCAGCTGGAGCTTGTTGTAGTCCTCCGTGCCCGGTGAGGCGGTGAACACCAGTAGGGCCTGGCCCTGGTCCTGGGTGGTCAGGATCTGGCATTGCAGCGCGATGTGGCCGAGCTCGGGGTGGACGATGGTCTTGTAGTCATCGGTCCGGCCGGTCACCTCGTGGCGGTCCCATATGCGCACGAACTCCGGGCTCGCTTCTCGTAGCCGGGCGGCGACGACCGCGGCGCGGCTGGCGAGGCCACCTCGGGTGGTCGAGACCCGCAGGTTGGCCACTCGGACCCGGCTTTGCAGGTCGTGGTCGGCCTCGGGGTAGACCCGGCGCTCGTCGGAGTCGGTGAACCAGCGGTAGACGGCGCTTCGGGCCAGTCCCGTGAACCGGGTCTGGTCGCCGAGCAGGGCGGCGGCGAGCCGGTTCTGCACCAGGGTCTCGGCGGTGTCGGAGATGACCTGGGCTGGGGTGTCGTCGAGGCGGTCCAAGACCCGCATGAGGCCGGGGCTGACGTGATCGGCGCGCAGCACCCTGGTGGGGGCGGTGTGACCGGCGAGGCGGAACAGGTGATCGCGTTCGTCGAGGGTCAACCGCAGACCCCGGGCGATGGCAGCGGCCATCTGCTCTGAGGGTTGCGGTCCGCGCTGCTGCTCCAGGCGGGCGTAGTAGTCGGTGGACATGGCGGCTAAGGCGGCGACCTCCTCACGCCGCAGGCCCGCGATGCGCCGCCGCGGATTCGTCGCCATCCCCACGTCGGCCGGTTGCAGCGCCTCACGGCGGCGACGCAGGAAGTCTGCTAGCCGGGGTCTGAGCCTCAGCGGTACAGCGGTTGGCGGTAAGCCGGGTGGGGGCAGTCGACAGCCGCGTCTGACTCGGCGGGAGCTGGTCGGCTTCGCGCTGCGGTGAGGCGAAGTCGGTGACGGACCGGAGCCGCACTCAGAGTGCGATGACGACTTTCCCGCGGGCGTGGCGGCCGGCTTGGAAGGTCACCGCGTCGCGGATGTCCTCGACCGGGTAGCGCGCTGCGATGGGCACCACCAGCCGCCCCGCTGCGACCAGGTCGGCGATGTGCTCCAGAGTGC
>JAABUM010001976.1_pt1 | contig 29034 bp, 21 predicted proteins | sample 5559161 | NCBI WGS metagenome assembly JAABUM01 (sample SAMN10711868, study PRJNA513369) | rock metagenome | isolation source: Antarctica rocks | place: Antarctica: Victoria Land, Siegfried Peak nord
TCGATTGTTCCCACACCATTCTCGTAGGTGGCAACGACGCGCTCACGTAAATCTAAAGAATAGGCTTGCATCTTTCCAAATTACTCTCTTTTGAAGTGTTCATTCAACTGAAAATTACTATAGGCGGCGCGTGCCTCGCTTTTCTCAGCGCTCGCCGCCGTTCGTAGGTTTGAGGGTTAGTCGAAAGACTAAGGAGTTAATATGCTTTTAATTTGGTGCCTTAAACCTTGGCGGTCAAGTTCAAAGGCAAGGAAAGGATGATAACGCTCAATATCTTCAAATGGTAAGTTGTTTTTAACATACTCGACAACTGCGCTACGTCTGGCTCGCACTAAAATATCATCACTATTGAGTTTCAATTGGGTAATCGTAGCAATAATCGCAACAGTCAAATATTCGGGTAATTCATCTGCTGGGAATATAAAAAACGATGTGAAATCAATATTGAACCAACCATTCTGGATATGAAAGGGATCAATCACATCTTCACTATTCTTTTTATGACCGTTAACTCGTGGAAGACAAAGCCTGTAATTGCTCCATTCGTATGCGAGATGTTTGGCCTTTTGTTTAGGCACATAATGGTCAACAGACCTTTCGCTAGATGCTAAGATGCTTGCTGTATAAGCACAAATTCCGTTATAAGATGTGTAAAGATCGCTCAAGCAGTCACTCCAACATCGCTCAAATTGATTACTTTTAGGATTTGGATTTCGTCGTAAAAACGCTTCTCCGGGAATTCTTACTTTGCTATGAAAGTCATGTGGTTCCGGTTGCTCTACAACATGAATCATTGTTTCACTCCATGTGCAGCAGCAAAGTAAATCCATCGAGACCAAAATTCATCATGCGACGCCAATGTTTGCGACAACTTGCTTGTCATTGCTTGAATCTCTTCTTTTGATGGATTTCTTTTCCCTTGTAAATTTTTAGCTTCCTCAATAACCCGCTCAGATTGAAGTGAACGGGCATGTCGCAAATCAAACACCTCAGACGTTAGCCATGCATCAACTGAACCTTGCCGAACAAACTCTACTTCCTTAAATTCGACTTCGCCGTTTTGTGTCAGGTCAATATGAAACAAACCGTCTGTTTCGTCATTGAAAACCGACTCTGCCGAGGCCATCACCAAAGGCGAATGTGTTGCGATTAAAAATTGTGTTTGCAAATCACGCGAAAGTTCAGTGCTAATATCCAACAAAGCCGGTAAAACTGTGCGCTGCCACAATGGATGCAAATGTGCTTCTATTTCATCAACAAGAATGACTATCCTTCGCTGTCTACCCTTATGAGCCATTTTTGAGTAGATTAGATGTTCATTCCAAGTCCATACAATTAGGTAAGCTAAAGCAAGAATACGGCGAACAGCAGCGGATGCGTGAATTATAGGTACTTCGCCGTAAGGATGCTTGAGTGTTGGAATCTCTGTTGGCTCATAAGCTAGTCTTATAGGTTCGCCCGGCTCCAAAATTCCCAAGTCAGGCGGTGAAAGGCGGCGTAAGACTTGTCTGAAAATATCAAAGGGATACTTATCGGGGCTGTTTTGCCACTTTACCCAATCACGCACTAAACCTTCTGTCTGACCTTCAATACCATTCCAAACATTATGGCTGGGAATTTGCAAATCAAGTGCCGGGTTAGCGGTGTCGAGTTGTGGCGATTGTCTTTCTCCTAAAAGCGATTGTCGTATAGGATTCCAAATAGCAAATGAACCATCCACGCGAGCATAAATAACCAAACCTTGAATTGTCGGGCGTTCTTTTGCCTCATTCCACTTTTGCCGTTGGCGGTTGTAGTTGACAGTTACTTTTTCCAGCCTGCTATTTTCACTGGCTATTTGAAAGGACATTTGCGACTTCTGATTTACATCGGTTCTTGGATTTGCCTGTGATTGTCGAGATGTCCAATCGCCTGTTAAAGCCCACCACGAACATTCTAAAAGAAATGTTTTTCCTAATCCGTTATCGCCTGTCAACAGATTTAGACGTTTTGCCGGTTCAAATTCAAGGTGATGCGCGGGACCTACTCCATAGAGTTCCAACATCGCAAGAGTTTCACCGGCTTCCGGCTGAATATCAGGAGGCAGACCTAGTACATTTTCTCTTAAGTCTTCCGATGTAACCGGGCTTTCTTGTAATAGAGTTTTTTTGTAAAGACCTTCGTCAAATTCAAGGTCAAATAACTCCTGCTCGGCTTCGTTAATTTTGAATTCTGCTAGGAAGGTTTCAATTATGTCTTGCGGTGTCGTTTTAGAATCCCATTTCCGCGCGCGGTATAACCAAACAGCAAGGTAAAAAAGCGGAATCTTTCTACCTCTATAAGATTTTATATTCAGCGATAAATTGGCTCGCAAAACTCCAAGGTAGTCGGGTTGCCAACCCCAAAACGTACTATTTTTTTCGTGAATAAAAGCCGCAGCAAAAGCCGAACGGGTACGAATACTTTGCAAAGTTGAACTGGCGTATTTTGTTTTGTGAACCCACGATTTAGCTTTGTCAGAAACTCTAGACAAACGGAAAAAGTAATCGGAGTTTTTATAGGGCTGGTAGAACTCTTCGAGAAATTCTGTTTCAAGCGTATCAATGTGAAATAGAATTTCTTCACCAACCTTCAACTCAGCTTTTTTACAAACTAAGAAAGTAATGCCGTAAAACGGATGTATAAACTCTAGATTAGCAACAGCCTCAATAATGCGAACTAGGTGAATATACATTTGGGTTTTAAGTTTTAACTGACTTCTAATACTTACTTAATTCATTAACTATATGCTGGCAAAATTTAGGGTTTAATTCGATTCCAGTAGCAGAACGTCCCGATTCAAGAGCAACGCGCAAAGTCGTGCCGGAACCGGCAAATGGGTCTAAAACAGAACCGTCGGCGGGGCATCCGATACTCAAACATCGCTCTACTAATTCGTCTGGAAAGGGGGCAGTATCAATACCATTTGCGGCTTTGGGTCGGGGTACTATTCTCCACACATCTTCATCGAAGTCGTCTTTGATAAGAGGTTGTCTGTCAAAATAATATTGTCTGGTTTTCGCAAACATAAAAACGAATTCGTAGCTACGGCGCGGGCGGTCTTTTACTGATTCCGGTAATGCTTTATGGCGATGCCAAATAATTGAGCTACGTAAAATCCAACCTCTTTTTGACATTTCGATAGCTACACGCCAAGGAATGCCTATCATTGATTTGCGCTGAACTCCAATGTCCAACCCGCCGCTTTTATCAACTGCCCGTAAACCAAACCGACGTTTGTTACTCTTTTTGTCCTTGCCCTGTGCTTCACCTTTGCCTGAATAGTAAGTATCGCCTAGATTCAAAAAAAGTAAGCCGTTCAGTTTGAGTTTCTTATAAACTTCATCCATCACATCGGCGATTGTTTCAACATATTTTGTAACAGTGTCTTCCTGTCCGATTTGCTCATCAACGCCGTAATCACGCAACCAGTAATATGGTGGCGATGTGACGCAACAGTTGAAGCTGTCTCCCGGTAGCTGTTGTAAAACAGTATGTGCATCGCCTTGATAGACATTCCACGATAAACCTTTAGCTGTTTCGCTACGGTAGACAGTCTGGTTACACTCGATTTTTGCTATTACTTCTTGGAATAATTGTGTTGCGATCATAAAGTGATATTACAGATTAAGCCTGTTCCTTAACGTTGCTCAATAGTGCAGTCCAACGATACGCTGAAACTGCTGCGCCGCATCTATACACGATAAAGTTCAGGAGATTGCGCTACGTTGTTGAAAGTTTCGTTACGTTTCTGTCTGACGCCGAGCTAACGAAGTTGGAAAATATTGAGAGCAAGCGGATGTCTTTATAACATACTTCTCAAATGCGCCGACAGCTTTTAAGCAGCTACGATAGATGGGACTTTGCGAACTTACGGCATCTTTGATAATCTCCTTCGCACGAAGAAAAGCTGTCAACGCAGCATGAATGAATTGAGATAGTCAGTTCATCCAAGACATACGGGGCCGTAGCTCAGCTGGGAGAGCGCTTGACTGGCAGTCAAGAGGTCAGGGGTTCGATCCCCCTCGGCTCCATAACCTTTCAAAGGGAAATTCGCTATGTTAGCGGGTTTCCCTTTTTCCGTTTCTACACTTTCATCTATATTTTGCCGCCGTTCGCTACGCTTGAGAGCCGGATCGTTTTAGTTTTCTGATATTCTTCTGGCATACTGCCTTTGACTTGGCAGCGGGTTAAATAAATCAACAAAGTCGGGAATACCTCGTATGAACAAAAAGAACCACGCGGGCGACGCAGGGGGCGGCGATTCCGGTTCGTCCAAATTGGCGACGGGAATCCAAGGCCTCGACGATATTTTGCAGGGCGGTTTTACAGCGAATCGCATGTACCTTGTCGAGGGAGAACCCGGCGCGGGGAAAACGACGCTCGCGCTGCAATTTCTGATGGAAGGCGTGCGGCTCGGTGAAGCCGGTCTGTACGTTTCGCTCTCGGAAACCAAAGAAGAGTTGGAAGCGTCCGCGCGCTCACACGGCTGGTCGCTCGACGGCATCGACATACACGAACTCGTTCCAGCCGAAGACACGCTCAAGCCGGAAGCGCAGTACACCATTTTTCATCCGTCGGAGATAGAGTTGAGCGAGACGACCAGCGCCGTGTTGGAAGAGGTCGAGCGCATCAGCCCGAAGCGCGTGGTCTTCGATTCGCTCTCCGAGATAAGGCTGCTGGCGCACGATGCCTTGCGTTATCGCAGGCAGGTGCTTGCGCTCAAACAGTATTTCATCGGGCGGCAATGCACGGTCATACTTTTAGACGACAAGACTTCCAACGCCGACGATTTACAGTTGCAATCAATTGTTCACGGAGTGCTTTCGTTGGAACATCTGGCGCTCGAATACGGCGCGGAGCGAAGGCGTTTGCGCGTGATTAAGATGCGCGGCTCGCGCTATCGCGGCGGCTATCACGACTTCAACATAGAGACCGGCGGGGTAGTGGTATTTCCGAGACTTATCGCAGCGGAACACCGGAAGGAGTTTGCGAAAGGCAATGCGACGAGCGACGTGCCGGAACTGGATTCCTTGCTCGGCGGCGGGCTTGCGCGCGGTTCGAGCACGCTGATTATCGGGCCAGCGGGCAGCGGCAAATCAACGCTCGGCGCGCAGTTTGCCGCTGCCTCCGCCTCGCGCGGCGAAAAGTCCGCCGTTTTCATCTTCGACGAAATCGTTGAAACCTACGTCGGCAGAGCGGAGGGAATCGGCACGAACATACAGAGCCACATAGAGGATAATCTCATCACGTTGAAGCAGATCGATCCGGCTGAACTTGCGCCGGGCGAGTTTGCTCATCAGGCTCTTCGCGCCGTTGACCGCGATGGAGCTCGCCTTGTCATAATCGACAGCTTGAACGGCTATTTGCACGCGATGCCGGAAGAGCGTTTTCTGACGATTCAAATGCACGAACTGCTGACGTCGCTTAACCAGCGCGGCGTCGTGACGCTGCTCGTCCTCGCGCAGCACGGCTTTCTGGGCGATATGGGAACGCCTGTGGACGTTAGTTATCTGGCTGACACGGTTCTCCTGCTGCGTTATTTCGAGGCTGAAGGCGCGGTCAATCGCGCTGTTTCAGTCATTAAAAAACGCAGCGGCGCGCACGAAAATACGATCCGCGAAATGAAAATCACGTCGCAAGGCATTCGCGTCGGCGAGCCTTTGACGAAGTTTCATGGCGTGCTGACCGGAGTTCCCACCTACGGCGAAATGAAGAACACCTTGATCGAAGAGTCTGATTAATATGGACGAGCCGCAAGACAATCGGGATGAAAGAATACTGATCCTCGCGCCGATTGGCAGAGACGCGGCGATGACCGCGCGGCATCTTCAAGACGCTGGCCTTCGCGCAGAGGCGTGCGGCGATATTGAAGAATTGTGCGAGGAAGCGCGCGCGGGCGCCGGAATGATTTTTCTGACCGGCGAGGCGCTGACATTTGAAGCGATGCAGTGTCTGCTCGAATCCCTCGCCGGGCAACCGGCATGGTCTGACATTCCGCTCGTCGTTTTAACGAGTGGCGGCAGCGAAAAGCCAGTCAATACGGGAATGCTCGCCGCGCTCGGTGAAGCGGGCAGCGTCACGCTCATCGAACGCCCCGTGCGCCTGATGACTTTAATGAGCGCGGTAAAGTCTGCGCTCAGAGCGCGCCAGCGCCAGTACGATGTGCGCGAACATCTCGCGGGGGAGCGGCGCTCGAAGGAGGCGTTAGAGGTGAGTGAGGCGGCGGTAGGCGAGAGCGAGCGGCAACTGCGCACGCTCGCCAACGCGATTCCGCTGCTCGCGTGGATGGCGGAACCCGACGGCAGCATCTTCTGGTACAACCAGCAGTGGTACGACTACACAGGCACGACGCTCGATGAAATGCAGGGCTGGGGCTGGAAATCGGTTCACGACCCGGAAATACTGCCGCGCGTGATGGAACGCTGGAGCGCTTCCATCGAAAACGGCGAGCCGTTCGAGATGGAGTTCCCGCTGAAATCCACCGCCGGTGAATTTCGTTCGTTCCTGACGCGCGTGACGCCGTTGCGGGACGAAGACGGGCGCGTGGTGCGTTGGTTCGGAACGAACACGGACGTGGAAGAATTGCGGAGCGCATTGAAGCAGGCTGAAGACGCTAACCGGATGAAGGATGAATTTCTCGCCACGCTCTCGCACGAACTGCGCACGCCTTTGACTTCAATTCTCGGCTGGGCGCGCATGTTGAGCGGCGGTCAATTAAGCGAAGCTCATACGGCACGCGCGCTGGAGACTATTGAGCGCAACGCCAAGGCGCAGTCGCAATTAATCGAGGACATCCTCGACGTGTCGCGCGTCATCACCGGCAAACTACGCCTCGAAGTGCAGCCCGTCGATCTTACCGCGCTGATCGAATCCTCGATTGACGCAGTGCTTCCGGCGGCTGAAGCGAAAGGCATTCGTCTCCAGCGCGTGCTCGATTCAGGCGCGAGCATGGTTTCAGGCGATCCCGCACGCTTGCAGCAAATCATCTGGAATCTGCTCTCGAATGCCATCAAGTTCACGCCGAAAGAGGGGCGCGTTCAAGTCAAACTCGAGCGCATCAATTCTCATGTCGAAATCATCATCAACGACAACGGGCAAGGCATCAGCCCGGACGTTTTACCGTTTGTCTTTGAACGTTTCCGTCAAGCCGACTCGACCTCGACGCGCACGCACGGCGGTCTCGGCTTAGGGCTGGCTATCGTGCGCCATCTGGTGGAGATGCACGGCGGCACGGTTGAAGCGGAAAGCTCCGGCAAAGATCACGGCTCGGCCTTTACCGTTAAACTTCCGCTGGTAGCGGTGCGCTCGCTCAATGTTCGCCGCGCGTCCGATGCCGAGCGCGTGCATCCGACGGCAAGCAACGGTTCAGCCTTTTACTGCCCGCCGGAACTCAATGGCTTGCGCCTGCTCGTCGTCGATGATGAAGAAGACACGCGCGTGCTGCTAAAGATGGTGCTGGAAAAGTGCGGCGCTTTTGTCACGACGGCTTCATCGGCGCGTGAAGCCATTGCCGCGCTCAAGGAAACGCGTCCCGACGTGCTCATCAGCGATCTCGGAATGCCGGACGAGGACGGCTACGCTTTGATTAAACAGGTGCGCGCGCTCTCGGAGAAGGACGGCGGAAACACACCGTCGGTAGCGCTGACCGCTTATGCCAGAGTGGAAGATAGAATGAAGGTGCTGCGCTCCGGCTTTCAGATACATATCCCGAAGCCGGTCGAGCCTGCGGAGTTAGTTGCAGTGGTGGCAAACCTCGCCGGACGAATCATACCGTAACAACCGACGCTCAAAACTTGCTGGAAGGAAAATCATCATGCGCGGATTCACAAAAATTAGATTCATCGCCGTTTGTTTCTCGCTGTTAATCTTAACTTGCGTTGCACAGAGTTTGCCCGACGCCTTTGCACAGAACATGATAAAGCCGCTCGCTTACCCGTCTGCGAAAAGAACGAATCAAGTTGACGATTATCACGGCACAAAGGTCGCCGATCCGTATCGCTGGCTGGAAGATTTGGATTCGGCAGACACGAAGGCGTGGGTCGAAGCGGAGAATCGCTTGACCTTCGATTATCTCAAAAGCATTCCCGTTCGCGCGCAGATAAAGGAGCGTTTGACGCGGCTCTGGAACTACGAAAAATACAGCGCGCCGTTTAAGGAAGGCACTCGTTATTTTTATTTCAAAAACAACGGCCTGCAAAATCAAAGCGTACTTTATACAGTAAGTGCGCTCGACGGCGATCCGCGCGTGCTGCTCGATCCCAACAAGCTGACGAGCGACGGCACGGTGGCGCTCAATGGAATGCGTATCAGCGACGACGGCAAGTTGATGGCTTACGGGTTGTCCGCTTCGGGTTCGGATTGGCAGGAATGGCGCGTGCGAAATGTCGAGACGGGCGCGGACATGCCGGACGACGTTAAGTGGGTCAAGTTCTCCGGCGCATCTTGGACGCCCGACAACAAAGGCTTTTTTTATAGCCGCTATGACGAGCCGAAAAACGGCACGATGATGCGCGGCGTCAACTATTTTCAGAAGCTTTATTACCACCGGCTCGGCACGGCGCAATCCGAAGACACGTTCGTTTACGGCAACCCGGAGCAAAAGGAATATTCCTTCGGCGGCGAAGTCACCGAAGACGGGCGCTACTTAATCATCAATGTCGGGCAGGGCACGGACGTAAAAAATCGCGTTTACATCAAAGACTTGGCGGCGAAGAATGCACAGGTCGTGAAACTGCTCGACGACTTCGATGCGTCGTATGATTTCATCGGCAACGACGGGACGCTTCTTTATTTCAAGACAGACCTCAATTCGACGCGCGGCAAAATCATGAGCATCGACGCACGAAAGCCAGAGCGCCGGAATTGGAAAACGATTGTCCCGGAAGCCGCCGAGACGCTTCAGGGTATCAGCTTCATCAACGACATGTTCGTGGCGAATTATCTGAAGGACGCGCATACGCTGATTCGCATTTACCGCACGAACGGCGAGCATGTGCGTGATGTCGAACTGCCCGGAATCGGTTCCGCCGCAGGCTTCGCGGGCAAGCGCAAAGACACGGAAACATTTTATTCCTTCACGAGTTTCACGACGCCGCCGACCATTTATCGCTACGACATGCGGACAGGCAAGAGCACTGTCTTTCGCCAATCCAAAGTCGATTTCAATCCGAACGACTACGAAACAAAACAGGTTTTCTTCAAGAGCAAAGACGGCACCCCAGTGCCCATGTTCATCACGCACAAAAAAGGATTAAAACTCGACGGCTCGAACCCGACGTATTTATACGCTTACGGCGGCTTCAATATTTCGCTGACGCCCGCCTTCTCGCCCGGCAATCTCGTCTGGATGGAAATGGGCGGCGTTTACGCGCAGCCGAATTTGCGCGGCGGCGGCGAGTACGGCGAGACTTGGCATCAGGCTGGCACGAAGCTGCAAAAGCAAAACGTGTTCGACGATTTTATCGGCGCTGCCGAATGGCTCATCGCAAATAAATATACTTCGACGCCGAAGCTTGCCATCGGCGGCGGCTCGAACGGCGGCCTGCTTGTCGGCGCGGCCTTGACGCAGCGGCCTCAACTTTTCGGCGCGGCGTTGCCCGCTGTCGGCGTGATGGACATGCTGCGCTTTCAAAAATTCACCATCGGCTGGGGCTGGACTTCGGATTACGGCTCGTCCGACGATCCCGTTCAGTTCAAAGCGCTCTACGCTTACTCGCCGCTTCACAATATCAAAGGTGGAACCGTTTATCCGCCGACGCTGATTACCACCGCAGACCACGATGATCGCGTGTGGCCGGGGCACAGCTTCAAGTTTGCGGCGACGATGCAGGCGGCGCAGGCTGGCGCGGCTCCCGTCTTGATTCGCATCGAAACGAAAGCCGGACACGGCGCGGGCAAGCCGACTTCAAAAGTCATCGAAGAAGTGGCTGACCGTTGGGGCTTTCTCACACGCGCGCTCGATATGCGGCTTTGAAAATTCAGGCTCGCGCTGAATATAGAGTTCTACGGCTATCTAAAATATTACGTCATGCTCAAAGTTGTCCAAGTCGAAACTGACAGCCACCTTGAGCAAGCAAGATTGCTCTTTGAAGAGTATGCCGTCTCATTGGGCATTGATTTAAGTTTTCAGAACTTTGAGGAAGAACTCGCCAACCTTCCTAACGGTTATATTCCGCCGGACGGTTGCCTGCTGCTTGCCATTGATGAGACTCGAATGGCGGGTTGTATTGCGCTCAGAAAATTGAACGACGATACCTGCGAAATGAAACGGCTGTACGTTCTGTCGCCGTTCCGAAAATTGGGTGTCGGCAAATTGCTCGCCGAAGCCGTTGTTGCACAAGCCCGTAAACTCGGATACAGGAGAATGCGCTTGGATACGCTGCCTTCGATGACGCACGCGCAGGCTTTGTACATGTCTTTAGGCTTCAAGGAAATTGCGCCTTACTGCTTCAATCCAATCGAAGGAACTATGTTCATGGAGTTAGAATTGTAAAATTGAATTGACCCGAAAGGAGAAGCCGAAATCATGCCGGACGCAAATAGTCTTTTGTTGTTCATGCTTGCGACCATGGCGCTTAATGTCACGCCGGGGCCTGATATGCTCTACGTCATCACACGCAGCGTCGGACAGGGACGCGCGGCGGGCGTCGCTTCTTCTCTGGGTATTGCCGCCGGTTGTTTCGTGCATATCTTGGCGGTGACGTTTGGTTTGGCAAGTTTGATGATGGCAGTTCCGGCGGCGTATGAAGTCGTGAAATATGCGGGTGCGGCGTATCTGATTTATCTGGGCGTCCGGACGCTGACAAGCCGCCAGCCGAAGGATGCTGAAACGCCAATCAAAGATACCAGCTTGCAGAAGATTTTCCTGCAAGGCGTGATTACCAATGTTCTCAATCCGAAAGTGGCGCTGTTCTTTTTGGCGTTTCTTCCGCAATTCGTGAATCGTGAGAGTAATGTTGCCGCGCAAATCATCTTTTTAGGAATCCTGTTCAATACATCGGGAACGCTTGTTAATGTTATCGTCGCGTTAGCGGCAAGCTACACGGGTGTTCAGTTCAAAACTCGTATCGGGAACTCATCAGTATTTCGATGGTTGACCGGAGGCGTTTTCATCGGGCTTGGTGTTCGTCTCGCGCTTCTTGAACGCAAATGAAGCTATGCTAGGTTGAGTAGTGTATCTGAACGCGCCGCAGAACAAGTCCTTGCAGCCGACTGGGTTGTGTTGCAAAGATTATTTTGAAAGGCGAAAGGTCGTCGATTACTTTCCGCTCTGCGGCAATCTGGAAGAGTCTCAAGACGAACTTCGCCTGCCCTTGTGTATCGCCTCCAGCTAATCTTTTGACCTGACCTTTACGAATCATATTTATCGCTTCGACACCCTCTAGCCACGTGAGCGGAATACCTTGAATCGTTTCCTGCTCGCTCAACACGAATCTTCACCTCAATAACAGAGTCCGCCCAAGACCGATAAGGCCACCTGTGAGTACGACCCACAGCACGTCAGCCTTGAAACGGTAAAGCGCGATGAATGCCGCCACGCTCATCGCGGCGGCGAACCAGTCCGTCCCGCCACCAAAGCCATGCGGCAAGATGACCGCTATGCCGAAGACGAGCGCAAGGTTTAAGATCACGCCGACCACAGATGCGGTCACTCCCGAGAGAGCGCCCGTTAAATTCTTATTGCCACGTAAGACTTCGATGTAGGGCGCGCCGAGAAAGATAAAGATGAAGCACGGAAGGAAGGTCGCATAAGTAGTCATGAGCGCCCCCACAACTGCACTCATGGTTTGATTCATCCCCTGCGGGTTGTTCCATGCCGCCATGAAGCCGACAAACTGCAAGACCATGATGAGCGGCCCCGGCGTTGTTTCCGCGAGTGCCAAACCGTCCACCGCCTGCGCGTGCGTCATCCACCCGTAGCTTCCGGCTGCCGCCTGCGTCACATAGGCGAGAACGGCGTAGGCTCCGCCGAAAGTAACGAGCGCCGCCTGCGTAAAGAAGCGATACTCTTGCGCGTGCAGGCTGCCCCACCCGCGCCACGCGATGAGTGCCGCGAACGGCAACGCCCAGAGCGCAAGTCCGACTGCCAGCGTCCGCAATGCGCGAGCATGGGACGGGAGAGTATGCGAGGGCGGCGGAGCCGTGTCGTCAATCACCAGCGGGAGAGCATCCGTCAGCTTGCCGTCGCCCGCTGTCTTCGCCTTAGCCTCTTTTGTTGTCGCTGGCGCAGCGACAAACACATCAGGCCAGAGTCGCGTGCCGACCAATCCCGTGACGCCCGCCGCAAGCACGATGAGCGGGAACGGAATATGAAGGAAATAGATGGCGATGAAGGCGGCGGCAGCGATAAGCAAATGCGCCCGCCGCTTAATCGCACGACCTCCGATCTTCAACACGGCTTCGACAACAATAGCGACGACGACCGGCTTGAACCCGGAGAGTACGCCCGCCACGACAGGCACATTACCGTAAGCGGCATAGGTGTATGAGAGTCCGAGCAGAACGAAGATTGAGGGGATGACGAAGAACGCGCCCGCGACAATGCCGCCACGCACGCGGTGCATCAGCCAGCCGATGTAGATGGCGAGTTGCTGTGCTTCCGGGCCGGGCAGCAACATGCAGAAGTTAAGCGCGTGCAGAAAACGCTCCTCGCTCAGCCAGCGCCGTCGCTCGACCAACTCGCGGTGCATGATCGCAATCTGACCCGCCGGGCCGCCAAAGGAGATGAAGCCCAGCTTGACCCAGAAGCGAAATGCCTCGGTGAAAGAGACGCTACGCCTTTCAGGTGCGCTTCTTTCGTGTACTTGTGGCGCGGCTGCGGCCTCGCTGCTTATCGCCATTACCCTTCCCTTTGATCCTTTCGGCATCTTCACTTAGCAACTCATAAAGGCCGTCGAAGATAACGCCACACTGCTGAAGCAGCTTGCGGTCGTCTTTGAGCAGCTTGCTGATCCCACGCACAGTCGCGTTGAGACCCGCAGCTTCGAGCCGGTGGAACTTGTTATCTTTGAGGTCGATGTCGTGAACGATTTCAGCCATTTCACGTAAGCCCCGGTCTTCACTCAGACCGAAGCGCTTGATGATGGTCTCGAAGGTGCAGTCTTCGCCGTGATGCGTAAACTCAGTGCCGAACATATCGAAGGGGATGCCGCCCTCCACTGTTTCCCCTTCAGCGACGAAGTAGAAGCGCGGACGACTGTCTATAAAGAATTTGATCAACCATGCGGAAGCCAGACGGTCTATGTGCAGGTTGCGTCTGGTCACCCATCGCCTCCCTTGATACCGGGCGCGCTCTAGCGACGCACCTTTCTTAGCATCTGCACTCGTGCCCGTTGCGTCACTGCTCTGCGAGGCACGGAGAGCCTTCCGGCATCGCTCGTAAGCGGCTTGAGCCGCCGTGCGGCCTTTAGCATTAAAGAAGTCTGTCGAAACAGCGCGCTCAAGTTCGGCGTGCAGCTTATCCAACTCGGCCTCGTGGTTGCTGAGCCTTCCGGGTGAGAGGTGACCACCGCGCTTCTGTTCGCGGATCGCGCCTGACAGTCCACCCAGCTCAGCGGTCAGTCTCGCGTAATCCTCGTCGCGTGCTTTGCGAAATTCGTTGATGATCTCGTCGTCGGTTGCGCCTTCGACCGCGCCAGCGCGGAAAACGGTTGCCTCCCCGCTCTCTTCTTCAATCTCCTGCTTGAGCCACTGGAAGTCCTCATGTGTCTTCTCATTGAAGGGCAGCACGTAAACCGAGTTCTTGATGGATACCGCGCCAAACTTCTGTAGCTTGCGCCAAGTGCGCACACGTAAGTTGGTAGGCTTAGGCGGCAACTGATGGATGAGAAGAATCCACTCTCGTTTGGGTTCAGATCGTTTCATAAGGTATAGCAACGAATCGCGAATTGTAACGACTGTTACATTCTAATGCAAGACGCCACGCCGCTGATAGCTTTATAAGTGCTTCAAGGTGAAAGGGTGGCGGGGTGGTGCGGCACTCTTTCGCTGGTTAACCTGAGGCATTTTCATCGGGCAATAGCGGCTTGCAAATGGATGTGACTGACGCCGAAGAAATTGTAGTGGCAACCGCAAGCAGATCGCCCGCAGGTTGAGCGCCATTCAATCTTCGCGGGCAGGAACAAGCCGCTGCCCCTACAATCAATTTGTGAGGGCACGCGAAATCGCAAACAGCTATGGTACGGCTGCCCTTTCTATTTGCTTGAATGTGCCGGTGAAAAGTGTCCGAGAATTACGTAGCACCTGAGCAGAGCGATCTCTTTGCAAAAGCGCTTTGTTAATTCGCCGCCTGCGCTTTTTCCCATTCCTCTCTGGTCATCACTGTAATTGGATCGAGCGAGCTTTTTGTGAGCGCCGCGTTGACGGCGGGCAAGCTGTTTTTCGTTAAAGCATTAAACCCGGCAACGATAATCGCCAGTTCTTTGCCGAGCGCAGTGGTGCGTTCGATTTGCGATTGTGTCGGGCGGCCTTCGTAGCCGTTGACCGAGCCGTAGAGCGTGCCCATTTCTTCGCGTATCTTTTCTTCGCCAGTGATGCCGCCGCCTTCCTTTGTGGCGACGAGTTTGCCGCGAACCGCTTCGAGTGCTTTGACGAAATCATCGAGTTGCCCGCGCGCCGGATCAGTCTCCGCTAATTTGGCAATGCGCAAACGCGCTTGATCGCGCGTGTTCGTGATCGTGTCCACCGTATACGTTAAATCGCCGAGCATGTTGTAGAGCTTCATCACGGTGGCGAACTGCGCGGCGCGGTCTTCCCTAGTATGTTTCGAGCGCGGATCAGGGACGAGCTTCAACTGTGTCGTATATGTCTCCTTGTTCTTAATCATCTTCACCGTGTAAGTGCCTTCGGGAACGCGCGGGCCGACGAAGGAAAAGAAATTCGGCACGAGCGCGGCGGCGGGCGGAATCTTCGGCCCCTTCATACGCATAGACCATTCGAGGCGACTGAGGCCGCGCCGCTTGTTGCCCGCGAGCGTTGAAATGAGATTGCCGCTCGCGTCGTAGACCTCGAACTTGAGATCGCCGAAGATGTGTCGCTTGCGCTGGTAATAAGTGATGAGCGCGTTTTCGTTTGCCGAACGCCCGACGTATTCCGCGTCGCCGTTAAAGCCGAACTCGCTGGCCGGAATCGTCATCACGGACGGGCGGCCTTCGATAAAAGCGGCGTCTTTGGCGAGCACTTCGGGCGTCAATGCGCGAAGCGGCGTGATGTCGTCAACAATCCAGATGCCGCGCCCGTGCGTTGCGAGCAGCAGATCGGATTCGCGCGGTTGAACGGCGATGTCGCGCACGGCAACCGCCGGAAAATCGCCGCCCTTGAACTGCGCCCACTGCGCGCCGCCGTCTACCGAAACGAACAATCCGAACTCCGTACCCAGGAAAAGCAAATCACGGTTGACCGTGTCTTCCTTGATGACGTGCGCGTAGCCTTTCACGTCTGCCGTTGCGAGCGGCTTCCAAGTTTTGCCGTAGTCCATTGTTTTGTAAACGTAAGGCTTCATGTCGCCCTGCGTATGATTATCGAAGGTTGCGTAAGCGGTTGCTTCATCGTAGCGGCTCGCTTCGATTGTCGAAACCCATGCGTGCGCGGGCAGCCCTGCGACGTTTGTGACGACGTTCGTCCAATTCCGTCCGCCGTTCCTCGTCACTTGCAAATTGCCGTCGTCGGTTCCGACCCAGACGGTATTGCCGTTCTTCGGCGATTCGCTGATCGTGTAAATCGTCGTGTGCGCTTCGGCGTCGGAGTTGTCCACTGTGAGGCCGCCGGATTCATCCTGCTTCTGCTTCGCCGGATCGTTCGTCGTTAAATCGGGCGAGATGCGCTCCCACGAATCGCCGTGGTCTCTGGAGCGAAAAAGAAATTGTGAGCCGAAATAAATCGTGCCTTTGTTGATCTGGCTGATGTGTATGGGCGAGTTCCAATTGTTGCGCAGTTTCTTTTCACCAACGGTAGGGAACGGTTTGATTTCCTTCGTCTCAAGCGTTTTGCGATTGATGCGTCCGATGTGGCCGCCCTGATACTCGGCATAGACGTAATCGTGATCCGACGGGTCTTCAAACACCCAGAAGCCGTCGCCGCCGTAGACGCTGCGCCAATCGCGGTTTTGGATGCCGCTCGCCGCGCGCGAAGGGCCATACCAAGAGCTGTTGTCCTGCAGCCCGCCGTAAACATTGTAAGGCTGCTGCATGTCGTAGCTGACATGATAAAACTGAGAGATGGGCAGATTGGCGAGAAAGCGCCAGCGCCCGCCACGATCTTCCGTCGTGTAAACGCCGCCGTCGTTGCCGACGAAAATCTGTTCCGGGTTCGCGGGGTTGATCCACACCGCATGGAAATCGCTGTGGACGCTTCCGGCGATGCCGCTGAAGGTTTTGCCGCCATCGTCGCTCACAACCAAACTCGTGCCGGGCTTGTAAACGCGCTTGTCGTTTTTCGGATCGACCCACACGGTTGCGAAATAAAACGGACGCCCGACAATGTCCGCGCCGCTGTTCATCTCCGTCCACGTTTCGCCCGCGTCTTCGGAGCGAAGCAAGGCGCTTCGTTTCGCTTCGACAACCGCATAAATGACATTCGGATTCGAGGGAGCAACCGCAATGCCGATGCGCCCGAGATTTCCTTCGGGCAAGCCTTTGTTCAACTTCTTCCAAGTCGCGCCGCCGTCCGTGCTTTTGAAGAGACCGGAGCCAGCGCCGCCCGACGAAAACGAATACGGCGTGCGGCGAAATCGCCACATCGAAGCGTAAAGAGTTTTCGAGTCCTGCGGATTCATCGCGATCCACGCGCCGCCCGTGTTGTCATCAACAAAGAGAACTTTTTTCCACGTCTGCCCGCCGTCCGTCGTCTTGAAGATGCCGCGCTCCGCGTTTGCGTTCCAGAGGTGTCCGGTGGCGCAAACGTAAACCGTGTTGCTGTCCTTCGGATCGACGACGATGCGCGAGATGCGTTCGGAATCCGCGAGTCCCATGCGCTGCCACGTCTCGCCCGCGTCCGTTGATTTGTAAACGCCGTCGCCGACGGAAACGCTGTTGCGCACCCACGATTCGCCTGTGCCGATCCAGATTGTTTTCGGGTTCAATGGGTCAATCGTGACGGCTCCGATTGATTGCGTATATTTGTCGAAGATGGGCTTGAAGGTCGTGCCGCCGTTCGTGGATTTCCACACGCCGCCGCCCGCCGTACCGACGTAGAGAGTAACGCGCCCGTTATCGTTGACGGCGTCGAGCGCGGCGACGCGTCCGCCCATCACCGCCGGGCCAATCGGCCTCGCGTCGAGGCCGTTGAAGGTTTCGGAATCGATTTTGACGGATTCGACTTTGGGCGTTTCAGTCTTCGCGGGTTCGGTTTGCGCCCGGACAAGCGAAGAAGATAAGCACAGCAAACTTGCGGCAATCAGCAGCAACGACAGGCGCGACGCGGCCTGACCTTTCATGCGATTCGGCACGGCAAAAGTCCTTTCGGGTTTAATGACAGACATGGAAATGATGGGCATGGATTGAACGGAACGCCGCAGAAGCGGTGAAAATGCTTGCGGCGTTCCGTCATCGGGAACATTCGTTTTGAAGCAAAAACTTTACGGTTTGGCCGTTGGCGGTTTCGCCGCATCCGTAGGCTTTTTCATTTCCGGCTTTTTGTCTTCGGGCGTTTTGTCGCTTTGATTCGGCGCGGCCTTTTTCACCACAGGCATCTTAAAGCGCGCGTCGTCAATTGTCGGATTGAGTTCGATTTTTTCGATGGTCAGTTTTTGTTTGTCCGGCTTGCCTTTGATGCCGTTCTCAATCGAGTAAGGCAGCATCAATCCGCTTGTGTCTTTGTAGTCGCCGAGCGCGGATTCTGTTTCCACGTCAGTGCCGCGAATCGTGCGCTTGCTTTCTTCCTTCAAAGTCAAAAACGAATCCGTATCGAGGTACTGATAGCGTATATCGCCATTCTTCAAAGTGACTTTTAATTTGTAAGCGTCCGTGCCTTCGACAGCTTCCTTGCCGACGAGTTCGACCTTGTTGCCTTTAACTTTATAGTCAACAAGCGGGCCGTCTAAGTCTGCTAGTTCGGCAAGCCCTTTACGTTCATCTTCGCCGAGCGCTTCCGGGTCTTTCTTGCCTTGAAACGGCATGATGCCCCACGCGTTTTGCCCGTCGTAAACCTGCACAAGCGTCAAGCCTTGCACGGTAACCTCAAGGCGCAAATTATTCGGGCGCTTTCGTTCAAGCACCAGCGGAGCCTCCGCGCCGGGGCCGATGGGAACCTTGCCCGTCATACGAATCGACTTGACGGCCTTCAACTTTTCCATGCCGCCGCGCGCCTGTATGTGCTTTGCAATAATCTCATCGACGTTCTGCGCCGTCGCAGGCACAGCAAAGGCGGCGGCGAAAACCGCGCAAATTAAAAGTCTGAGGAACATAAATATTTCTCCTTAACGATTTTCGTTTCAAATCCGGATTAAACAGGAGCGCCGTGCCGATTTAGCGAGCGATCATCCGGGCATATAAAGAATCATCTTTCGGAAGCGTGAATCACAGCGCATCGCAACAACCGTTTCATGCGTCACCAGCAAAGTCCTGATTTACTGAAGCATACGCAATCTGCCAAACAAAAGTTTCAGTCGCCAAAAGTGACAAGCGAAAAGCCTCGCGGCATGGCGGGTGAACGATTAGAAATTCCGGCTCGATATTTTGAGCAATCGCGTGCCGAATAAGTATCGCTCGATGGTCTACGCCTTTATCACTTCGGCAGAGTATCAGGATCGGTTCAGTTCCGTAAGGATGCGTAATGACGGCAGATGCCCTGCGGCGCAATAATTAATCGCGCAAAACTTTTAGTAGCTCGCGGGCGGCGGCGAGAATACCGGCGCGCTCCTTTTCAGTGTCGGTCATGCCCGCGAAGTGATTTGCGGCGGCGGGCGTGCCGAGTTGTTCCTGTCGAAGCTTGCGCTGCATGTCTAGGATTTGTTGCTTCTCGCGTGCGCGTGCGCGTGCCGTGACGAGGCCGCCCGCCTGTATAAATGCGACGATGCGCCGCAATTCATCCGCGTCGAACCATGTGCCATGCTCTTTGCACACGTCCACGATGACGCCGGAGCAGCGCGCGAAATTAACGCGGTTCATCAATTGCCCGCACTGCGGGCACGGCACATAGCGGACTTTGTTTGATTGTTCGCCGCCCGAAGTTTCGTAGTTCGCATGGCGCGAGTTGTTTGTAAATGTTGCCGCGCCGAGCACGGCGGACTGCTCTTCGCGGTCGGCGCAAATGCGCTCGAAAGCTTCTGCGTCCACCCACAATCCGCCGCACTTCTCGCACTCGCGCAAAGGCTCTGCGCCGATTGTTACCCTTTCCATTTCAATGCGGCAGCGCGGGCAATGCGCGTGCGCTTCTGTGGAAAGAACAGCGCGCGCGGCTCTCGCTCCGCAGTGCGAGCAGTAATCGTTTCCGATGAACATCATTCCGAAACACTGCGGGCACGCGATTGTTGCCAGTCGCGCCTCGCAATACGAACAGCGCGTCGCATCAACGTCGGCTGAGGCTCCGCACATCGGGCATTTGAGCGTTGCAGCGTGATTCATCTTTTGTAAATTTTGCGTGTAAGAAATCGGAGAGTGTTCAAGAATACGTGGTGAAAGCTTCGGTCTTGAGCTTTGATCGTTGGTCATAGCGCGACTGCTTTTCAGCGCGCCGCAAGTGAACTTCAGATTATCACTTGACGAATTGAATTGCCACAGATTTCTGCTGCACGTCCTTGCTTGAAAGCTTTAGTAAATGCAATTGGTAAACGCGAATGTGATAGACGAAAACGCGTCGGATATGCGATGCTAAACAAATTAGATTAATCAAAACTGTGAGGGAGATTCTTGATGCGAAAAATCGTTTCTATTTTGTTCGCGGTGCTGCTCGTTGCCGGTTGCGAAGCTTTCGTTCCGTGTACGGCGAGCGTTGTGCGCGCCGCCGCTGCTTTCGGGCAGGATCAGCAGAACGGCGAAGTTCTGAACACGCCGCGTCGCAGGCGTCGGCGCAGGCGCGTGCGCGGCGACGTGTCGCGCAGTCCCGGCGTCGGCGGAACTTACAAACGCGCCGGTCGTCACTACGGGCGTTCCGGCAAATATGCGGGACGCGGCGGAGCGCGTTTCGGCAAGAACATCGCGCGCGCCAAGCCCATTGTCGCCGGAAGAGAACTTGGCAAAAACACTGGCAAGGCCGGTGTGGAAACCGCGAAAGGCACAGTTGATGTTGGCAAGGGAACAGCGCGCGCCGGTGTCAAGACAGGTAAAGTGGTCGGCAACGCAGGCGCTAAAACAGGCAAGGCCGTCGGTCGCACAACGAAGCGCATTTTTACCGGAAGATCATAGCGAAAGCCTGCTCAGTCTGATCGCTTCATACCAAACTTAAGCGGCGCGCGGCTGTCAGCGACACATTCCGGCAACCGCGCGCCGCAGGCATGTCGGCATCGTGTGCGCCGCCGCACGAGACATCGAAAACTAAAGTTAAGGAAAATCAAAACCATGAGCGCCCCGCTTCAATTGTCGCCGCGTAACACGCAACCGAACGCCGAACTCGATCAACTCTGCATCGACACCATTCGCACGCTGAGCCTAGACGCCGTGCAAAAGGCCGAATCCGGTCATCCCGGTTTGCCGCTCGGCATGGCTCCGACGGCATACGTTTTGTGGACGCGTTACCTTCGCCACAATCCGCAGCATCCGAAGTGGCCGAACCGCGACCGCTTTCTGTTGTCCGCCGGTCACGGCTCGATGCTGCTATACAGCTTGCTGCATCTGACGGGCTACGAATTGCCGCTCGACGAGTTAAAGAATTTTCGGCAGTGGGGATCAAAAACGCCCGGCCATCCCGAGTATGGCTTAACACCCGGCGTCGAACTCACCACAGGGCCGCTCGGACAAGGTTTCGCTAACGGCGTTGGCATGGCAATCGGCGCGGCGCATCTGGCGGCAAAATTTAATCAGCCCGATTTCCCGATCATAGACCACTACGTTTATTCGATTGTCTCGGACGGCGATTTAATGGAAGGCATCGCATCGGAAGCCGCGTCCCTTGCAGGGCATTTGAAACTCGGCAAGCTTATTTACTTTTATGACGATAACCGCGTCACCATCGAAGGCTTCACAGACCTCGCGTTTACTGAAAATGTACCGCAGCGTTTCGAGGCTTACGGCTGGCACACCTTGCGCGTCGAAGACGGCAACAACCTCGACGAAATAGATCGAGCGATTCGTGACGCGCAAAGTGTCGGCTCGCGCCCGACGCTTATCAGCGTGCGCACAACCATCGGCTACGGAATGCCCACCGCCGGAACGCGCAAAGCACATTCGGATGCGCCGGGCGAAGAAGCCGTGCGCGAAACAAAAAGGCATTTGAATTGGCCTGAAGACAAAACTTTTTACATTCCCGACGAAGCACTAAATCACTTCCGCGAAGCCGTCACACGCGGCGTGCAAGAGGAAACAGAATGGAATGAGCTTGTCAAAAAATACGAAGAGAAACATGCGGAGTCGAGCGCGGCATGGCGCACGACGATGAGCGGCGATTTGCCGGAAAATTGGGAAGATCATTTGCCGAAGTTCGACGACGCGACAAAGCCGATGGCGACGCGTCAAGCTTCCGGCGAAGTCATAAACGCGATTGCTCCCGTGATGCCGATGCTCTTTGGCGGCAGTGCAGACCTTGCGCCTTCCAACAACACGGACATCAAAGACGGCGGCAGCTTCGAGCCGGATTCCTACAACGGGCGCATACTGCATTTCGGCGTCCGCGAACACGCGATGGGCGCGGCTCTCTCCGGCATTAGCTTAAACGGCGGCCTCATTCCATACGGCGGCACGTTCATGTGCTTTTCCGATTACATGAAGCCCGCCATTCGCCTCGCCGCCCTCTCCGAAGTGCAGGTCATCTACATCTTCACGCACGATTCCATCGGCCTCGGCGAAGACGGCCCGACGCATCAGCCCATCGAACAACTCGCAGGACTCCGCGCCATCCCGCGCCTCTTCGTCATACGCCCCGCCGACGCGCACGAAACACGTGAAGCATGGCGCATCGCAATCGAACGCCGCAAACTTCCAACCGCGCTTGTGCTTACACGTCAAAAACTTCCCGTCATAGACCGCACAACATACGCCGCTGCGTCCGGCGTGCAACGCGGTGCATACATTCTCGCCGAAGCCGAAAGCGCCAACAACAAAGCAGGCAACAGCGCATCAACCGACAACTCGGCAACTTCAAACAGCAACGACGCAGCTTCAAACAAAGGCCACGCTTCTTCCGTCACACCCGAACTGATTTTAATCGCCACAGGTTCCGAAGTTTCGCTCGCCCTCGCCGCACGCGAACAATTGCAGCAAGCTGGCACGCCGACTCGCGTCGTCTCCATGCCGTGCTGCGAACTTTTCAACGAACAACCCGACGAATACCGCAACGAAGTTTTACCGCCATCCGTAACGGCGCGTCTCGCCATCGAAGCCGCCGCGCGACTCGGCTGGGACAGATACGCAGGCACAAACGGCGACGTGCTCTGCCTTGACCGCTTCGGGGCTTCTGCGCCCGGCGATACCGCGATGCGCGAACTCGGCTTCACGCCGGAGAACGTCGCCAAACGCGCGCGTGCTTTGCTGAAACTGTAAGCTGAAAGGCTTGCGGTCTTTTTTACACGATCTCTCGACACGGCGTTTGGTAAACAAAGCTATGAGCGCGAGGGCAACTTAAACTTTGTCTAATAGGATTCAATATGAACAGAAAACTTATTCTTTTGTCTTTGACCGTTCTGCTTGCTGCTGTTGGCGTCGCGCAGGAAGCGCGTAGCAATCGCTATACGGAGCCGGAAGGGGGTTTCTCCTATGTTCCACCAAAGGGTTGGGTTCTGCGGAGAGTGCCAATTGGAAAATATAAGTTTGCTTCCAGCCAGCCTATCGACGGATTCGCACCCAATATAAACGTTATTGATGAATTCGCTGTTGCTTCGCTCGACGATTACGTTAATTCGCAAATGCAGGGGCTGCCGAAAAGATACGAGCAACTCGGCCTTAAAAATTTCAAAGTCCTGAGGCAATCGAAATTCGTCACTAACCAAAAGCTAACGGGGATCAAAACCGTTACTCAATCAACAGGGAACGGTAAAACGATCAGGCAAACTTTTTACTTTTTTGAAGGAAAGAACAATAAGAAATTTGTCGTTACCTGTTCGGTGCCTGAAGATGCCGGAGAGTCTTTCGATAAAATATTCGACGACAGCATCAAGTCTTTCAGAACAGATGCTAACGCAGAAATGTCACTTCCTCGAACCGGATAATATAAAACCTGTGCATTCGTCATCGACGGTAACTTTGATCTACTTGAATCATATGACAACGCGCAATATGCGCGGCATCACGCGAAATTCTGCGGGCGTGTGGCCGCGCACGTTGCCATCTGCTTCGATCAGCAAGTGATCTGCAGTGGCGAAAGTTTCAATGCGTATGCGCGTTGACCGAATGTGGCTCACATTTGGATTCTGCAAATGTGAGCCCCTGCGTATGCGCGGCAATTCGCGCAAGACGGTGGCGCGCGAAATGTCGCAGGCCATCAAAAAATCTAATTGGCCGTCATCGAGCCGCGCTTCGGGGGCGAACATCATACCGCCGCCCGCATAGATTCCGTTCGCCACCGCTAGCAAATTCGCCGCGCATTCAAACATACGATTGTCGTCAAGAGTGACGCGCACGAATCTCTCGCGCCATGCGGCAAGCGCGCCGAGCGCGGCCATTGAAAAACGAACTTCGCCGGGCAAGCGCCGTATTAAATTGCTTTGCCTCCCGACGCGTGCGGCCACCTCCGCGCCCAATCCGATTGTTGCCACATTGAGATAAACGAACGGGCGCGCGCCGTCGTCGGTTCGAGCTGCGACAACATCAATCACGCGCGTTGTTTTGTCGTCGTGAGCCTCATCGCGGCGAGAGTGCGCAATGAATCTTTTGAACCACCTTTCGAGCCGCTCGCGCTTGCCCGTAAGACCGCGCGCGAAATCGTCGCCCGTGCCCGCCGGAAGAATCGCAAGCACGGCTTTCGCATTAATTTGTGTGGGGAGAAAAGTTGAATTCGCGCGCGGGGCTTGGTGCGCGTCTGTCGTGTTCCACTCAAAGAATCCAGCCGCCGCTTCGCTCAAAGTGCCGTCGCCGCCGACGACACAGATTGTTTGGTAATCCGCTTTCAGCGCAGCGCGAACGATTGTTTCCGCATCGCCTGCGTGCGTTGTTTCATGCAACTCGAAACGAACATCGTGATGCGCGAGCGCTTGCTTGATTTCAGGCCACCGGCGGCGCGCGGCGGCGGCTATCGGATTGATGATAAAGAGCGTGCGCGATGCGTTATTCATACGGCGCGCAACTTTAGCATACGCGGCGCGACGCGCAGACGCCTTTGGTGATAACCTCGCATTGACTGCAAGTTTTCGCCAAGGAACAACATTGATATGGCTGCGTTGAAAATGCGCGCCGTCGTCATTACAAAGCACGGCGATGCGAGCGTTCTGGAAGTGCTGGAAGTCGAAAAACCGCCGCGTCCTACGGCAGATAGAGTGCTGGTGCGCGTGCGCGCGGCGGCCTTGAATCGCGCTGACGTTCTGCAAAGAATGGGGCGTTATCCTGCGCCGCGCGGAGCATCGCAAAACATTCCCGGCTTAGAGTTCGCGGGCGAAGTCGAAGCCGTTGGAGATGAAGTGCGCGAACGTCGCGTGAGCGAGCGCGTGTTCGGCATCACGGCGGGCGGCGCGCAAAGCGAATACGTGGTTGTGCCGGAAAACACGCTCGCGCTCGTTCCTGAAAATCTCGATTGGGCGCAAGCCGCGAGCGTCCCGGAAGCCTTCGTCACGGCACACGACGCGCTCTTTACGCAGGCCGGATTGAAAATGGGCGAGCGCGTCCTCATACACGCCGCCGGGTCTGGCGTCGGCCTCGCCGCCGTGCAACTTGCGAAAGCTTCCGGCGCATTCGTCTGCGGCACATCGCGCACGATTGAGAAGCTGGAACAAGCGCGCGATTACGGTCTCGATGAATCCATCGTTATCAAAGATGAGCCACAGGTTTTCGCCGATGCGGTGCGCGAATGGACAAGCGGCGCGGGCGTCGATGTCGTGCTCGATCTCGTCGGCGGGTCATACTTCGCGGCGAACATGGATGCGTTAGCGAATCGTGGACGCATGATGCTTGTCGGCACGACGGGCGGCGCACGCGTGCAGTTCGATTTCGGCATTGTGATGCGAAAAAGATTGCGGCTCACAGGCACGGTTTTGCGCGCGCGTTCAGGTGAAGAAAAGGCGCGCGCGATGCGTCTTTTTGCCGCGCAGATCGTGCCGCTGCTGGTAAGCGGGATTGTGCGTCCGGTCATTGATAAAATTTATTCGATGAAGGACGTGCGCGCCGCCCACGAGCGCATGGAATCGAACGAGAATTTCGGTAAAATTGTGTTGACGATTGATTGAAGAAACAAGCGAGGCGAGCCGATGAATTTGCGTGCAATTTTTATCTTCACATTATTCGCGCTGCTGTGCGGCGCGAACTTTTTATGCGCCGATGCGCAAACTCAAAACACTATGAATTCCGATCCGGCGACGGGCGTGCCGCGCGAACTTGCGCGCGCGCGTGCGCAACAACTCGACAACGTGCGTTACGGTCTTCGGATTGGACTCGAAGCGGGCGCGTCAATGCTTCGCGGCACGACGGAGATTCGCGCCAACCTTGTGAGCAATGTGGATCAACTCGTGCTTGATTGGCGCGTCGCGCAGCCAAAGACCGGTGAAGAGTCGGCGCGCGTGTGGGACATCGAAGCGAACGGGCGCATTGTGACGGACGCGCGCGAGGTTAATGAACACATCTTGATACCGGGCAAGTATCTATGGAAAGGCGAAAACCATATTCGCCTGCGCTTTCAATCGCCCATTGCGACATCCGGGAGCGCCGTGACGCGTTATCTCGACCGCGAAGACAAGTCCGAATACATCTACACGCTCTTTGTGCCGTCGGACGCGAGCACCGTTTTCCCATGCTTCGATCAACCGGATTTGAAAGCGCGATTCAGCTTAGAAGTAAAAGCACCGGCGACTTGGAAAGTTATTACAAACTCGGAAGGCTATGCTCCGGCACACCTAGACAAAAGGGGCGGAGAGCCGGAGCAGCAAATCCGCTTCCGCGAAACGCAGCCGATCAGCACTTATCTGTTCGCATTCGCCGCCGGTGATTTCGCGGAATTTCGTGATGATGCGTCGCCGAATCACACGCGTCTCTTCGTGCGTAAGTCGAAAGAAGCACAGGCGCGCAAAGAACTCGCGGAAGTCTTTCGATTGCATCGTGAGGGATTGAAATTTCTTGCGGAGTATTTCAATTATCCATTCCCGTTTCCGAAGTACGATGTCGTGATCGTTCCCGAATTCGCTTATGGCGGAATGGAGCACGCGGGCTGCACGTTTCTGCGCGAGGAAAGCATTTTGTTTCCAAGCGATCCGACGGCGAATGATCTGCTTGCGCGCGCGGAAGTTATTTTTCACGAAGCGGCGCACCAGTGGTTCGGCGACCTTGTGACGATGCGCTGGTTCGATGATTTGTGGTTGAAGGAAGGCTTTGCGACGTTCATGGCGTACAAGGCGATGGAGCGGATTATGCCGGAGCGCAACGCATGGAAGGCTTTTTATCAACGCACGAAGCCCGCCGCTTATCTGACGGATGTGACGAAGGGCACGACGCCGATCTTTCAGGAGATACCGAACTTGAGCGCGGCGAAATCCGCCTACGGCAACATAGTTTATCGCAAAGCGCCGTCGATGCTGAGGCAGGCGGAATTCTTTTTAGAGCCGGATAAATTTCAAAAAGCCGTGCAGATGTTTCTCAAAGAACATGCCTACGCGAATGCGGAGTGGGCTGATCTGGTGAATGACTTTGAACGCGCTTCCGGTAAAAAGTTGGACGTGTGGGCTTCGGCGTGGGTCAAGCGGCGCGGGATGGCAGACGTGCGCGTGAGTTGGAGCGCGAACGCGAAAACAAATCGCATCGAGCGCTTCACGCTACGGCAAACGGATGTGTTGAATGAAGGCGGCGCGTGGCCTATGCGCGTCAAGGTTTTGCTCGCTTACGATGATGCTCCGCCCGTCGTCTTGACGGTGGCGATGAACGGCGAGAGAGAAATGATTGTTCGTGAAGCAATCAATCATGCGCGTCCGGCTTACGTGTTTGCGAATTACGAAGATTACGGCTACGGGCGTTTTCTGCTCGACGATGTGAGCCGCGCTTTTGTGCTGAATAAGCTGGGCGACGTGCATGATGAATTTTTGCGCGCGCTTTTATGGGGAAGCCTCTGGGACAGCGTGCGCGAAGCGGAACTTGCGCCGTCAGCCTATATTAATCTGGCGATAAAACTCGTCGCACAGGAACAAGACGAAGTGACCGTGCAGAGCATTCTGGGGCGCGCGTCAACCGCGTTCAATCGCTATCTGTCGGATGCACAGATGCGCGATTTTGCCGCGCCGCTCGAAAAAATGATCGCCGAACGCATGATGAACGCCGCCACGCCCGGCTTGCGCATTACTTATTTTCGCGCGTTTCAATCAATTGCCACAACCGACGGGGCGCGCGGCGAACTTAAACGAATCCTGAGCGGCGAAGAAAAGATTCCCGGCATGACGCTTCGCACGCGTGACCGCTTCGATCTTGTGACAACGCTTTTATCACGCGCTGATAGGGACGCGCCTGCGCTTCTCGACAAATTAAAGGAAACGGAAACGACGGACGACGCGCGGCGTTATGCGTTCGCTGCCGCTGCCGCGCGTGATGATTCGAGCGTGAAACAAAAGTATTTCGATTCTTATCTGAACGATACGAAGCTTGCCGAAAGCTGGATCGAAGCGAGCCTTAATCCATTCAACACCACGCGCCAGTCGGCTTTGACGCTGCCCTATCTTCAACCGGCGCTCCAACAATTGCCTGTGCTTAAACGCACGCGCAAAATCTTCTTCGTCAACGGCTGGCTCGCGGCCTTCATCGGCGGCCAGCGAGACAAACGTGCGTTAGACGTGGTGCGTAAATTCCTGCAAGAGCAAACGCTCGACAGAGACTTGCGCCTTAAGGTGCTGGAAAACATAGACGGCCTCGAACGCACCGTTAAAATCAGAGACAGGTATGCGCGCGAAGGGTGATTAGTAGTTAGATTGCTGTTGGATGGTCAACGGCACTCTCAACCGAATATAATGCTGAATGAACAGTCACAATTCCTCTCTAAGGCTTAAAGGAGCTAAATATGCAACAGCAAGATGAAGCGGAATTCTACAAAAGCACACAGAAAAATGAGAAGGCATTTATCGGAGCGATATTGCTAGATAACACGTTGATGGATTATGCCCTTGAACATTTAGACTCAAATAGTTTCGTAATAGGTAAACACAGGCCAATTTTCGCCACTATGATTGAGTTATATAGAAGACACGATATTATTAGTCCGGAGTATATTATCAAAGAGCTAAGGGTACATGGAGACCTAGCGGAAATCGGCGGGGAAGGTTACATTTATTCATTGAACGAAAATGTGCCGCGCGCTCTAACAATGGATCAGGACGATTATATTGAACGCTTCGCGATTATGGCCGTATCTATGTCTATGATTGCAGCGGCCTTTAGCGAAATGCAGTTAACAGACATTTTTAATTTATTTTCAGGGAAGCTAGGAAGAGTTAGAGAATTGCGAGCGGATATTGCTAAAAAGAAATTGCAGAATCCAAAGGATAACGGGCTTATCAATTGAGAATCTGCTCGATTAAGAATTTCTTTTGAAAGCCTATGCGTTATGCTGTGATCCTTGAGGAAGGCGAAAGTAACTTTGGCGCGTATGTGCCGGATTTGCCGGGTTGTGTTGCGGTGAGCGAGACTATAGTAATTTTCAGTTGAATGAACACTTCAAAAGAGAGTAATTTGGAAAGATGCAAGCCTATTCTTTAGATTTACGTGAGCGCGTCGTTGCCACCTACGAGAATGGTGTGGGAACAATCGATGA
>JAABUM010001979.1_pt1 | contig 29014 bp, 50 predicted proteins | sample 5559161 | NCBI WGS metagenome assembly JAABUM01 (sample SAMN10711868, study PRJNA513369) | rock metagenome | isolation source: Antarctica rocks | place: Antarctica: Victoria Land, Siegfried Peak nord
TGATTGCAGGTCATTGCTAGGGGTGCCGCTTCCGCTTCCGCTTTGCAACCACTGCATCTGGGTAAGACACCGCCTCAGAGAGCATGACGGGAGTCGACAAGGGCTCACGCATGAGCAACTCGCAATGGACAGACGAATGTGCAGAGGCCCACAGAAGGGCAGACGGTAAGACGAAAGGACAGCAGCAGGCACCTCGGCAGCTGCGGGCTCGGGAGCCCGGTAGCCTGCTGCCTCAGCGCGTGACCGCGCCTGCTGCCACTGCTGGAAGGCCTCCTCGTCCTCAGGATCCCCTCGGTACTCCTGCACACAGAAAGCGACCTTTGCTCAGAGACAGACGAGCTGACGACTTGTGTTTGCATGCTCGTGAGCGCAACACCCAGCGACTCCTGTCTGTGCCCGCGCCTGCTGCCACTGTTGGAAAGCCTCCTTATCCTCAGGATTCCCTCGGTACTACCAAGTGGGTGGCGGGAAATTTGCTCCAAAAATGGCCGACAATGGATCATTTATGCCAAGGCATTGCTTGCTCTGCAATGCCTTGTCGCAAGTGGCGACTGCCGAATCAAGCCTATGCGCAAAAAGCAGATACGTCCAGGGCGGGAGTGCAAAGCTACGACCCTAAGTGGTCCAGCAGAGCCGCCGAAGAGCTCGCATTGACGCACTCGCGCCTGTCCAGTGTTAAAGCAAAGACTGCTACTGTGGGGTCTGTGAGTCGGATGAGTAATGCCCACCAGCAGGTCAGGGGGCAGCATGGGGCGGCCGCGGTCGGCGCCGCCGCCAGCGAGGCTGTCGCGCAGGACCCTTTCCTCTTCCCTCCGCGCTACATCGTCCTCCTTCGCCTTGCGCTTCTCCTCCAGCACCTGTGCCAAATGTTGGAAGCGATGTGGAAACGACACTTAACAAGCTGCAATGAAGTTGGAACGTTTGCGCAGGGCGCGCCTCCTCCTCCCGCTGCGCCCTGTCGTCCTGCTTCGGCTGCTGGTGCGTTGGGTCGCTGGTTGATGGATGGTTAAACGGCTGCGTTGAAGAGCAGCGCTTAAACACGTGTGCAGCGTACCTCCTTCTGGCGCTCCACGGCGAGGGAGGCGAGCGTCGCCTCCCGCTCCGTCAGCATGACGCGCATCGGGGCGCTGTTGGTGACGTCCGCCGTCAGCGACGCCAGCAGCCGCAGGTGCAGCGCGCCGTCCAGCCTACATCATTTTGATCATAAAGTGAGGTTTGCGGCTCCTGCTGCCCTTGAAACACCAGAATTTGCATCGCACAGGGTGTTGCAGCATAGCTTTGCATCAAGTGGTATGCCTCGCAAGCTACAAGTGGGACCCGAAGCTGCGTGGTGCGCCTGCACTTAGCTGAGGGTTGAGGCAGCAACACGCACGTGTGCCAGGGGCGGCTCTGCAGTGCCTTTGCGGCAACGACGGCGACAGCCTGGTCGTCGAGGCGGTGAGGCGGCACGCCCTCCACCGCTCCCAGCGGCACCGCCGTCAACGCCCTCGAAAACAGCAGGTGCCGCCGCAGCACCTGCACCAAGATTGCAAGTTTTGGAGTAGGCCAATGCCGCCGCCTTGGCGGCTGTCGTACTGTGTGTGAACCGCGCCCAGCGGCACCCCCGTCAGCGCCCGCGACAACAACAGGTGCCGCCTCAGCTGCGAGAGTTGTTGTTCGTGTGCAGCTTGGCAATGGTGGCCTGAGAGAGCAATCGTGAACACAATGATGAACGAAAGCTGAAATGCCGCACCTCCGGCCAGGTGGCGTCGTTGATGCAGCGCGACCACCGCCGCGACTGGCTCTTGAAGACGCCGGTCGTGGTGGCCACCTGCAGGTGGGCACACACAGCATATCTTAATCATTTCGGCCCGGCATAAAACCTTATGTGTGGTGGCATGCACACTGCGCCGCAGCATCTCCGTCACAACATGATGCCAGCTACCTGTTCATTGAATCAGGCCCTCATCTTCGTAACACAGAATTATCTCAACAGTATGACTAGTCGTAGGTGTCATCAATGGCGCACCTGCTCCTGCAGCAGGCAGCGCAGCAGGGCGAGGTACAGGCCCGGCAGCACCCTGCTGCTCAGCGGCCACCTTGCCGCCGCCCGCAGCTCCTGCAGAAACAGCAGATCGTTGACACGTAAGGGCACGTGTGGTATATGCAGTCTTGCCAAGTGCTGCACTGCGATTAGCTTTGCGGCTCACAGGTGAGTCTGGTACGATGGTTTTACTTCATTTGCTGCCTGCATTGACACGAAAGCAACTCGTCATGAGAGACCACGACATTGCAATAGTGGTATCTGAAGTCGTTGCTTGTTACCCTCAAGCGATGAGTACTGATGCTACTGCGAGGCATTCCGATGTCCAGAGCGTGCCATTTCACAATGAAGGCTGGCACGGTGACCCGCATGCCAGCCGGGAGGCAACAAGACTACAGATGATAGTCACATCTCGAGGGAAAACGCGACTCTAGGCAATAAGCTGGAGGCGCACCTGCAGGGTGATAGGCTCTGCGCCGATGAAGCCGCCAAACATGCGCACGAATTCGACGACCGCCAGCGCGTCCGCCAGTGGCGCCCAGTGCGCCTGCACAGGATGTGCCAATCTCATTGGGCGCCAATACAACTGACACCTCAGCCAGTGCAACACGAGTGCGCGGCCTGCTTGCCAGACATGAGCATTCCAGATCTCGTGTTCCCACATGCGTATGAGAGCAGAACCCACCCATATGCATTTGTGGAGCCCAGATCTCCGTATGCTCGCTGCAAGGTTGCTCTCTGCACTGTCCCTGTTCCCATCCCTCTCCTTTTCCTTCCTGTCTCACCTCATCGGCGGCCTCCGTCTGCAGGCGCTCCGGACCCTCCACCAGACGCCGCTGCACGGCAAAGGCCTGCGCCGCGTGCGCCGCCGCCGCCGCCGCCGCGCCGCCGTCACGCTCTGGCGGCGTCGAGTGCGCCACAGCTGCCGCTTCCAGGGCGTGCGCTTCCGCCTTCCGCAGCGCTGCCTGCTCCTGCTCCACCGCCTGCGTTGGACGTTACTCGGTTTTGAATCGGAATGGCTCATTGTACAGGAATGACTGCACGACGGCTGCTGCTTCCCTGGCGTGCGCCTCCACCTTGTCAAAAGCAGCCTGCTCCCTCTGCCTGCCGCACAAAGCACAAGACGGTGCTTGCAGTTATACACAAGCTTGTCGACGGGCCCGGCAAAGCCGACTGAATTTCGTCGAAGGCACCGAGATGCTCAGCATAGTCTGGCACTGGCCAGAGGAAGCAGTCGAACCAAGCTCTGCAGAACCCCTCTCCTACATGTGAAACTGCTCCAAAGTGCTCAAGATTGTGGTTTCACCTGCCAGTCGTCCAGCAGGAAGCGCGTCGCCGTCTGGGGGCGGGCGGCAGTGCGCTGCGCCTCGCACTTGACCGTGCGATGCTCTACTCTACTGTTGATGCCTTTGCTATTGTCCGCTGCTGCAGAACCCACCTGCCAGTCGTCCAGGGTGGCGCGCTACGCCTCGCGCTCTGCGGCCTGCTCCACCACTAATTCAATATTGCATCGGCCATTTCTGTTTCACAGTGTCTTTTAAGCTGAAACCTGCCGGTCGTCCAGAGGAAAGCGGGTTGCGCGCCGGGCGGCAGCGCGCTGCGCCTCCCGCTCCGCCGCCTGCACCGCCTTGTGCCGTTCCCGCTCCTCCTTCTCCATTGCTTTCATCGCGTCCCGCTGCTCGCGCTCTGCCGCGCGCTTCCGTGAGCGCTCGTCCTTTTCCCGCTCTGCCACTGCGACCCTGCAAGGGCGACGTGATTGGTTTGGGATGCATAGCTGCCGTGTGGCTGGGTCATCGATGTCAGTGCGAAAATACAAGATAGTGTCGCAGCCGGTTGCTGGTCTCCAACCTGAGGAGTAGCTGCAGATCATCGCCGGGATTGTAACAGACTACGAGAGAGCAAGGAGGCTGCCAAGCAATGCCGAACCTCTCGAGCGCCTCATGCTTGCGGGCCTGAAGTCAGCGCAAGCTTGCGCAGCGTTCACATCAGGTGACTTTCGCCATGCCTAGCCTTACTGCGCATACTCCGACACACAGCACAGCCACCCACCTCTCAAGCGCCTCGTGCATGCGAGCCCCGAAGTCGGCGAGCTTGCGCAGCGCTCACAATCAGGTGCTTTTCCCTGTTCTCAGCTTCTGCTTCAATTATGGGTGCACCAGAGCCACCCACCTCTCGAGCGCCTCGTGCTTGCGGGCCTCGAAGTCTGCGAGCTTGCGCAGCGCGGCGCCGCGGCGCTCAGTGCAGCGAGGGCAGTGCCACTCCCCGCTCGGCAGGTCGGCCCACGCGACGCCGCGCATGCAGGCCAGGTGGAAGGCGCGCGGGCAGCCGTCGCACAGCACCAGCGGGCTGCCCTCCGGGTGGTGCACCTGTGCAGGAAATGTGGTATTAGGGAAGTCTGAAGAGGGTGAGGTGCTTGACTTAGGAAGTGCCGCAGCCGTCATACAGCACCAGCGCTCTGCTCTTCGGATGGTGCGCCCTGCAGCTTGACCGAGTGTCGGAGGCCGTCTGAGTGAGTGGGATTGACAATGTAACGCGTGTGGCAGTGCAGGGTCCGGTGTTCGCACAATCTCAGCAGGCAGCCGGAGGCAAACCGGCTGGAACTTGGGCGAAGAGTGGAGCAGACCGCACATCTCGGAGGGAGGAAATGGACTTTTGGCGACCAACAGGATGCCACCCTGCTTCAGCATCGACTGAGTCTGCTGCATCAACTGTACACGAGCTTGGTTGCTTCACCCCTCATGCTGGCGCACCCGGTGGCAGCGGGGGCACTTGAGAGTGTTGGTGGCGGGCGGGCCGCCGGGCTCGCCGCCGCCCTCCTCCGCCAACCGCTGCAGCACCTGCATCGGTGCAGAGACCACATGAATGTCTGGCTACAGAAACGCTCGAGCACCTAGTAGGGGTGTTACACCAGAGGGGCACAAGTTGCAGTCACCGCCTCCGCCCTCCTCCGCCAGCCGCTGCAGCACCTGCTTTGGCGAATCGTGTATGGTCGATATCATATGCTGTGTGGGTTCACGCTAACAGCCAGGCAGCCGCTGCAGCACCTGCACGGGATCCGCGCAGACAGTACATGGCTGTGTGGCGCAATTCATGCTTGAGCAGGTTGAAGCCGTAAGCATTGCAAGGCGAAACACAAGCGAGGGCACAACAGCACTGCTGGCAGCTGGGAAGCACCTGCGCCTCCTTGGCCTGCACCGCCGCAATCGCCGCCGCGGCCTTCTGCCCCAGGGTGGCGTTCCGCGAGGGCGCCACCTGCGGCGCATAGTACACATCATGAGCTGGCTGCAACCAGTGTCATCAATGCGCTGGCCACGGCATTGGGTCCCCGAGCAGATGTTGACCGGCGGCATGCAGCAGGCGAATGCCGACATCCACCGTCAGAACAAGCCACAGGATCTGACATGCCTGTCGCCTGGACTCGAATCCAGTCAGACCTCACCTCCGGCAGGTGCGTGATGGCGCGAAGGGCAAAGGTGCCGGGCCCGACGCGCATGAAGGCCGGGTCGTGGCCGCAGGTGCTGGCGATGCTGCTCTTCGCTATGCGTGCCTCCTCCCACGTCTTCACGCCGCGCTCTGCCAGGCCGTCTATGATCTCCGACAGCCCCGCGCCGTCCGGCCCGGCGTCCCGCAGGATCTGCAACAGAACAATGTAGCCAATTGACTTTCCTGTAAACTGCTGTGCGTCACGCTCCGCCAGGCTGTTGGTAAGGTCCGACAGGTGGGCACCAGTGGGGCCGGAGGCCCGAGGAATCTGGAAGACGCTTCTGGTTAGGCAGACACTTGCTACAAAGCACAACCTTTCAGAAAGACTCGGACGCACTGAAGCTAGTAGGGGTGGCTCTGTTTCTTTGACACACACGCTCCACAGATTGTGCAGACCCCAGAGCAGGCAGTCTCTTGCTGCAAATGCTTCAGCCATGCCCCCCCGCCCACCTGAAAGATGCCGTGCTTTACGGAGCCCGGCGGCAGACGTGCCTCCGTCTCCTCCAGCGGCTCCGTTGGCGGCGCCTGCGGTTGACAGCAAACATCAGCAAAAAAGCGGGTGCCAGAAACAGAGTCAACAACAATCTCAATCTATCGGCAGCACTCCTCGCAATCCTTGGAAGAAGCATGCATACGGAATACAACACAACTTGATGTATGCGCTGATGAAGTGCACTGGCCTCCTGCTGCGCCTCCTCCGCCGCCGCTGCCAGCTCCGCGACGGCCAGGTTGCCGGGCCCCGCGGACGCCGCAAAGGCTGCGGCCTCGGAGCGGCCGCCCAGAAAGCCCGCCGCTGGTGACTTGCTGCCGCCGCCGCTGCCGGATTGCCTGCTGGCCTTCCGCTGCTGTAGCCGCTCCGCCTTCAGGTCGGAAGTAAATCCATGACGCCGGGTTTTGCTGCGTGTCCAGTGATGTGGCGGGGCGCAACAGCAACAGCGGGCTACAGCAAATAGCCCATAGATGCTGCTGAATAAACCGCTCTGCGCAGAGCGTGCTGAAGACCACTACCACTGTGAAACCCAAATGCCCACCGGCACCGAATCCCAGAGTAGCGAAGTCGGCACTGGTAGATGGTCATGGCGAGTCACAGGAATGCTCACCAGGTCTGGCGGCAGCTCCTGCGACAGGCCGTACTTCTGAGCAAAGGGCGGCCGCACGCGCCACAGGCAGGGCAGCCCCTTGACGCCCTCCACCGCCTCGCACTCCGCCAGCCGCTGCAGCGCGCCCCGCAGCTGCTGCCTCGCCGGCGCCGGCTGCAACCGCTTCTGCGGGTCATGAACAAGGGCCGATATGGCTCTTCGTTGGATTTCTATTGCAGTTGTTCCATGCGCATTCAGCCGCTAGCTTTGAAAAGGGACATTGCATCCTAGCGCACTATATGACTGGGACTACAAGTGCTCCAACGCTTCTGGTTGAGTAGGCTTCTGGGTCTGCATGTGATTCTCCTCTCACCAGGGCAGCGGCTGGGAGCTGAGTGAAGACGCCGCCCTGCACGCCGTCGATGATCCACTCCACCTCGTATTCTGCTGCTGGTCCTTCCCGCAGTGGATCCTGAAGAGGAATTGATTAATTCGAAACCAATATGACACGCGCAAGTCAATCATCATTCTTGCCCAACGCTGGTCGTCGAGGATCCCGAATTTGCTGAGGGCGACTCCAGCAGAGCATGACAGGCCACTGCATGGCAGGGCGGCTGAAGATTGAACACAACCCCGCGAATCCCACCTGCTCGGCGCCGCCATCGGGTCGCAGCTCTGCACCGATGACTCGGCAGGGCTGCGTGCGCCCCTCGTGGGTGCCCAGCACCTCCTCTCCGGGGAGATACGCCGATTGCAGCGCGCCCGCCAGGCGTGTCAGCAGGTCTTCTCGGCACATCGTGGCATGGTGCGCCAGCCGGCAAACCGCCGGCTCCAGTTCCTCCGGAAACTGCGAATGTACAGATAGACAGACTAGTTGAGCAATAGGATCTCAAGTAGCCGAATTCTTGCAGAAGTAAGGTGCAGCGTTGCGTGGTGCGTCATCCGGCACACTGCTGCAGCCATCTCCTCGGTGAACTGCGGATTTGAGGTTCTCAGGTCTTCCATGCCAGGCGTATCTGACCAGGCACCGACAACACCTGCATGCATCATGGGCATGGGTTGGTGCAGCAGCAATGTGCTCGGGGTGCCTGCGCAGCCTCACCGGCTGCGCCAGGCTGCGGGCGGCCGCCTCGCTGGTGAGTGCCTCCTCGTAGCTCAGTCCCGACTTGCCGGTGGCACTGCACGTCCATATCCGCTGCCGGTAGAACTCCAGGCGCCTCAGGTAGTCCCTGCGGTGCATACAATCCCGCCATTTGAGCGTTCAGTGGCGATGCGCAATCATGACATCGGCAGCACTACAGGCCTGGTGTTCCGGTCGAGGCCGGGCTCTGCATCGACGCCTGACGCCTTGTGTTACGCGCCGTTTGCAGGCGTAGCAAGTCTTCCGAATCGCGTTCGTACAGCAGAACCGCAGCTGAGCGGCGCCGCGCCGCTGCCGCAGGTTTGAGTTCTCCTGGATCTCGCAGGTCAGCCAGGCTGATCCGCACAATGCACATGCCGTAAAGCGCACTATCCTCTCTTGGCAACGCGATGCGCGTAGCAGCAGCCTGGTCCGAGCTTGGCCGGCTGCGGACCTGATCAGCGAGCCCATGCACGCCGTCTGCCAGGCCCCGACTGGCCCCGTGGGCACCGTGGCAAGATGCTGCAGGCAGGCGCAACGGCAGCAGCAGGTACGAGGCAATGCTGGCCTCGCTTGCCACTACTGCTGACTCGCCACACTCGGCCGCGCTAGCCAGCGAGAACGCTGCTCGCTACGGACGGCAGTGTGAGGTCAGCAGGGTAATTGGGCAGCCGAGGGTGGATCGGATGCGCACTCGTAGTCCTTGAACACCTCGCCGGTGAAGCGCAGCACCATGACCTCGTCCGTGGGCTTGATGCCGACGGGGAGCAGCCTCCGCTGGTGCTCCACGCCGCTGGGACTGAGCGGCATGGTGGCTGGATCGCATAGGCGGGGCTGCTGGAGTGGAGCTCAGTCTGCGCACGAGCCTGACGCTGCCTCCGGACCCGCCGCCTCGCCACCACGCCAGGCTCCCCGGAAGCTTTTTGCGTCCAAAGGGGCGTAATAACTCAATTTCCAGAGCTCCGACACGGCGAGCGCGCGCCAGCAGCAATGACAACTCGCGCCGAGCAATCGCTAGGCCTTGCTAAGATTGTTTCTGATGCTTTGGCGAATTTCATGTGCCATGTAACCGCCGCTGCGGCCGCTGCACCTCTGTTTTGGCACTGACCATCTCACGTGACTTGATTTTGAGGAGGTCGAATTCCTTCCTCGCTGCTCCATCATACGCATTGAGATTTCCATTATTGCTTGTATATCAACAGATTGATGAGCAGACGCTGCAGCGCCTGGCCGTAAACCTGGCAGCCAAATATGTATGCATTCTGCACCGCCGCGAGCTGAATTGTAGGTGGCAAACAAGTCAGTCTAGGAAACAGATCCATGCCAGAGGAGCCCCATGAGCTCGCTGCGGCGCCGCAAGCAAGCAAGGAGGACTCGATTTGGATCTTTGGTTTCGGATCTTTGATACACCACCCGAGTGAGTCTTGCGACTGCTGGCCTGCAGTCGCTCCTTGCCTGCAGCACATAAGCCCTAATGCTTGCGCCATCCGCTCCCGCAGACTTTGCCTATTCAGAACGGGTGGAGGGGTACGTACAAGGCTGGCGCCGCGTCTTTCATCAGGTGCGTCTTTAGCCGGGCCTGTCACATGACACACTGACATCTGCAATACACTGCACCGGTGGTATTCCAATGTGAGAGTCCGCCCCTCCTGGATGCAGGGCAGCACTGACCACCGAGGCACGCCAGGTGCGGCGGCGACATGTACCTTCTGAGTCATATGTCAATGCGGCGTAATGGCGTCAACCATCAGATGAGGCAACATGTCATTTACTGTGTTGCAGAGGCGCCTGGACGGACGGTGACCCTCATAGAAGATTCCGACTCTGTCACGGTGAGCAGACGTGCGGGAGAGCAAACGTAACCATGCCCCACTTGATCCTTTTTCTCAGTCCTCTGCGGCACTATTCCGCAACATGGCCCGACGAACTAGTGGTCTCGGCGTGCAGTGGGGCGCGGCATACAGGCTGTCCGGCACGCCGGCGGAGCAGCAGGAGACGCTCAAGTACCTGGAGTGGCGGGAAAAGCAGTACGACCTGCGCTACCGCTCCGATGTGTTCGGCAGGGACACCAATGGCCAGCCGCTCGTCACCGGTGCGCTCTGCTGCAGCGGCAACAGAACTTCGGTGGTGTCTTTTGCGTCTCTGCAGCTGAGCTGATGGCCGCTGGCGTGACACTGCGCCATCCTCACTGCGAGTCAGACCTGAGCATCAGACTTGAAGATCAGAAGCTGCAATCGGCAGGAGCACAGCCCCGGCCAGACAGGAGCAGAGGTTCCAGCAGCGGAGCGGCGGACTTGCATCGAGAACCAGTCACTCTGTTCCAAACCAGATCCTCGACGCCGCAGGCGCACTCGTGTACATTGCCAGCGCCGACAGGACGGCAAACGTCAACTGGCTGGGCGATGCGCCGCTGGCGGAGCTGGCGCAGCAGATAGCGCATGCGCGCGGCCCATCGGGACCCAACAACGAGTACCTATACAAGCTGGCAGACGTCATGCGGCAGGCAAGCGGTCGTATCTGTGTAGTTGTTTGCCCGGATAAGCAGTCTGTCTTTCTGCTTTGCGGCCGGCTTCGTGCAGCAGCATTACTGATGGCTGGTGGCGTGTGTGCGAGGGCACAAGAGAGAAACAGATGAGATTTGAGATAGGTCGTTGCAGCTGCTAAAGGTTCGTGCGTGCTGCGCAGATGGGTGTGGACGATTCAGAGCTTTTCGAGCTGGAGGCCGCAGTGCGCATCATTTGCGCCGTGAAAAGCAGCAAAACCAACTGAACAAGAAGTCGGCTTCACAAGAAGAATCTGATCACTAGCCAGGTTTTCGATGACTTCTCCAGGAACGTGATTTTGGGCACATCTGCGGGCATTGTCTGACTCAGAGCGGTGTCGAACATTAGGCGACCATGGGATTGTAATGCAGGCGTTCTTCAGAAGTGGCAGTTTGAACCCTGCGTCAGGTCATCATTACAGTACTGTACATCCCGTCAGCAGTGTGAGGCAAACCAAACAGAGGCAGTTCCCGACAAACCAACAGTGCTGCCAACACGGCTCCTGCCTTGTTCCCAGACAACCCATCAACCATCAGTGCTTGGGCCATCGATGGACAAAACCTGCAGTATGTGCAGCCGCAGTCCGTTTGTGTCGTTGCGACTCAGGCAAAAGCACACACAGAGCTGCGCCGCCGCCTGGTCGCTCAGGTGGTGTCGTACAGCAGGCCCTTGGTGTAGATGAGGCCCACCGGCGCCGAGTCCTCCTCCTCCGCCTGCTTGCTCAGCTGCGTCAGCGCCTGCACACACACGAAATAAACCTTGACGTCAGAGTCTGCTCCCAGCATGAGGAAAGGTACGGGGCCCGTTGTCAGTGGCGCACCCAGAGGACAGGCGGGTTGGCCGCGGCCGTGCCGATGTGCAGGCCTGGATGCGTATGTGCCTGGACTGTCGCGTGCCGTAGTGCTTGCAAAGAGAGTTGCAGCCGCGGGGTGCCGCTGTGCGTGCACAACGCCGCGGGGGCGCACCTCGTTGATCTGCTCCTTGGACAGGCGCAGCTTGGCGGCGCGCTTGACGACGTCATTCAGGGACCACCGCTCGCTGCCGCCCTCCAAGAACATCTCCTTCACCAGCACCGCCACTGCGCGGCAGAGATATTTGCAGTCCTCAGGGACAGCCCGAACATGCGCGAGACGTGAGTGGTATGTGACTCCAAGCGTGACCCACGGAATGCCTGAGAACAGCATTGGGGTCGATTGCGGCTTTGACATGAGACCAGATGCCCCCAGAAGTCTCTTGATGCGCACCAGCGTTGATCTTGCCGGCCGACACGCCGGCGGCGGCGCCGCCAACGCCGCCGCTGCTGCCGGGCAAGGCGGGAGGCTGCGACACGCCGCCGGCAGACGCCCGCCGGCCGGCGTGCCTCGACGCCGGCGCGGGCGCCGCCTCGTCTGCCTCTGCCATGTCTGTGTCGCGGCCCGGCGCCGCGGACGGCGCGTCTGCCTGCGCCGCCGCCGCCGCGCCTGCGCGCATTGATGCATGGACCATGTTAGTCAAGCGCCTTGCTCGGATGGGATCATTTCGCATGCGCTGGGGTCTGGGAGCAGTCTGCGGTCCACCCGGACCTGAACAACATGCAGCAGCATGCAGGTGCGCAGTTTGTGGAACAGCCACAGCCCACCTGAGGAGCGGCGGCTGCGGCGGCGGGTGGAGGGCCCCGGCGCATCGTCATCATCCTCCTCCTCCGACTCCGAGTCGCCATCGCCGCCGTCGCCGCCGCGGCCTCGTTTTGTCGGCTGGCTCTCTGCCGCCGGGCGCCGGCTGCAGACAAAGATTTGATATGATACTCGGCCAAAGCACCATGTCACAGAATCCTGCTGCCCTGAAAATGCTGAGACTGCAGCCTCTGCGGCAAGCAGCAGAACTTGGGCTGGGACAGCAGGTCCGTCCTCGCTGAGCTTGCCGGTGCATACTATCATGTGCGACTTCTGTCATGCACATCTTGTAATCTAGGTACAAGTTGCGGAGCTTCAGGCAGCACAGCGGGGCAGGGGGCGCACTTGGGGATGACGTGGGAGACGAGGCTGCGGGCGACCTCCACTTAGATAGTCAAGCACAACACTTTGAGAGTTGTCATGAAATTGGAGGCTCAAAGCAAGGCAACTCACTCGGGGGACTTGTCCGCCTGGAGGACGTGGGAGACGAGGCCGCGGGCGACCTCTACGTCCTGTACCTCCACCGCGCCGCTCAGCCGCACCTTGGCCGCCGCGCTGGACAGCCGGATGATAGTCTCCAGCGTCCGCACCTGCGCGTACAGTGAAAACCAATATGCTGCAGGCCACCGTCCGTGTGTATCATGCGAAAGGCTCAGTGTGCACGTCGGCCATCCAGCTGGACAGGAGGTTCTGCAACGAAGGACTCACAGGTGCAACCACGCTTCGATGAGGGCTGAAAACGAAGCTTTGTGCCATGCAAGGCGCACCGTGACGGGCAGCGCGCGGACGTCGGACGCGCCGCGCAGCTCCGCGTAGAAGTCGCCGATGGCCTCCATCGCCTCCGTCGTCAGCTCCACGTTCCTGGCCCACGGTGGCAAGATTCAAAGTTGGTGTTTGATCTAGGTACTGTAGCTGAAGTGCAGCAGCCGATATGTTTGCGTGCACACCGAATCCGCCTCTCGTGAGCATAGGCACGGACGATATCAGATGTTTCTCGCTGGAACAGATGGCGGAAGGATGCAGATCTACACACTGGGCGCGTAGGCAGGCACAGAGGCGAGGTGGCAGGCGCGGGTGCGCACTGGTAGCGGTTCTTGGCGTATTTGATGAACTTTTTGAGGAAGGCGGTGGTGAGGGGCTCGGGTGCGCCCGCCTCGCGCGTGCCGTGCAGCAGCCGGTTGTACTTGGCGCGCATCGCCGTGTCGGCGCCGGCGACGCCCTCCTCGCCCTCCCGCCGCCTTTGGCACACAGATGTTGCCATATCAGCAGCATTTTCAAAGCGCTGCGGCGATCTTGCGTGTGCGTGCAGTGCCCACTGGCAGGCCGCATGGACACGGATTGCGACGACCTGTGCGCGTGTTATGTTGGCCCTCGTGTAAGAATTATTGAATTCTGCGAGACCAGCAACTCAACGAATCAGCAGGGGCGCACCAGGCCTGCTCGTCGGTGAGGTTGCCGCTGTCCCGGTATTGGTGCTGCCCGATGACGTGCTCTGCCACCTGCGCTCAAGCAAAGCGCCCCTCAGCCCCCAAGCCAAACCTGCCACGAGCTCTTCACAAGCTCAATTTCACATGCGTGGCTGCAATTCAGCATGGGGGTTCCGGCATGTGGGTTTCCAGCATATAGTTTTAATCAGGACTAGCTAATTGTGCGAATATGCACCAACAATTGAAAGCCACAGGAGACAACAATGGACCCTGACCAAAACGACGCACCATGCGGTCCTTGGCGGCGTCCATCTCGTCCAGGCAGATGAACAGCAGGTCGAACCGCGACAGCAGCGAGTCCGGCAGGTTGATGTTGCGAGTGACGGACAGGCTGTGGTCGTACGAGCCGTACAGCGGGTTGGCCGCCGCCACGACAGCGCACCGCGCGTTGAGGCTGCAGTGGATGCCCGCCTTGGCGATTGTCACCGTCTGCTGCTCCATGACCTAGTGGATAAACAGCCAAAAGAGAGGACGTGAGCAAGAATTGCTGGTACTCTTTGTGTGGAGGCGCTGATGTCAACACCAGCAGATGTGTGATATGGGTTAACGATGAGGAGATGTTGAGCTGTGAAGGACTCCCAAGAGAATTAATCGTTCCGCTGTCAGGACTTGCAGCCAGCAGGTCAGATATGAAACCAGATCGATTGCCAGAAGCGCACTTCGTGGATGGCGACGCGATCGTTGTCGTTCATCTTGTCAAACTCGTCGATGCACACGATGCCGCGGTCCGCCAGCACCATGGCTCCCGCCTCCAACCGCCGCTCGCCTGCGGTTATGCATGGCAAGACGATTGATAGTTGTCGCCACACTCCTCCTTGTGAGGTGTCGGCTGTGTCTCATCAACATCAAAAGTAAAACATGCTGATGGGCACAATATGCCGCAGGATGGGCGGCAGCGCTGCAGTCCCTGCACAAACAGTACGCTGCAAGTCTGAGGCCTTCTGCTGCCGCCGCTTTCGGAGCACCCACCTGAGTCTGCATCGTGGGTGATGGCGGCGGTGAGGCCGACGCCCGAGGAGCCGCGGCCGGTGGTGCTCACCGCCAGCGGCGCCACGTTCATGACCGCCCGCAGCAGCTGGCTCTTCGCCACACCCGGGTCACCCACCATCTGGGCGCAGCAGACACGGTGTGATCCGCGAATATTCCACTAAGCCAAACTGTTGCTGCAAGAACAAACGTCAGGTGCACAGGTGAGCCACTGCCCAGCGGGCATCGCCTTCTTGAACGTCGGTGCCGCTGCCAGTATGCCACCAACCATAAGCACTTCCTTGCAACCGCAGTCGTCGAATCCGGATCCTCACCAGGCAGTTGATGTCGCCACGCAGGTGGGAGCCGTTTTCCAGGTTGCGCTCACGGCCGCCCAGCAGCAGCAGCACCAGTGCCTGCTTTATGGCGTCGTGCCCGTAGATGGACGGCGCCAGGCTGGCGCCCAGCTGCCGCAGCGCCGTGGGGTCCTCCGCCAGCTCCTTGATGTTCTTCAGGTCGCCTGCGCAGCAGCCAGAATGACACAGCTGATTGGTTCCTGATGATCTGCGCAAAAAGGCGCAAGATTGGTGTGCCATGCTGGCGCCCAGCTGCCGCAGCGCTGTGGGGTCCTCCGACAGCTCCTTGATGTTTTTCAGGTCGCCTGTGCAGCCATCGCACCGCCGGGGGACCAGAACAGCATTTGGGCACTGGTGCAGGAACGCAGGTGGCGGCACACAAGTCTTCTGCTGGCTTTCCACACACACCAAGGCAAGAAACCCGCTTGCAGCAGCGCAGTAGGGCCGCTTCTGCTGTGTCGCAAACTTGCTTGCGCAATACACTCAGTGATTGACGCAATGAGGATTAATGCGCACCGGCGGTGAAAGTGCCGAGGGAGGCATCGGCAGTCAGCTGGCGCACATGGTTGGCGACGAGCGTCGCCTTGAAGTTGCCCGACATGGTGCCCACCGCACGCGGCGGCACCGCTTTGAACACGCCCGCGATGGCGACGCGGTCGCCCGGCTTCGCCTTGTCCACCTGTCAATGGAAGGAGACACACTGTACACGGTACAAAACAAGTTGGTCTAGGTAGGCAGGTTGGGGCGGTGTTCCGCTCGTCGATAGTGTGCAGAGATCGCGTTGCGTTCAGCACAGCGAGCGCACCAGGTCATCCTCTAGAATGATGTCGCAGCTGCGCGGCAGCTGGCCGGGCGGCGCCGTCTCCGGCAGCTCCTGCATCGTCAGGTGCTGCGCAGCAACAAGGGAGACGTAATGACCAGCGCAGCAGGGAAATGGAAGCTGGTGTGCAGGGCTGCCCGCCTGGCCACTACTGTGCAGCTGGTCAGCATCCTTGGCCTCAACTGTACAGTAGGTCGCACCATCACGCTCAGAGCATGTATGCCCTTGAGCACCTGCTGCTCACGGAATTGGGAGCGGCCAGCAGGCTGGTTTTTGGAAGGTGACGGGCGCATCCTATCAGTTTCCGTTCTGTGTGAGGTTTCTATTGTGCGCGAGAGTGTGCACCTGCTGGTCGCGGAAGCGGGAGCGGCCGTACTGCGTCTCCAGCAGGTTGCCCTCGTCGTCGCGCACCGGGAACACCTGGCTGGTGGGCGCGCCTGTCATCGACGTCACGTCCCTGCGACAGTCAGATCCAGACGCGGCTGGTCAGCGGCTGAGGCGGAGGCAATCCCCAAGCATGTGTGCAGGGCCATTAACGTCCCAGAATGATTATGGGAGTGCAGATCGTGGGAGTGCAGCAAGCCCGGAGCATCATGCATCATGCAGCAGTGGTAGACAACAGCGGTGCGCGGGCACGGCAATATGACATCAGAGTTCGGATCCAAAACTGGAAGGAGTTTGAGCGGCAGGCGCACCGGTACTCCCGGGTGGTCTCCTTCTGCGTGGCGGCGCAGTAGTGCACGCTCTTGACCCACTTGGGACGCACCACCGAGGCCTTGGTCACGATGCCCTCCACGCACACCAGCCGTCCCTGGTACTCGGCCAGCAGCGAGCGCGGCGACACGCGGTTTGCGCCGAATTCCCCGACGAGGCCCACATGCACCTCCGCGCCCTCCTGCAGCGCCTTCGGATGCAGGTTCCTGCGGTCGCAGAACGACAGGGAATTTGACTGGCGTCGGAGCAACAGCGAGCACCGATGCGGAGCCGTGCCTTTGAGCATAGAGCTCCTGGAGAGGTGCCCTGCTGCACACGCGTCGCGGTCGACGCGGCAGACACTGATATTGTGTGATCCTTGATCGGCCGGCACTCATGTGTCTCTTCCAGACCGTTCCTCTTGAAGCTGAGATGTGGGACGGAACCGGTTCGCAATCAGCACAGCCTGCCAGACTCGTCACACCCATCCTGGTTAGTAGTGGTTCGAGCTGTAGGACAGGCACGACCGGCGCGCATGCATCCAAGCATGTTTCCATGCATCTGAATTGATCTGCAATAAGCCGTGGGCGTGCAGGCAGCCGCGCGCTGATGGCTTTTCAAACGCGGGTCGTGTAGCCCACCTAAGCTGCTCCTCCAGCGCCTCCTGGAACGGCGGCAGGCAGACCGCCGGCCTGTTAAGCAGCCTCTTGTGCAGTGCCGCGTCGTGGTCCAGCAGGTCATTCATGTCCACGTGCAGGCGCAGCGGCTCGCCATTCTCGGCGGCCTGCGCTAAGTCATTGATCGCTGCGACATAGGGCCCCGCGCCGCTGTCGGCGTCCAGGAACTCCGCGAAGTCGCGCTTGAGCTGCAGCCGCTCCTCCGCCCGCGAGTCCATGGCTGCTTGCAGGCTCGAGGCGGGCAGGAAAACAATGATGGTGCATGATCGCTTCCTTCCAACAATTCAAAAAATCAATCTGATGGAAACCCTAGCAGAAAGCGTAGATTACGGTTGATGGCCGCTCCCGCCCAGCCCGCATTGAAGCGCGCTCCCGGGAAGAGGCAGCCCAGTCGCGTGCGCAGGCGCCATCGCCGAGCAAGAGCGCCGTAGACATATCGGTTTTATTTTCTTGTTCATCCTGCTCGAACGTTCGCCACCATGTCGGAGCGCAAGGCGGTCATCAAGAATGCCGATATGACAGAGGAGATGCAGCAGGAGGCAGTCGATGTGGCCTCGCAGGTACCTGCTACAACTTAGTGGACTGGAAGGTTTTCACCATACAAAGATTGTTTAGACGGCACTGGATGCGCCTGCTAGCCGAATCTGCAATGCCCTGACAGTGCGTTGGCCGCCGCCAAAATGCTGGCAATGGCTTACACTCACGATTGACCTCTTACGGCTGCATCTTTGTCTGCTTAAATTGATTACAAGGCTTCCATGTCTCCGACAGTGAGTGCCATTGCATGCTCAGTCGGTGTTCTAAGTATCGGCGGCATCGGCGCCGGCAACCGCGCAACCAGTTGCCATGCCTTTGCGTGGGACGGGTCAGCCCGCGCAATACGATTCTTCATCTTTGAAATCAACTTTGATAACTGAAATTGTTGTGCGCGATGCAGGGCCTGGACAAGTTCAACATCGAGAAGGATATTGCATCGTTCATCAAGAAGGAGTTCGACCGAAAGCACAGCCCAACGTGGCACTGCATCGTGGGCCGCAACTTTGGTGAGCACCCGAGCAGATCATAACAGTCCTTGGCACTGCTTTCCTGATTTTGTGTTGTCGACAAGGGTGAATGTACAGCTCAGCGTCCGCCTTCCGCCAGCAGCGCCGTCACACACCTGCCTTGACTTCTGAGTCCTGTGTCGTGTGTGTATTACGCAGGTTCCTATGTCACCCACGAAACGAAGGTGCACACACATGGCTGCCTTCAACGTGTTGAGGTCATCCACGCTGTGTGCACCCTGCAAATGCAACCGGTGCTGCACCGCAATTGCGCAATTATCAATCGGCACACCGTTCGCTGACGCACTTCTGCCTTGTTCTGCTTGCAGCACTTCATTTACTTCTACCTCGGTAAGAAGTATCACTGTCAAAGCCTAAGATTTCGCAGCAGAGCCTGTGTTGTATTGCAGCTGCAGCGGCGAGTCTGCATGATGTAGGTATTCCGGTGCTCATGCCATGCTTCCATGTGCGCAGGCCAGGTCGCAGTGCTGTTGTTCAAGTCCGGGTGACCTAGCAGTAGGAAGTGCGCAGCCGGCTGGCTGCCTGCCTGGAAGCGGTCTGCAAGCCGAGCATTGGCCGACGGTCATGAAGTGTGTAGCAGAAGTGCATAGACATGCGGGGCAGCGCCACCAACAGTGGCGGCGTTGTTGCTTCAGCGCCGCTGATGCGGCACCTCTCATTAGTTGTGGATAGGTAGACTGTGGCTCGTGGATGCAAACCTGTGCGAACAAGTCTACAGATAGTTGAAAATGTGAATGTGAAAATGCGGAAATTACTGCAGTATCCCGATGTTTACAAGGCCTCAGGCAGCCAAGGGCCACCGTTCACCAAACCATATGGTCTTCAGGACCAGGTTCACATTCATGCCATCCTGATGTCAGGACCGGCAGTTCCAAGTTGCATCACCCTGTACAATATGTGCCGATGCTCCCAAAACCGTCTGGGTGGTTGGTTCCGTAACATCCGAATTGTTGTCGCGCTACTGACGCAGAAGAGTCTAGAGGCTAGGGTACAAGAATGTTGGACACACAGTCGCTACCACATTGCGGCGGAGCAACGTCGTGTGCTGCATTGTGAGGCGCAATCTGCGCTACCAACCCTATGAGGAAATCATCCGCCCTACTTGAATCCTCTAGCCGCGCAGCAGCACGGCCAGCAGATGCACCGCAGGATGCAGAAGAGACAGCTCAGGATCGACAGGCAGACCAGGACGATGGCGATGATGAGCGCAATTTTCACCTGGTACAGGGAATGACAAGGCGCATCAGCTGGCGAAACAGACTTGGCAATGCGCGGAACGGTACACACACTTCCAGCACGCGATGCAATGAGCGGCTGCAGTAGACGGGTGGATGCGCGGCTTAGTGACGGAAACAACGAACTAGTGCCAAAGGACGCTCACCCACTTGCGCACTGTTGGATCACCAAAATGGTTGGACACCTGCGACAGGCATGGATCAAGTTTGTCGACAAGCCGCAGAGTGCTGATACGGCCATGGCACACATCAAATGGCAGTGCAGGTTTGCAGCTCATTGAAGAAGCTCGATTTGCAACTCACCGAATCGATCCAGTTGCTGGCGCTTCTGGTGGTGCTGCTGGGAGTGGGCGTCGGGCTGCTGCTGCTGCTGGGGCTGGGAGTGGAGGTGTTGGCAAGCACGTCCTCCGTCGCTGGCGTCGGCGTCTGTGCCAGCCGCCGGCGCAGGTGCACGGCGGTGCGGCTGGCAACGACCTCTGCGCCTGTGGCGGCGCCTATTGCGCCCCGTGTGCTGCTGAGCAGCGCCCGCCTGTAGCTGCCTACAGCTGTGCGGTCGTTTGCGGTGCCCTGGCTGCTGGGCTCCAGAACCACCTGCGCAGCGGCAGCACGCTCTCCTCAGCGGCAGGTTGGGCACAAGTTGCATGAGAAACAAGTGGCACGCTCATGGCATGATGCTCGCACATGCAGCATGTGCATTCCTGCCACTCGCCAGCATGTCGACGAGGACTGGGTAGTTCTCCGTGTTGCTGACATAGATCCAACCGGGAGCGCCGGGCTGACCAGACACCAGGCCCTCCAGATCCGTGCCTGCGACTGGAAGACGAGCAGCATCATCAGCTGGCGCTGTGTTGCCAGTCTGACCAAAAGATTTCCTCTTGTGATGCATGTGAGGACAACGCAGCGCACAGGATTGGTCCTCACCTGATTCAACGGCGCTCAGGCATGCTGCCTTGCTGCTGTCTGCTTGCTGTGTGCAGGCAGAGTCTGCCACACCGCCCTGCAGGCATCCAGTCCGAATGCCTGATGTCCTGCAAAGCAGCAGCGATGACAGCCTTGAGGCGGGGACATGCGCATCGTCATAAGCTGTACTAGCATTCTCCCTGAAGACATTTTGACCAGATCCCCGCGGCCCGCTTCAGGTCGATGATTCAGCCAGATCTGAAACTTGAAGTTGGGTTGCAGCAGGCCAAATCAAACAATGATGAGACAAATACTTTGCTAGATACATCACAACGAGACTGCCCCTTCTAGCCATGCTCCCGAGGTCGAAAAGAGCGGCAAAGCAGGTGTGAGATCCGTGCCTGAGAGACCCGGCCTCGGCTGCCAAGAGCAGCTGGTAATGCCTCTCGCCTTCGCCTAGTTGGACAGGGAAGGAAGCACACTCGCCGGGGCTGAGCCAGGACTGCAGCTCGGTCTGTTGCGCGGTCGCGCACCGCAGCGAGGCCGCGACCAAAATCGCGACGACCAACCGAACACTCATTCTCGCTGCAGCTCCGCTGTGATTCGCACAAGACTCAATCACCGAGGCCGGGTTGCAAATTATGACTTTGAGGTGAGTCGTGCTGCGGTGTGAGCAAGGGCAAACTGACCACCTGGCGACACAGGCATGTGGCTGCCCGGCTATGACGCAAGGCCTCACGCGTGCCGGACCAGCAGTACGAACCGAACCGTACAGATGCTTCCTCGCTTGGAGGCTACAGGAAGCACTTGCAATGGCCCCAGCCAATCGCCGGGCTTCGTTCGGCCACAATTGATTGATTGCAAGCGCCATGTGTTGTGTTCCAACGCTTTTTACCCCTGAAGCCAGCTCGCGAGGTGCTGATCCACAAAACACCCAACACATTCACCACTTGGTATCGCCCTGACAGCATCTCCAGCAGGCAGGAAAGGGAAAGCAGCAGCGCACCACACAGCCCGGCTCATGTTATCGTCTTGTCAGCGGTGCCTGTTAGCGCCTCTAGGATCTCGGACTACAACCACTCAGCGCCGGCAGCGGCGCATCGGCTGCACGGCCTCCGCCGGCGCAAAGTTTCGCCCCTGCATCGACATTCACAAGGCGAGAATGCAGAACTCGTGTGCAGCTATTCATTGCATGCTGGCGTCCATAACATGGTTGCTGGTCCCATGCAAAGTTGCATGCGCTGACTGTGGCGCCATGTGTGCAGGGCGCCGTGAAGCAGATCGTGGGCTCCACGCTCGCAGACCTTGATGATGCAGACAGGTGGATACCAACTCCCAGATGATTGGCCTCAGGATTGCTCGTGGTTGTGCATTCCTGGCATCAATATCACGCTGTGACTGCTGGTCGATCCGAGTCCATCCATGGCCGCATCAGTTCGGGGACTGACGGCTGACCCTGCCGTGCAGCGAGGAGGCGGAGGCGCGGCTGATCACAAATTTCGAGGCCGCCGCGCCGGCCAGCTACTTCGCAAAGCTGTATGCAGATGACGGGCTGTATGGCGGCCACGTCATCATGCTGGGCCCCGATCCCGAGAGCAGGTCCGCTCACGCCTGATTCCCACTTGAGCTTTTGCCACGGGTACCTCATCGGAATGGGCCAAGAGCATGCTCGGCTTCCTGCATCCCGCTGCACCTTGCCGCATGCCACAGACGTATTACTGGCAGGAGCCGTCTGACTGAAGCGGCGCAGGCCAGCGGAGCGTGCCGTCGCTCAACACGATGCTGGAAGCAGCTTGGCGATACGGCAGGAACAAGGGGCTGGGCACGAGCCTGTCTCAAGCGACTCCCGGTCTCATCCTCTCATGCGGTCTCACTGCAGGGCAGCGGCGATGGAGGCGCTGCAGGCGTTCCCAGGCGGTCTGCACGTGGGCGGCGGCGTGACGCCCGAAAACGCAGGGGCATATCTGGACGCGGGCGCCAGCCACGTCATCGTCACCTCCTACGTCTTCCGCGGCGGCCGCCTGGAGCAGGACCGCCTCAACGCACTGGTGAGTTCCCAAAGACTGAATAAACTAATGCATCAGATTCACGTGGTATTGCCATGGCATTGTCACCTGCTACGTCTTCCACGGCAGCCGCCTCCAGCAGGACCGCCTAAATTCGCTGGTGAGTCAGAGAACATGCACGAAACAAACTCTCAAGTGCGTGCATGCCTGCATCGTCCCCAGATCGTCATGAAAGCACACCAGGCGCTGCCACAAGGATCTGTGACCGGTCATCGGAGTAGATCTGGCTCCTGGTCTATGCGAAGTGCCCTTGCAATGTGGCAATTTGTTGCGGCGCAGGTGCGGGTGGTGGGGAGGAAGCGGCTGGTCCTGGATCTGTCCTGCCGGAAACGCGGCGACAAGTACTACGTGGTGCGCACTTCTGCCCTCGTGACAGCCTCAACCTCTGCCTCCTACATGCACATCAGCCGGCATGCTGCAGCATATGCGGCGGCAACAGAAGCAGCGGCTGCGGCAACGGCAGAAGCAACAGCAGCGGGGCCTGCAGCACGAAACGATCCGACTCGGGCAGGTCACACTCCGCATTGCATGGCGGCCATGGCGCCCAGGTGTCTGCATCAGGAGCACTTCTGCACCAGCCAACTCCCGCCGCCGTCTTCAAATCGCAGGTGACCGACCGGTGGCAGAAGTTTAGCGACCTGGCCATCGAGCCTGCGCAGCTGGAGGCGCTGTCAAAGTGCTGTGACGAGTTCCTGGTGCACGGCGTGGACGTGGAGGGCAAGCAGCTGGGCATTGACGAGGAGCTGGTGACGCTGCTGGGGCGGCACGCGCCGCTGCCCGTCACCTACGCCGGCGGCGCCCGCACCCTAGTGCGGGACTGTTATATCATTTCCCCTGAAACGCTTTTCAAACGTATTTCGTCATGCTGAGCATCGACGAGGAGCTGGTGCAGCTGCCCGTCACCTACGCCGGTGGCGCCCGCACCCTGGTGCGAAGTCAGTCAGAAGGGTTGAGAAATCAAATGAACACGTCAAGGGCACGTGGAGCAGCAATGTGCTGCTGGGGCGGCACGCGCTGCTGCCAGTCACTGACGCCGGGGGCGCCCGCACCATGGTGCGCATTTGAATAGCCGTTGCAGCGTATTTTCATGCCAGCACCAAGCACTTCGGAGCAAATGCCAGGTGCTGACACGGCAGGCGCCGCTGCTCGTCATGCGCCGCACCCTGGTGCGACCTGCCAGCAGAAACGTACATACTCAGATGCATTGGGGCCGCCAACGTGCGGGAGGCACATGCATTGATGGCCCAGGTTGCAGGCTGCGATGCCCAGAATCACGATAATGATACTGAGGCGCATTACAGCGTCAGACAAAGATGGCTGATTCTCCCTCTGCTGCTGGAGTGGGCAGACGAGATGGGACAGGGGCGTGTGGACATTCACCGTCAGCACCCCTCTCTCTCTCCCTCGAACTCGTTGCCCGTGAATAGCCTTGGAAGGTCCCTTGGGAAGAGATATTCAATCGTGGCCATCTGCAGGAGGACCTGGAGTGGGTGGACGAGACGGGGCAGGGGCGCGTGGACATTACCGTCGGCAGCGCGCTCGACATCTTTGGCGGCGAGCTGCCCTACAAGCGCGTGCTGCAGTGGCACATAAAGAACGCAAAGCGGTGACGGCAAAGAGGTGGCGAATCTCTTTCCGCGGCAGTCTGCAGTGGCAGCAACCCATGCCAGGCCGGTCGTCCTGCCTGGAATACACTCTGTGGATGAAACAAGAAGGCGGCTGTCATCTCGAATCAGTGCTGACCACTGTCACGAGGCAGCCGGCACTGCCTGGGGAGGGAATTCCAGGAACAGGGAGGTATCAACATTTCTTACACATCTTTTTTTGGATGGTCAGAACATTCAAGTCGCTGAAAAGCAACGCTGAACACAATTGCAAGCTGCAAACGAGGCACAGAAATTACTTGTTCGTCCGGCTGTCTCGCAGCCCTCACAACCCTTTCGAATAAAGCTGCACTGGCGTGGCCTCGTGCCAGCCCAGGCAGAGACAACGACACCCATGCCGCTGCCGATAAGCAGATCAATACGCGAGATCAGCTCCCCACTCGAATACGTTTTGCCAGCCGCAAAAATCAGCAGCGCTAGCACTGGCCACGATCAAGTGCTGTCCCACTCCTCTCCTCCCTCAGATATGTAATGATGCGATCTAGAACCGAGATTCCTGCGCAATAGTGCGGGCACCGCAAGAGGTTGCTGTGCCCGCACACCGAAGAGCCGCTCTCCCCCCATTGTACGTTGACCATGATTGCAAGAGTATACACAGGCGCTGGCATGTGGCCCTGCCAAGAGGCCGGACGCCGTCTGCGCGCTGAAGGTTTCGCCGCCGCAGGTCTGATTGTGCCTGCGGCCGCTGGTGCCGCTCCGTACACCGCGGGTGCGGCGCAAAAACGTTGCTGTTCGCACACTCCAAGCCCATGCGTGAGTGCTGCCCCCTCTAGATATTACGCTGCAAAACCCGCTGCACCACCGCCTCACTGCAGCCGCAGTGGCAGTCCAAAGAATGATGTGGTGCAGCGGCAGCGACCGGCAGAAGCCCGTGCTATGTCTCCTTCCAACCCAGTTTCCTGAAGTGCTGATTTCGGCCGGCTCGATTGACGACGTTGCCCCGCGCGCGGAATGCCTGCCGCCGCCGCCGCCGCCGCACCACAGCTTGTGAATGGCCGGCCGACGAGACGCCGACCTCGAGATGAACTGAGGTCGCCGTGTCTCAGTCGAGCGGGGCGCTCAGGCCGCGCGCGAGGACGCGAAGTCGTCAAACGATGCAGACCGCCGCATGAGGGCCCGCGCCGCCATGTCCTCTGCCGGCACGATGTTGTTGGCGGCGCCGGCCCCATACTGGCCGCGGAAGCAGCTACCATGCATCGCCGCCTCGGCAGGAATGCAGTGCAGCGCAAACCAGGGGTGCGCACTCGCCTGCTCCGCCGTCATTCGCTGCTGCGGGTCGTGCTGCAAGAATGGAAGCCGTGCACAATGTCAGTGTATAGCGAGGCGGTGACGAAGAAGAGCTACAAGGCGCGCATGGCATTGTCCGATGAGACTCAGACACAACATCATGACAACAAACCGTGTTGTGACAGTGAGCTACACGTGTCAGGAACACACCTGCAGAAGGCGTGTCACAAAGTCGTGGCACTGCGGCGAGGCAGCCAGCCAGGGGCCGTAGTCGAGCGGGATGGCGGCGTCCACCGCGCTACGCACGTCGCTCAAGTCCGTGTCCCTCATGTCGTCCTCGTCCCGCCAGAACGGCAGCCTGCGTGGGAATGCGAGACACGGCGTCAGCATTGGGGTCTGCTACAGAGCCTCTAGAGGTCTGCTGCAGTGCCCAGGTGCTGACAGCGCTCGGAAATATGAAGGCTCGATGGTTCTAGAGCTAGATCTGGAACTCGTGCTCTCCCAGCAGACAAGGCTGCCAGAATATCGCTGCAGGGTTCACAGGTTGACTACGAGAAAAGGAGCTGCAGAGTCCCAACTGTCGCACCTGTCGGACAGCGCCTGGTAGGCAAGCATGCCCAGGCTCCACATGTCCGCCTGTGTCCCGAAGTTGCGCGCGTACACCTCTGGCGCCTGCACACGACAAACGAGCAGCAGCGTCAGCCGCAAGGTCGCCCATACACCGCTCCGCCAAGCGTGATGCTGTTCTGATTATGTCTGCTCAAGAAGACAGAGGATGACAGCCTTCTGGACCACAATCAGGCCAGGGCAGACCAGGCGAAACCCTGAACGCTCAGCGGCGCACCATGAAGGCGGGGGTGCCGGTCATCTTGGTGAGCGGCACGCCGGGCGGCGCCTCGTGCGAGCAGCCGAAGTCGACGCCCTTGAGCCAGCCGCCCGCGTACGGCACGAACAGGTCGCTCGCGGAGTCGTCCGCCAGCAGCAGCGGGCAGACCGGCAGCGACTCGGCCGCTGCCGCTGCAGGGGCGGACTGGGCCCCGGGCTGTGCGGCGGCGGCGGCCGCGGATGCTGGAGCCGATGCGGCGCCGATGCTGAAGCTGGTGAGGCCCGCCGCGTCGGCCTCGGCGGGCTCTGCGGCCACGTCGCGGTGCGCGGCGCGGTGGGCGGCGACGCCGGCGGCTGCCGGCGGCAGCGGCACTGCGGAGGGAAGTCAGGTCAACAGTCAGCAGTAGTTACGCTGGGCACCTCGAGTACCTCCCTGGTGCAGAAACAAGAATATACACGGCCAGACATTGCAAGCTGGTGCCTGGAAATGCAGATGGAGATGCAGAATACAATTAATGATTAAAACCAACGTAAAGATAATAGGTTTGCAAAGAATATTGGAAATTGTGTGCTTGCTGAAATACGTGTTGTCTCTGGAGAAGTGAGCGTAACCAGCTTTGGTGCGCCAAACAGGAAGAGCAGCAGGTGAAGGCACCTGGGCAAAGCGGGTTGCCGGGCGCTAGCAGGAAGTTGGAGGGCTTGATGTCGCCGTGCAGGATGCCGGCGGAGTGGCAGGCGCGCAAGAGCCGCAGCACCTCCCACACCACCATCGCCGCGTGCCGCTCGCTCATCGCGCCGCACGACTGCAGTGACGATAACAGATGTTGTTCAGCTGCTCGTGCAGAGAGGCGTGTTACATCTATACGATGCAGCAGGCCTGCCACAGACATGTCTTCCAAGAAAACACATGACAAGCAACCGCCTCTAAAGCAGGCTTCGCAGCAGCGCCTGGGCTTCCATGAAAGGACCAACGCACCTTGAGCAGCGTCTCCAGGTCGCCGCCGTTGCAGACTTCCATGACGAGGTACACGTGGGACTCGCTCTCAAAGGCGTCCTCAAAGGCGATCGCCGAGGCACAGCCGTCCAGAGCGCGCAGCGTGTCAATCTCTCGCCGCAGCCGCTTCAGCAGCTTCTGCCTGTTGATCCTGCGGCAGTTGGAAAGGGACACATGGTCAGCCTCCGGGAGTGCCCACGTGCTATTGGCGCCACATGCGGACCTCGCAGCGGCTTGCGGCGGAAGTAGGGCGCGTGCTCTCAGAGCCCAGTAAAATGCCACAGCCCCGCAGCCATTCACCTCGGCATGTTGCGGCGATACAGCAGCGCAAGACTGCACAGCAGGTGACATGCATGAGGCTATCAGCGCTTCGGCAGGTGGCGCTGAAGTATGCAAAGCAGTAGTAAACGGCTGGCAGCGCAGAGAGCGGACCTGCCGGTGCCGCGGGTGGGGTGCATTCCGCGCGGCAGGTCCTTCCGCAGCAGCTTGACGGCGACCTCGCGGCCGGAGGCGCGGTCCACCGCCTGGTGCACAGTGCCGAAGCTGCCGACGCCGAGGAGCGCGCCCAACTCAAAGCGTGCGTCAAAACCTGTGGCCAGGCCCAGCTCGGTGCCGCGGCCGGGCGCCGGCGGAGCCGCCTGTGGCGTGGCGCGACTGGCGGCTGCCACGGCTGCGTTGACGGCGTAGTGCTGTGCAGAGATGAGGCCTGCAAGGTCAGATTCGGCACGATCTAGGGCTTAAATGCCGGGCGCAAGGCCGGCGAGCGGGGAGCAGATGATGCCGGCAAATGAGCAGCACTGCGCGGGCAGGCAGGCCGGCTGACAAGCGCAGGCTTCGACAGTGGCATTTCTGGCATATGGGCCAAAACGCCACGCGGCCAACCATTCAGGCAGACTGCCGTTCTGCTTCATGGTGCAAAAGCACGCTGGAGATTGAGAGGGCGAAAGCAGGAGGATGGAGGGTTGCTGACGCTGCAGCAAGACGATTGCGTCAAGGGCTTGCGTAGGACTGCCTCACCTGAGGCGCGACACCGTGAGTGCCTGGACGTCTGCCGCAGCGAGCGCAGCGCTTGAACGCCAGCAGGACCGGGGCTGATATGTCTCGCATGGCTGCGCACGGCGCGTGGGCTGTCCTGTCGGCCGGCTGACGTGAGCTGCACACGGGCGAACGGGGTCGAAGCACCGCTGGCCGCCAGCATCTGCTCCGGAGCGGCGCAGCGAGCTCCCGGGGGCCGCACGGAGGCCATGAGGGTCATGATGGACGAGTCCGGCTCGGCACGCGGCGAGACCGGGCCTGACTGTCTCAAGCTGGCAACGCTTTTTGAGCGCGTTTCAACCCGACAAGCGCTTTACTGGCGAAAGCCAGCCAGCCAGCCACACAATCGACAGAGCCACCCACTCAACCGCTGCCTGAGGGCACGCGAGGAAACACACAACGAAGACAGCTGCGAGAAGCGACGAGTGCGCTGAGACGAGCACTGCTGCTGTGGGTGACACGCATGTGGGCCAAGGGTTTATCCCTATCGTTGGCGGGAACGCTGCACAGGGTTTGTTGGTGGAGTCGTGCTGCGCGGCTGCGGCTGGACACAAGATATTACAAGGTGACTCTGGATGACACACAAAGCGATCAACTTCTTTGTCTTCGGCTCGCGGTGAGCCGGAAGCAGCCCAGCACCCCCACGAGCCATGAGAACTCGCCCACGCCCAGGCTCCCGCTGCCGCACGGCTGGCTGACGCTGCATGCTGAAACATAAACAGGACATCCACTGCTGGCGGCGCTGCCTCGGCTGCTATCCGCCATGGTGACCTAGAGTGCGGCTGACGGACGGTGCAGCCTCAAAGATGCACACAAAAGCCAAACGCCGTCAGGTGTGCGCCCTGTCGGAAGAAACGCACGACGCCGCTGCCGCTGCCTGGTGCCGGCGCGCAGGCGGGATGGGCTGCGGAAGCAGACGCTGCAGCACCAAACCCCACCCCACACGCCAGCGGCGCCAGCGGCGGTGTTCGCCGCAGCCTACCAGCGGCTGCCGCCGCGCGGCGCCGGCGGCGGTGGTGCTGCTCGTGGTGCCTCGCGGTCGCCGCGGCGCGGCTCCCAGCGGCTGCCGCCGGCCTCGCGGGCCGGCGGCTGCGCGTCGCCCTCG
>JAABUM010001980.1_pt1 | contig 29011 bp, 28 predicted proteins | sample 5559161 | NCBI WGS metagenome assembly JAABUM01 (sample SAMN10711868, study PRJNA513369) | rock metagenome | isolation source: Antarctica rocks | place: Antarctica: Victoria Land, Siegfried Peak nord
CTCCCCCTTGAGGGGACTGGCCCACTTCGCCCGCTTCGCCTACTGATTCAACGCATAGATCAGGCGCAGGCCGTTCAGCGTGAGATGCGGATCGACGGTGTCGATCGCGCTCGTCTGCGGCGCGATGCGCGGCGCGAGGCCGCCGGTGGCGATGACGTGTGCCCCGCCGCCGAGTTCGGCCTGGAGTCGCGCGATCAGCCCCTCGATCAGCCCCACGTAGCCGAGGACGATCCCCGATTGGAGCGCCGCGACCGTGTTGCGCCCGATCGCGCGGGCCGGTGGGTTGAGGCCGACGTTGAAGAGTCGCGCGCCGCGCCGGAAGATCGCGTCCGCCGCGACCTCGATGCCGGGCGCGATCGCCCCGCCGATATACTCGCCTTCGGGCGAGACGATGTCGAAATTCGTCGCGGTACCGAAGTCGACCACGATCGCCGGGCTGCCGTAGCCCTCGCGGGCGGCGATTGCGTTGCAAATCCGATCCGCCCCGGCCTCCGCCGGGTTATCGATGTTGACGCGGATGCCGGTATTCATCGTGCCGTTGACGATCAGCGCGCTCTGGCCGCAGTAGTGGCGCGCGATCTCGCCGAACGTCTCTTGCAGTCGCGGCACCCCGCTGCCGATCACCACCCCATCGAGCGCCGCCAGATCGAGCCCCGCGCGCGGCAGAAGGGTCAGCAGCGTGGCGGCGTATTCGTCGGCGGTGCGCTGCGGATTCGTCTCCAGCCGCCAGGTGCCGACCAATTCCGCGCCCCGGAAGACCCCGAGCGCGACGTTCGTATTGCCGATGTCCAGCGCCAGCAACGTCGGTGCCGTGGTTCGATCCGCCTCCACCTCGACCATCCCTCGCCCTCGTCTCCTGCTCGCCATCGCGAGGCAGCCAGTCATCAGGGCCGCACTATAGCATATGACCCATCGGCCTCAGCGGTGCGGGGGGAGCATTACCGGCCCCTTCTTCCTCGTCACTCGTTCACTGGGCCACTTCGCCCACTCGCCCACGTTCGTGCTCCAACAGCCAGCGTTTCGTCGCCAGCCCCGAGCGGTGGCCGCGCAACACCCCATCCGCGCCGATCAGGCGGTGGCAGGGGATGATCGGCGGCAGCGGGTTGGCGGCGTTGGCCGCACCGACCGCGCGCGCCGCCGCCGGGCCGCTGAGGGCTGTGGCGATCTCGCGGTAATGGCGCGTCTCGCCATACGGGATGTCGCGCGAGGCTTGCCAGACCGCGCGCTGGAACGGGGTGCCGCGCAGATCGAGCGGCAGATCGAAGTTGCGTCGCGCGCCCGCGAAGTAGGCGGCCAGTTGCGCCAGCGCGTCGCCGAGCATCGCTTCCCCCGCGACGAGGTCGAGCGCGCCGAGGCGGTGGGTGAGGGCGGCGATAACGGTATCCCTTGTCTCCTGGGGCAGCGCGATCGCCAGCAAGCCCGTCGTGGTGCCGAAGAGATGGGCCGCGCCGAGCGGGCTCGGCAGCGGCGCGTGGTAGACGCGCAGCGGCGCGTCCGTGCCTTTCGTTGACATCGCTCCGTCCCCCCACCGATACTCGCCCAGAACGAATCCACCGTCGATGCGTTGAGCAGAGTAGCACGCACGGCGGCTCGCTGCGGCGTGGCGGCGCGATCCGTTCGGGGGAGGGGACCGCCCGCCCACCGCCCGACGAAGCGGCGCAGTCCGGGCGGTGGGTGGCGAGGGGCGATGATGGACAGACAGGCCGATGCTCGGGTGCGGCAACCGGACGACGACGAGGTCGCGGCGTCGCTGCGCTGGCTCGACGCGACCGGCGCGACGCACGAGCGGGAACTCGCGGACGAGCTGACGATCGGGCGGCAATCCGATAATGGCCTCCCGCTCGTCGGCGATCCGGCGATCTCGCGCCACCACGCCCGCCTCGCCCGCGCCGCCGACGGAGCCTGGACGATCACCGATCTCGGCAGCGCCAATGGCACCCTGCTCAACGAGCAACCGCTCGCGCCGCCCGCGCCCGCGCCCCTGCATGATGGCGACCGGATCGCGATCGGGCAGACGGTCCTCACCTTCGGTCTCCCGGCCCCGCCCGATGAATTGTTCGCCACGCCGCTCGTCGCGACCGGGTTCACCTCGCTGTATCTGCCGCGCCCTATCGTCGGCTGGCTCGAACTGCCGGGCGGCGATCGTCGGCTGCTCGATCTCGAGACGTGGATCGGGCGCTCGGCGCGGAGCGACATCGCCCTGCCGGACGACGCCCAGGTGTCTCGCAACCACGCCAGCATCCGACACCGCAATGGTGCCTACATCCTCTCCGATCTCGGCTCCGCCAATGGTGTCCGCGTTAACGGCGAGCCGGTCCTGGCCCCGCGCGAATTGCACGACGGCGATCGGATCACGATCGGCGGGACCGACCTCCGCTTCATCCTGACGACCCTCAGCGAGAATCCCGGCGACAGCGGCTTCATCCCACCGGACGTGTTCGGGCCGCTGGCCGGCTCGGCGACGAGCCTCTTCGATCTCTTCGGCGCGGAGAGCGCCGTCCTGCGCGGCGATCTCCGCGAGGTCACGACGCTGTTCGCCGACATGCGCGGCTCGACCGCCCTCTCCGAACGCCTGAACAATCCCGAGCAGACGACCCTCATCATCAACCGGATCTTCGACGCGCTGACGGCCGAGATCGTCCGCTACGAAGGGTGGGTGGTGAAGTTCGCGGGCGACAATATCATGGCGATCTTCGGCGCGCCGCACGCCCACGAGGACGACCCGCAGCGCTGCGTGAAGGCGGCGCTGGCGATGCTCCGCGCGCTCGACCGGATCAATCGCCAGTTACGCCGCCAACTCGGCCTGACGATCCAGATGCGTTTCGGGATCGCCAGCGGCCAGGTGCTCTATGGCGAGGTGGGGGGCGGCGAGTTCCGACGCCTCGACGTGACCGGGCCGTCGGTCAATCTGGCCTCGCGGCTCGAACACGCCTCGCGTGTCGGCCACATCACCGTCAGCGAAGAGGTGCAGGCCCGCGCCAACGATGCCTTCCTCTTCACGCCGCTCCCCCCGCTCGAACTGAAGGGCATCCGCGCGGAGGTCCGCGCCTACGAGGTCTTGCGTGAGCGCGGTGTCGCCGACAGCGCGCCCGCGCCCACCGGCCCGCAACTGTTGATCGGGCGCGAGGCCGAGTTGGCGCAGTTGCGGCAGACGCTGGCCGAGGTGCGCGAAGGCGCGGGGCGACTCCTCGCCATCGTCGGCGAGGCGGGGGTCGGCACGTCGCAGTTGCTGGCGATCTTCCGGCGTTTGGCCTTCCCTCCGCTGGGCGAGATGAGCGCGGAGCGGGCCTGGATCGCCGTGCGCGCCGTTTCCTACGAGGCGACCCTCCCCTATGCCTTCCTGGCGAACGTGCTGCGTGCCCTGCTGGGGCTGGTCGATGAGCCGGTCGAGCGCGGGGCGCTGCGCGACGCCCTGGCCGCCGCGCTCCCCGCGCTCGACGAGGCGACGCGCGCGGAGTATCTGACGCTGATCGGCGGGTTGCTGGGCGTGCGCTCCGCCGCCTCCCCGGCCACCGATGGCGATCCACGCCTGCGGCGCTCGCTGCTGACCGGGATGGTGCGGGGGCTGATCCGCGCGCGCGAAGGGGTGGCCGGGCGCGCTGCGGGGCGTCCGCTCGTCCTGGTGCTCGAAGGGCTGCACTGGGTGGACAGCGCCAGCGTGGAGATCCTCGATGAACTGGCCGATGCGGTCGCGACCGCGCCGATCCTGGTCATCCTGACCTATCGCCCCGACTGGACGCACCCCTGGGCCACGCGCTCCTTCTATCGGCAGATCACGCTGCCCGAGCTGACCGCCGCGCAGAGCCGCGAACTCCTACGCGGCCTCCTCCCCGAGGCGACGCTGGACGACGCGCTGGCGGCGCAGATCATCGCGCAATGCGGCAACAACCCCCTCCTGCTGGCCGAGACGGTCAAGACGCTCCACCAACGCGGGCTACTCGCCGCGCGGGGCGGCAGCTGGCGGCTGACCGCCGATCTCTCCGCGATGGCCCTCCCTGCCACGCTCGTCGGCTTGCTGATGGCCCGCCTCGATCGCTTCCCGGAGGAGGATCGGGCGACCTTGCGCCGGGCGGCGACGATCGGGCGCTCGTTCACCTACCGGCTCCTGGCGGCGTTGCCCGCGACCCCGCCGACCCTCGAAGAGCAGTTGGGGCGCCTCTGTGCCGCCGAGCTGATCGTGGAAGATCCGCAGGCCCCCGAGCCGACCTTTCGCTTCGCGCGTCCCGTCATGCAGGAACTGGTCTACAACAGCGTGCTGGAACAGGAGCGCCGCGAGTTGCACGGGCAGATCGCCCACGCGCTGGAAGCGGCCACCCCCACGCCGACCGATGAGCAGATCGAACAGCTCGCCTATCACTACGAGCGCAGCGCCGAGCGCCCGCAGGCGATCCGCTACCTGCTGCGCTCCGGTCTGCGCGCGCGCCGGCTCGCCGCCAATGGCACGGCGATCGAGCGCTTCACCGCCGCCGAGGGGAAGCTGCACGGCCTCACGTCGCGCGAGCTGACGCGCGCCGGCTCGCTCGCCGCGCAGGTCCACACCGCGCTCGGCGACACCTACCTGGCGGAGGCCGACTTCGCGCGCGCCCAGGAGCGCTACGAGATCGCCCTGACCTGCGACCCCCTCGAACCCGACGAGCGCGCGCACCTCTGGCGGCAGATCGGGCGGGTCTGGGAGCGGCGCGGCGAAGGGCGTAAGGCGCTCGTGGCCTACGAGCAGGGCGAACAGGTGGGGGGGCTGCGCCCGGCCACCCGCGCCGAACTGGGTCTGGCGACGGCGCGCGCGCACGTCCTGCTCGGCGCGGACGAGCGCGCACGGGTGGCGGCGGAGGCCAGCCTCGCCGAGTCGTCCGCGCTCAACGTGCAGGAACGCGAGCGGATCGAGGCGGGGGGGCAACAGATTTTGGGGGCCGTCGCCGCCAACGCCGGGCACACCGACGATGCGCTGGCCGCGATGGGACGCGCGCTCGCCCTCTACCGCGAGTTGGGCGACGCCGTCGGCATTCAGGAGAGTTACCACGAACTCGGCGCGCTCTACTGGTCGCGCGGGCAGATCGAGCGCGCCTCCGAACATCTGGTCGGCGTGACGACCCTCCTGCATCTGCAACTCGGCGCGGCGGCCCCGCCACGCGCCATGGGCGCGGGCGACACCCCGCCGCCGCCGACCGACGCGGGGAACGGCGATCTCGTCCCCTTGGAACGGTACTACCACAGCGGCCTCGTCGCGGTGCGGCGCGGCGGCGATCGGTGGGGCACGGTGCAGATCGGCCACCGGATCGGGCAACTCCTCTTCCGGCAGGGGGAGACGGCGCGCGCGGCGGGTTATCTGCGGCAGGCGGCCCGCGAGGCCGATAGTCTCGGCGCGCGCGCGATCGTCGCGGCGGCGAACATCACGCGCGGGGCGATCGCGGCGGCGGCGGGCGACCTGACCGGCGTGGTGCTCGTGGAGCGCGGCGTGCTCCTGGCCGAGGCGCTGGGGGTGAACCCGTTGCTCGCCGAGGGTCGCCTGCGCCTGGCCGAGGCGCGGCAGAGCTTCGGCGATCCGCAGGCGGCCAGCCGTGACGGGCAGATCGCCTTCCTGCTGGCGATCCAGCTCGGTCAGCAGCCGCTCCTCGGGCTGACCCATCGGTTGCTCGGGCGGCTCGCCAGCGGGCGCGGCGAATGGGCGCTGGCGGAGCGGCATCTGCGACAGGCGCAGGAGATCTACACGACGATCGGGGTCCAGGACGGCCTGGCGCGGACGCTCCTCGATCGGGCCGCGCTCTATCACGCTCAGGCGCGTACGGAGGGGCGACCGGTGCCGCCGGACGTCGCGGCCCTGATCGCCAGGGCCCTGCCGCTCTTCGCGCTCCTCGGGATGCGCGCGGACGAGCGCGCGGCGCGGATGCTTCTGGCGCGGTAGGGGCGGCGCTCAGACCCGATAATGGCGGATCTTGGGGATGAATGCCGCGATCGCGATCACCACCGCGATACAGGCGACACCCCCGGTGGCGGCCGCGCCGAGCGGGCCGATCAGGCTGGCGACGAGTCCGGCGCGAAGCTGCCCGAGCTGCGGCCCGCCCATCGCGAAGGCCATGTGGACGGCGGTGGTGCGCCCGCGTAGCTCGTCCGGTGTGGCGATCTGGAGGATCGAGCCGCGCAGGACTATGCTGATCGTGTCCGCCGCCCCCGAGCCCGCCAGGAAGATCAGCGATAGCCAGAAGGTGTGCGAGAGGCCGAAGCCGACGAGGCAGAGGCCGAAGATGCCGATCGCGATCAGCAGGATCGGCCCCTGCGCGCGGATGCTGCCGCGCGTGCTGAGGAGCCCCGCCGCGCCGACGTGCAGCACGTCGCGCGCGAAGATCGGCAGGAGCGCTTGCACCGAGCCGAAGAGGGTCGCCAGGAAATCGAGGAGCATCACCGAGAGGATGATACCGTTGCGGCGCACGAAGACGAAGCCTTCCACGATCGCCCCGACGCCCCGGTTGACCGCCGCGCGCTCCCCGCTGTTCGGGGCGCTGCGCGCGCGCAGCAGCAGCAGCGCGATCAGCACGGCGACGAACGAGAGCGCATCGATGGCGTAGGCCCCCTGCGCCCCGAAGCTCGCCACGACGATCCCGCCGATCAGCGGCCCGACGATCTGCCCGAGCTGGAAGGTGGTGATGTTAAGGGTCAGCGCGGCGGTCAATTCCTCGCGCGGGACGAGATTGGGGATCAGCGATTGCCGGGCCGGATTGTCGAACGCATTGGTCGCCCCGGCGATCACGGTGAGGGCGTAGATCAGCGGCATGGAGACGGTGCCGGTCGCCGTGGTGACCGCCAGGATTGCGGCGATCAGGAGCAGGACCGTCTGGGTGATCAGCAGCAGCCGACGGCGATCGAAGATGTCGGCGACGGTGCCGCCGATCATCGCCAGGATCATCACCGGCAGGGCACGCAACAGCCCGAGGAGCCCCAACTGAAAGGCCGAGTTGGTCAGTTGCAGGACCAGCCAGCCGGTCGCCACGACCTGCATCTGGCTCCCGGCCAGCGAGACGATCTGTCCGAACCAGAGGAGGCGATAATCGCGGTGCCGTAGCGTATTCCAAGCCCCGCCGCGCCCGGTGAGAGCCGTTCGGCTCAGGGCCGTTCGTCTCGCTGCCACGCCATCCCCTTCATGCCGACTCGTCGCCCGTCGCGCGCCCGCGCCACAGCGCCCGGGAGATGATGCGCGACGCCGCGAGCGATTGCAAGGGTCTGGTGCCGAGACAAAAAACGGGTGCCCCGCCACTGTGGCAGGACACCCTCGACCCGCCACTGTGGCAGGACACCCTCGATCGGTGCGGATCGCGCGGTTATGGTGTGGCGATACGCCGTTGCCGACGCCTACTCGCGCCGTCGACCCATGCCCATGACCAGCATCACGTAGTAGACCAGTTGCAGTGCGGAGGCCGCGAACCCGGCGACGTAGGTCAGGGCGGCGGCGTTCAGCATCTTCTGGACATCGCCGTACTCCGACGGGGTGATGATGCCGTTATTCTCCAGCAGTTGCCGCGCCCGCGCGCTGGCGTTGTACTCGACCGGCAGCGTGACCGCCGCGAAGAGGGTCGCCGCCGCGAAGAGGATCACGCCGATCCAGGCGAGGCCGGTGATCTGCGTCCAGAGGCCGCCCATGACGATCCACGGCGCGATCCCCGAGCCGAAGTTCGCCACCGGCACCAGCCCCGAGCGCAGCGTCATCGGCACGTAGCCGACATTCTGCTGCACCGCGTGCCCGGCCTCGTGCGCCGCCACGCTGATCGCGGCGATCGAGCGACTGTTGTAGACCGGCTCCGAGAGGCGCAGCACCTTGGCGCGCGGGTCGAAGTGGTCGGTCAACTCGCCGGGGATCGCCTCGATGCCGACATCGTAGATGCCCGCCGAGCGCAACACCGCCGCCGCTGTCTCCGCCCCGGTCAGTCCACGGCTGTTGGGGATCTCTTTATACTTGCCGAAGGTGCTCCGCAAACGCCATTGCGCGAGCCCCATCAGGAGCAGCCCCGGTATGAGAACGAAGAGGAAATATCCGCCGCTGAACATCGCGCCACACTCCTGCTTGGTGTATCGAGTCGAACTGCTGCCGCTCGTCTATTGGTGGGGGGCACTGGCCGTTTTTATACAGTACGCCCACAGCGGCATCTACGCAACCGCGATACCGCTGGTTGCACGAACCGCGCGATCACCATTGCATACTTCTATTAACGCGGCGGAACGCGGGAGATTCCCGCCATTGGCGCGTAGCGACCCACCGCAGGGACACGGTATCATAGGGCGGATGGGTGCCGCATATCGGCCGATCTGCGCGCGAGATGCGAACGAGGGGGGACGATGACGAGCCGACAGGCAGAGGGATCGCGCGAGGCCCAGGCGGCGGCGCTCGCGCCGGTGGAGGCGGCGATGCGTGCGGCTCTCGGGGATGCGGAGGGGACCGGGCCGGGTGCCGAGGACTTGCACACCTTCGTCGGGCTGATGCGCTATCACCTCGGCTGGGCCGACGCGAACCTCGCGCCCGCCCGCCTGCCCGGCGGCAAGCGCCTGCGCCCGCTCCTGCTGGTGCGCTGTGCCGAGGCGTGCGGCGCGTCTGCCGAGATCGCCGCCCCGGCCGCCGCCGCGATCGAACTGCTTCACAACTTCACCCTCGTCCACGACGACATCCAGGACGAGAGTTCCCATCGGCACCACCGCGAGACGATCTGGCACCGCTGGGGGACGGCCACCGCGATCAACGTCGGCGACGCGATGTACGCGGTCGCGCACGACGCCCTCTACGCCCTCGCCGCTGCCCCATCGTCGTTGCCCGCCGACCGGGTGCTGGCGTTGGCACGCGACTTCGACCGGACCGCGCTGCGGATCGTCGAGGGGCAGCACCTCGATCTCAGCCAGGAGGGGCGCTGGGGGGGCGGCGAGGCGCGCTACCTGGCCATGATCGGCGGCAAGACCGCCGCGATCATGGCCTTCGCCGCGCGCGCCGGGGCGCTCGTGGCCGGGGCGGACGCCGCGACGGTCGCACGCTACGACGAGTTCGGGCTGGCGCTCGGCCTCGCGTTCCAGATCCGCGACGATATGCTCGGGATCTGGGGGGCGCAGGAGACGACCGGCAAACCCGCCGCCGATGATATCCGTCGCCGCAAGCAGAGCCTGCCGCTCGTCGCGCTCGATGAGCGCGCGGGCGCGGTCGATCGCGCCGCGCTGCGCCACCTCTACGCCGCTGCGGCCCCGCTCTCCGAGGATGCGGTGACTGGGGTGATGGCGCTGCTCGATCGCTACGAGATCGCCGATTATTGCCAGATGCATGTCGACGCCTATCACGATCAGGCGCGCGCGGCGCTCGATCAGCTGGATGCGCGCGCGCCGTCGAGCGGCCCACTGCGCGATTTCCTGACGTTGCTGGAGGGGCGGGCGTATTAGCCGGACCATTCGAAATGTTGGCGGCGGCGATGATGCTCTGGCGGAACGAAATCTGCGGCATGGCCCAGGAGCGCGCGGCACTCGTCGCGCGTGGAAAGGGGGAACGATGACCGGAACAGCGGAAAACTACGATCTGGCGGCGTTCGTCGCCGACGCGCGGAAGATCGTCCCGGCGGGCGGGGCCGACCCCGGCCCGGCGGGGCGCGAGGCGATCGGTGCGCTGCTGCGCCGTCTGGCGCAGAGCGAGCAGATCCTCGAGCGGACCGGGCAGACGACCGCGCGGCAGGGGACGCATGGCCTCGACATTCGGGGCGGCGAGATCCACAAGGAGCCGGACGGCACGATGGCGCTGATGCTGGCGCGCTTCCCGCACGAGAGCGAGACGCCGATCCACAACCACAACTCCTGGGGTGTCGTCTGCGTCGTCACCGGCAGCGATCGCTACCTCGCGTGGCGGCGTACCGACGGCGGCGGTCGCGAGGGGCACGCCGAGGTCGAGTTGGTGGCGGAGTCGTTGCTTGGTCCGGGCGATGTGGTCCACTTCGCCGACATCCCCGAGGACATCCACAGCCAGCAGGGGGCGAACGGCGCGCCGGTCTGGGAACTGGTCTTCTTCGGGCGCGACCCCAACACCACACCGCGCCTCTACTTCGATCCAAATGCGCGCACCGTCACGAGCCAGCAGGCGTTGCGCTGAGTGTGCCTTGCGGACAACGAGAAGGGGGGGCACCGTCCTGTACGGTGGCCCCCCTCCTCGTCCGCGTTCGGAAGGATCGCTTACTGGCGACCCTTGCGCTGGGACTTGTCCTCGATCTCGAAGACCTGGTTGCCGTTGTAGTAGCCGCAGCTCGGGCAGACCTGATGGCAGACCTTCATCTCGCGGCAACGTGGGCAGGTCATCAGTTGCGGCATCTTCACCGCATGGCCCATCCGACGCATCCCCTGCCTAGCCTGTGTCACACGTTGTTTTGGTAGAGCACCCATAGCAGAAACGCCTCCCCTCGATCATACCGGGCTGTGGCGCTCGCCCGCCCGGCCTTTGTCTCACACGTTATCGTCGTCGGGCGCGTCGCCCGTTCGCCGTCGTCTCGTCCGTCCCTGTGCCGATCCCTTGCAACAGTTGCGCCAGGACCGCCAGTCGCGCATCCCCCTCGTCGCTCGACTCGGAGATTTCCGGCAAGCCAGGGCAATCGTCGCCGCAGACCGGGGCCATCGGCAGGCCGAGTACGAGGGCCTGCCGCAGTGATTCGGCCACATCCAGCAAGTGCAGATCGGTGATCACGAAGTGCTCGTCCTCGCCCTCATCCTCCCCTTCGGGAGTGACGCTCGCACCGGTGAGGATGTCGACCGAAGGGCGATACTCGTCCGCGAACTCCGCCGTCGCCGCCTGCTCGAAGTCTTCGAGGCAGCGGCTACATTGCAGCGGCACAACCGCCGTCGCGCGGCCATTGACCAGGATACCGGTCGGGATGCGCGTCAGCTTAACCTCGGCCTCGATCTGCCGCGCCAGCAAATCGCCGTCTAAGGGCATCTGGTCCAACGCGATCCGTATCTGCCGCGTCGCCCCGATACCCTCTTGCAGGAACTGGGCGACATGGACGCTCGTATCGCGCTGCACCGGCGTCATCTTCTCAGGCATTGTAATGTCCCACCAGGTGCCGCGTGTCGTGAGTACGGGCGCACCAAACCATAGGCGAACCAACGGCCCAGCAAAACTGGGCCGTCACACAAGGCTCGAAGTATAGCGGTCTGGATGGTCGCGCGTCAAGAACGCGACGCAGCGGCAGGAACGGACCGGTAGCGGTTCACCAATCTCCTTTATCGTAGACAGAAGTGGGGCGGCCGATGGTGAATGCTGTTGGCGTGCGTCTCGCCGCCTTGATCGGTCGCTTAATAAAAAAAGGCTGTCTCGTCGTGCGCCGCTCGCCGAGCACTGACGAAGACAGCCATGCGCCGCGCTGCTAGGGGCGAGAGAAGTGGTTACCGCTCAACTCTTGCAGCCCGTTCCGCACCTGATGCAGCTGCAACTGGAGCTGCTGCTCCAGGTTGCCAAGCACATCGACCGCGTACTGCTCGATCTCCTGGCGGGTCTGGTAGGCGTCGCGCTGAGCGTCGCTGAGCACTTGCTCGCCGCGCTCCTTCGCCAGATAGAGGACACCCTCCTGATTGATCATGTATTCGGCGCGCTCGCGGGCCATCGTCACGGTCTTCTCGGCCTCGGCCTGCGCCGCTTTGAGGATCTGCTCGCGGTCGTGGAGCACCTTGCGCGCCTGCACGATCTCTTCCGGGATCGTCTCGCGGAGCTTCTCGACGATCGCCAGCACGTCCTCTTCTTCGAGCATCACGCGCGAACTGAGCGGGACACGACGACCCTGATTGACCAGCGCCTCGAGCCGGTCGACAAGATACCCGATGTCCATCGATGCGCCTCCACTTTGGCCCGCTGGTTGGCCCGCTGATCGGTAGGTGCCACTCTTGGCCATTGCCATCGTCTCACCCACGCTCGTCGCGTCGCTGCCGTAAGGCGCGCTCGACCACAACGGGCACCATGCCGCTGACGTCGCCGCCAGCCATCGCGACTTCTTTGATCAAGCTCGAACTGAAGAAGACGAACTGCGGGCTCGTCATCAGGAAGACCGATTCGATCTCGGGCACCAGGGCACGATTCATGTGCGCCTGCTGCAACTCGTATTCGAAGTCGGCCACGGTGCGGACCCCTTTCACCAGCGCATCCGCGCCGAGGCTCCGTGCATACCCCACCGTCAACTCCCGATAGCCGAGCACACTGACATTCGTCAGATCCGCCAGCGCCTCGCGCGCCAGGTCCACCCGCTCTTGGCCGGTGAAGAGCGGACGCTTGCTGCCGCTGCTGGTGAACACCGCGAAGATGAGGCGGTCGAAGAGCTTGGCGGCGCGTTCCGCCACATCGCGGTGGCCGAGATGGAGCGGATCGAAACTGCCCGCGTAGACGGCGGTGCTCAGTTTCCGCGCCTCGGGCGACCGCAACTGTTCATCTTCGGCCATCTCTACCCCATCCCCAATACCGCCCGCAGCATCGTCACCGGATGGCATGCCCCGTTGCCGGTCTCTCGGTTCCGCGCCACGATAGTCGTTGCGCGCGAACCAGAAAGGCATGCAACACGATCGTGCGCGTGCATCCGCTGCGTCGGTATCGCTGTAGGATACTCGGGAGACGGCAGAAACGCAATCCCTGGCGGCGAAATGTCAGCCCTGAAACGCCCCTTGACACGCACCTTCCTGTGCTATGATACGTTATGTCCGCGTCGGGACGACGCTGTGGGGTAGGGATGGGTTTGGGTATTCGCAGGATGTTCGGCGTTGATGCTCTCGCCGCTATTCAGCGGCGACGCGGCGTCTGAACGGCGGCACTTCGGCAGCCAGCAGGAGGTGTAGAGAAGACCATGGGGAGTGGCAAGAACGATTTTGTGATCCGCATCGGCGGCGAGGCCGGTGAGGGTGTGCAGAGTACCGGCGATCTCGCGGTGCAAGTCGCGGCGCGCGCGGGGTACTTCGTGCTCACCAATCGGATCCCACCGGCAGAGATCAAGGGTGGTCTCTACGAGTATCAGATCCGGCTCGCCAACGAGCAGCTGTACTCGCAGGGCGACGAACTGGATATCCTGCTCGCCTTCAATGAAGAGGCGTACGAGAGCGGCATCAAAGTCCTCAAGGCTGATGGCCTGCTCATCTACGATTCCGCCGAGTTCACCCCGCCCGAGGGTGATGGATTCAAGCGCGTCGCCCTGCCGCTGACCGACATCGCCAAGACGCAACTCAAGTTCGCGCTCGGCAAGAACGTGGTCGCGGTCGGCGCGGTCGGTGCCCTCTTCGGGTTGCCGATCGAGTACGGGCAGCAGCTCCTGCAGGAGCGCTTCGGGCGCAAGGGCGAAGAGATCGTCAATAAGAACATCGCCGCCCTCCAGGCGGGGATCGACTACGTTAAAGAGCATATCCCCGGCTACGAGCAGTATCAGCTCGCGAGCGCCGGCGAGTCGCGCCCCGAGACGATCGTGGTGACCGGCTCGCAGGCGGTCGGCCTCGGCACCCTCGCCTCGGGCTGCCGTCACGTCTTCGGCTACCCGATCACCCCGGCCTCCGATGTCCTCGAATTCCTGGCGACCGAGCTGCCGAAGGTTGGCGGCCTCGTGATCCAGGCCGAGGACGAGTTGGCCGCGATGGGCATGGTCGTGGGCGCGGGGTACTCCGGGGTCAAGTCGATGACCCCGACCTCCGGTCCCGGCGTCAGCCTGATGACCGAACTGCTCGGCCTGGCGCTGATGGCGGAGATCCCGCTCGTGCTCGTCGATGTGCAGCGCGCCGGCCCCTCCACCGGCATGCCGACCCGCCACGAGCAGGGCGACCTCTACATCTCGGTCTTCGGTGGTCACGGCGAGGCCCCGCGCATCGTCCTCGCCTGCACCAGCGTGGAGGACGCCTTCTATCAGACGATCAACGCCTTCAACCTCGCCGAGACTTACCAGCTCCCGGTGATCTTCCTCTCCGACACGTCGCTCGGCACCCGTTCGGAGGCGATCCCGCGCCCGCGGCTCGCCGACGTCCATGTCGTCAACCGGCGCACGCTGACCGGCGGCAACGCCGCGAACGGCCACAATGGCGACGCGCCCAGCGACTTCTATAACTTCCAGGAAGAGGGCGGGCGCTTCAAGCGCTACAACCTCGACACCCCCAACGGGGTCAGCCCGATGGCGATCCCCGGCGAGGCGGGCGGCGAGTACGTGGCGACCGGCCTGGAGCACAACGAATATGGCCGCGTGCGCTACGATGTCGGCACCCACAAACTGATGACCGAGAAGCGCTTCCGCAAGCTGGCGGCGGCGGTCCACGACGCCCCCCCGGCCTATCGTTACGGCGATGCGGATGCGTCGGTCGGCATCATCACCTGGGGTTCGACCGCCGGCACCTGCACCGAGGCCGTCGATCGCCTGCACGAGCAGGGCGTCAAGGTCGATCTCCTCGCGCCCAAGATGCTCTGGCCACTCCCGGTCCATCAGCTCACCGAGTTCATGGAAGGGAAGAGCCGGGTGATCGTCGCCGAGGTCAACTATCAGGGGCAGTTCGCGGATCTGATCGCCGCGCGACTAACCCGCGACTTCGAGCGTCTCAATGTGTATAACGGCAGCCCCTTCACGGTCGCGGAGATCTGCGACGCGGTGACCGGTGTGCCCGCCGCGATCGCGGCTGACTGACCGAGCGATCCCGCCGATCGGGCGGGGATGAGCTGTGGATAGGGAATCGGTAGCGTACCCAGCGAGGAGCGAGCAACGATGACAGCCGTTGTCGAGCGAAAAGCCGAAGATTTCAAGAGCGAAGTCAAAGTTACCTGGTGTCCGGGATGCGGCGACTTCGGGGTGTTGAACGCCACCTATAAGGCGTTAGCCGAGCAGGGCTACGACACCAAAGATGTGGTGGTCGTCTCCGGGATCGGCTGCTCCAGCCGCTTCCCCTTCTTCGTCTCCACCTACGGGTTCCACGGCGTCCACGGGCGGGCGTTGCCGATCGCGACGGGCATCAAGATGTCGCGCCCGGAGCTAGAGGTCGTGGTCTTCGGCGGCGATGGTGACGCCTTCGCCATCGGGGCGGGGCACTTCGTCCACGCCTGCCGCCGCAACATCGACATGTGCTACGTGATCATGGACAACGCCGTCTACGGCCTCACCAAGGGGCAGTATTCGCCGACCTCGCAGATGGGTTTCGTCTCCAAGACGACGCCGACCGGGTCGAGCGAGGAGGGGATCAATCCCCTGATGCTGGCGATCGCGTCCGGCGCCACCTACGTGGCGCGCGGCTTCTCCTCGAAGCCGAAGGAACTGACCAAGTTGATCGTGGACGGCATCAACCACAAGGGCTTCGCGGTGATCGACTGCTACAGCCCCTGCCCGACCTTCAATAAGATCAACACCTTCAACTACTGGCGTGAGGAGACGCAGCCCCTCCCCGCCGACCACGACACGAGCGACATGGGCGCGGCGATCAAGATGGCGCTGATCAACGACCCGCTCCACCTCGGCGTCTTCTATCAGAAGGAGGGTCTCTCCTTCGGCGACCGCGTGCAGGCGCGCGTCACCGGCGGCTCGGGTGAGACGCAGGCGCTGGTCGAGAAGCTGATCGCCAAGTTCAGCTAGGCGGACTGAGCAGAAGAATACAGGAGCGCCCCGGTGACATGTCACCGGGGCGCTCCTCTCTTCGCCAGTTGTTCCCCGTTCCCGTTGTCTTGCGTCTCCCCTGCTCAGCCGAGCAGGGCGAGCACGGTGACGGCGCGATCCCATCGCGCGGGGCGAAGCGCGTGAGGGGCAGCGAACATCGTCTTAATCAGGCGGGCGCGGAGTTCGTGGAGGTGCTCGACGAGGGTCATCGGGTGGTCATGGTCCGCGGCGTGCGATGATCCCAGTGTCATCGGTGTCCGCTCCTCTCACTTGTTCGTGCTGTGCGAATAGCTGACGCAAACATTGCACGCAAAGTTCCCCGCAAACGCTACGATGTATGGATGTATGATGGAGCGGCGGCAGCATCGATCACGTGGACAACAGCCAACAGGAAAGGGGTGCAGTATGATCCCGACCCAGCCCTTCGGCCGTACTGGCCATCAGAGCACGCGCACGATCTTCGGGGCGGCGGCCCTTGGCGCGGTCACACAGGACGTCGCCGACTGCGCGATGGAGACGGTGCGCGAGTACGGCGTGAACCACCTCGATGTCGCGGCGAGCTACGGCGACGCCGAATTGCGCCTCGGGCCGTGGATGGCCCGCCATCGCGCCGACTATTTCCTGGCGACCAAGACCGGGCAGCGGACCTACCGCGAGGCGCGCGACGAGATCCACCGCTCGCTCGACCGGCTCCAAACCGACCACGTCGATCTGATCCAGCTGCACAATCTCGCCCAGGAAGAGGAGTGGGGGGTCGCGCTCGGACCGGGCGGCGCCTTGGAGGCGGCGGTCGAGGCGCGCGAGGCGGGTCTGGTCCGCTTCATCGGCGTGACCGGACACGGTGTCGGGATCGCCGCGACCCACCGGCGCAGCCTCGAGCGCTTCGCGTTCGATTCGGTGCTGCTGCCGTTCAGCTACATCATGATGCAGAACCCGCAGTATGCTGCCGACTTCGAGGCGCTGATGGCCGTCTGCGAGGCGCGCGGGGTGGCGGTGCAGACGATCAAGTCGATCACCCGCGCGCCGTGGGACGAGCGCCCGACCGGCGCGCCGACCTGGTACGAGCCGCTGCGCGAGCAGGCCGACATCGACCTCGCGGCGGGCTGGGTGCTCGGTCGCCCCGGCGTCTTCCTCAACACCGCCGGCGACGTGACCCTGCTGCCGCGCGTGCTGGACACCGCCAGCCGCTTCCAGGCGCGCCCGAGCGACGCCGAGATGACCCGGCTCCTCGCCCAGCGCGAGATGGCCCCGCTCTTCGTCTGAGCGCCGAACTCTTCTCTAGCGCGGGCTGATCCCCTCCTCGGGAGGAAAGTGCGTCACGGGTTGCCGGAATGAATCGTGAGGGGCGGGCACCTCGCCCGCCCCTCATTGTTTGTCGCCGCCGCCGCATCTTTGCTACCATAACCCCACGCATACGGCGCACCGCGTCGCCTGCCTCCGTAGCTCAGTGGATAGAGCGCTTCCGTCCTAAGGAAGGCGTCGGGGGTTCGATTCCCTCCGGGGGTACCACCGCTATACAGCTCATGCTTGCTCGTTTCCCGATCGGGAAAGCGCGTGGCATGCTGTCCGGCTGCGATGCTGCGAGGGTCTTGCCTGCGGTTGGCGCGAGATGAGTCAGATTACAGCATGGACGAAAGCGAGGCTGATTCATGACCGCGCGCGACGAGGCACAACGGCATCTCGACACGATCCTCGGGGATAAGCAGCGCCTGGAATACCAGCGCACCCGGCTCGACAAGCGCAGCAATCTCTACGCGACCCGGGCGAGCGGGATCGACATGCAGCTCATGGAAGTGAACAACGACATCGCCGCAGCCCGCAGCGCGCTGGACGCAGCGATCCACGCCGAGAGCGAAGGAGAGGGCGAGGAAGAAGCCGCGCATCGCCGCACGCGCTGATCGGTACTATCCCTCCCCTGAAGTAGCCTGCTTATCCCAGCTCTACAATAATCAAGCACTATAGTCAAGCACCATCGCTTGGTAACTAGGTCGTGGCCCCGTACACCGATGCACAGGACCGCGACCTAGTATTTCATTACCAGGAATACGCCAATGTGCACCAATATACCGAAACGCTTGACGCCGCCTCGTTTGAGACGTACTCTGTCCCTGACAGATGTACAGCTGTAACAAAGCTATGGACGTTGCAATGAAGCAGGAGGATGATGGACTCCGGTTGGCTGCTCCTGGTCTATCGTGTGCCGACCGAGCCGGCCAGCAAGCGCGTCGGGATCTGGCGCGATCTGAAACGGCTCGGTGGGCTGTATCTCCAGCAGTGTGTCTGCATCGTGCCGGATCGCCCGGCACTAGCGGCGGAATTCGACCGCATCGCCGGCAAGATCGTCGCCGGTGGCGGTGAATCGACCCTGTTCCCGGTGCCGCTCTTACCCCCGGACGATGCGGGGCGGATCGTCGAGGCTTTCCGAGTGCAGCGCAACAAAGAGTACGCCGAGATCGTCGAGGAGTGCGAGACGAAGTTCATCAAGGAGATCGCGTTCGAGCACTTCCGGCAGAATTACACCTTCGAGGAGACCGAGGAGATCGGGCAGGATCTGGAGAAGATCCGGCGGTGGTTCGCGCGCATCGTCGAGCGCGACTGGTTCGCGGCCGCCGGACGCGAGGCGGTGGAAGGATGGATCGCGCGTTGTCAGACGCTGCTCGATGAGTTCGAGCAGGAGGTCTACCGGCGGCAGGGCGACGGCGTCGATGAGGCCGCTAGCGCCGCCCTCCCCGCCCTCATCCCCCGACCCGATATGTCGACAAAGGTGGAGGATTCGCGATGATCGGCACTGGCACACTCTTTCTCGTCCTGGCCGCATTCCTGGCGTCGGCGGTCGAGATGGTCGAGGCGCTGACGATCGTCTTGGCGGTCAGCGTGACGCGCGGCTGGCGTGCGGCGCTGATCGGGGTCGCGAGCGCGACCGTCGCCCTGGCGGTCGTCATCGCCATCTTCGGCCCGGCCCTCACGCTGATCCCGATCGACACGTTACGGCTGATCATCGGCGCGCTACTGCTCATCTTCGGCTTGCAGTGGCTACGCAAAGCGATCCTGCGTGCCAGCGGCTATAAGGCGCTGCACGACGAGGAGGCGATCTTCCGCAAGGAGCAGGAGGACGCCAGGCGCGCGGGCGCCGTGACGCGCGGCGGGCTCGACTGGTATGCGTTCACCCTCTGCTTCAAGGGCGTCTTCCTGGAAGGGTTGGAGGTTGCGTTCATCGTGCTCACCTTCGGGAGCGCCCAGGGGAGTATCCCGCTCGCGGCGGCGGGTGCGGCGGCGGCGCTGGTCATCGTCGGCATCGTCGGGTTCGCGCTCCATGCGCCGCTCAGTCGGGTGCCGGAGAATACGCTGAAGTTCGCGGTCGGGGCGATGCTGACGACCTTCGGTATCTTTTGGTCGGCGGAGGGGGCCGGGGTCGCCTGGCCGGGGACCGATCTGGCGATCATCGGTATCCTCATCTTCGTCCTCGCGCCCGCCTTCGGTATGGTGGCGCTCTTACGTTGGCAGCGCGCACGCACGATCGATGCGGCTGCGGCACAGGGAATGGGGGCCTGAATGCGCTACCTCACCGGCTTTCTGGCCTTCTGGTACGACTTCGTCGTCGGTGACGACTGGACGGTGGCGGCGGGCGTGGTCGTCGCCCTGGTCGTCACGGCATTGCTGGTACGCGGCGGTGTCCCGGCCTGGTGGCTGCTGCCCGTTGCGGTGGTCGCGCTGCTCGGCGCTTCGGTCTGGCGCGTGGCCCGCCAGGCAGCGCGATGAACGCGCGCCTGCGTGACCTGCGAACGTTGCTCATCGCGCGGCGTTGGGCCTTGCTCGGCCTCTTCGTGGGCGTCTTCGTCCCGCTCGTCATATTCGGCGAACTGGCGGAGGATGTCTGGGCGCACGAGGGCTTCGCCTGGGACACCCCCCTCTTGTGGGGCATCCACGCCTACGCCAATCCGTCGCTCGACACGCCGATGTTGCTGATCACGAATGTCGGGGCACCGCTCCCGATGATCGGGTTCGTCGCCGCGCTGCTCGGCCTGTTGCTCTGGCGTCGTCGCACTGGTGCCGCCGCCTTCGTCACGGTCGCGGTCGGTGGTGCGGCATTGCTCAACGTGCTGGCGAAGGCGCTCTTCCAGCGGCACCGGCCCGCGCTGTGGCCGCAGTTGACCCCCGAGACCGACTACGGCTTCCCGAGCGGGCACGCGATGGGCTCGTTCGCGGTCGTGGCGGCCCTGGTCATCGTCCTGGGGGCGACGCGGTGGCGGTGGCTGGCACTCGGCGTCGGCGCGCTCTTCGTGCCGCTGGTCGGGCTCTCACGCCTCTATCTCGGCGTCCACTATCCGTCGGATATTCTGGCCGGCTGGTGCGCCTCGTTGATCTGGGTGACCGGGGTGTATCACCTGCGCGCCGTGCCCTTGCCGGTGCGGCTCCCGCGCCGATTGGCCCGGTGGCAGGGCCTCGGGGGGCGGTAGGATCTGCCGGTGCGGGATCGCAGGCAAGCGCCCGTCGTGCATATCACGACGGGCGCTTGTCTGTAACGCCCTGGACCCGATCAGAGGCCGAGCGCGTGGTGCATCAGCCCGCCATCGATGAAGTAGCTCGCGCCGGTGACGTAGGCCGCTTCGTCGGACGCGAGGTAGACGGCGACCCCGGCGATCTCCTCGGGCTGCCCGATGCGACCCAGCGGGATCCCCGCGTTCAGCGCGGCCATCTTCTCCGGGTCGGCCAGGGTGTCCTTGTTAATCGGCGTGGCGACCGCGCCCGGCCCGATGTTGTTGATCGTGATGCCGTGCGGGCCGAGTTCGTTGCAGAGGGTGCGTGTCAGCATCCGTAAGCCGCCCTTCGCGGCGCAGTAGGGGCTGTTGCCGGGCATCGGCAAATCCTCGTGGACGGAGGAGATGTTGACGATCCGCCCGCCCGGCCCCTGGCTGACCATCTGGCGCACCGCGAGCTGGGTGCAGAGGAAGGGGCCCTTCAGATTCACGCCGATCACGGTGTCCCAGTCCTGCTCGCTGAGTTCCAGGAACGGGCGCTGGATCTCCACGCCCGCATTGTTGACCAGCACATCGATCCCGCCGAACGCCGCGATCGCCGCGCCGATCAGTTGCTGCGCCCCGGCGGCAGTGCTGACGTCGGCCCCGACGACGATCGCCTGGCCCCCCGCACCTTCGATCGCGGCCCGTACCTCATTCGCCCCCGCCTCGTTGTGGCGGTAGTTGATCGCCACGCGCGCCCCTTCGTGCGCGAAGCGCAGGGCGATCGCCCGCCCGATCCCCTGGTCGCTGCCGGTGACGATCGCTCGTTTGCCCTGGAGTCGCCCGTTCTCGGCCATGCTGTCCATCCCCTTCATGTCGCTGCACTCGTCGTCAAATGGACCCGCTCGCGGTGCTGGCTGCGTCGTCGTGCGCGGATCGGGCCGGGTCTGGGACGATCGGGACGCAGGGGCTGTGCCACTGGGTCATCCCCCGGTGGGCCGCGATTTGCTATGATCGCTCGTATCCGTCGCGGGTAGGGCCGTGCAACGACGCATCTACCCGCTCGGATGCCGGTACACATGGTCGCGCACGGGGAAAGGGGATCACCTATGGATGTCAGGATTAAAGCCAAAGACTTCAAGGTGGACGAGGGCTTGCGTGGCTTTATCGAGGCGCGCGTCGCCAAGCTCGATCGCTTCATCGGGCGGGGCGCGGAGGCGAAGATGGAGATCGTCCACGAGCATCCGCGCAGCGGTGGCGAACGCTTCACCGCGCAACTGACGATCGCCGCGCGCCAGATCCTCCTGCGGGCGGAGGAGCAGCACGCGGACGCCCGACGCGCGGTCGACATGGCGGTCGATACGATGCTCGGCCAGATCCGCCGCTACCATAGCAAGCGTACCGATCGCAGCCGCCGACCCTCGGTCGCGGAATTCGTCACGCTGCCGGAACTCGACGCCGACGACCTCGCCGAGTTGCGGGATACGGATACATTCTACACACCCAGCAATGGGGCCACCGTCGATACCGGGTCCGATCTGGAGATCGTGCGCCGCAAACGCTTCGCGCTGAAGCCGATGACGAGCGACGAGGCGATCGACCAGCTCGAACTGCTCGGCCACAGCTTCTTCGTCTTCGTCAATGCCGACGAAAATGCGATCAATGTCCTCTACCGGCGTCGGAACGGGGCGTATGGGCTGATTCAGCCTGAGTAGTCAGTAGTCAGTAATCAGTAGTCAGTGGTGGGAGGTGGCAAGTGGTCGTCGACAGCGGGAAGCCCTGTAAACGATTCGCCGATGCCGTGAGCCGATCAGCAGCACCGCCACTGACTACTGACTACTAACTACTGGCTACCCGCACGGAGTTGCGATGCTCACCACGGATGCACGTCCCGATCTGATCATCTTTCACGGGCGGGGCGGGGCGAGCGAGCCGGAACGACTGGTCGCGGGCGCGCAACGGGCGTCGGTGCGGCAACTCGTGGCCGATGCGGCGGCGCTGACCAGCTTCCGGCACCTCGCCCTGGCGACGAACGACGAGGCGCTGGCGGGCGAGTTGGCGGCGTGCCACCCCGCCCTCCGCGTCGTCATCACCGGGGAGACGATCGTCTTCGGGGAGGAGTTGGGCGCGCTCGTGCGCCAACTCGACTCGGCGGCGGTCGCCTACGTCGGCGGCGGCAGCGCCCCGCTGCTCGATGCGGCGGGGCTGCGCGGGCTGGTCGCGGCGGTCGCCACGCCCGGCCACGTCGCCGCCAACAACATGCTCTCCTCCGACTGGGCCGCGTTCCGCCCGGCGAGCGCGCTCTTCGCCACCGGCCTGATCCTGACCGACAACGACCTGGCCTGGCGGCTGCACCGCGATGCCGGGCTGGCGCGCGTGCCGATCGAGCAGCGCCTCGCCACGGTCCTCGACATCGACACCCCCACCGACCTGGCGCTGTTGGCCCGCGCGCCCGCCGTGCCGCCCCTCCTGCGCGCCTATCTCGACGCGCACGCCCCCGATTTCCCGGCGCTCGCGGCGGTGGAGGCGGCGATGGCCGATCCGTACCGCACGGTGATGATCGCCGGGCGGCTGAATACGGCGATTTGGTCGCGGATCGAGCGCGATGTCTCGTTCCTGAAACGCCTCTTCATCGAGGAGCGCGGGATGCGCGCGAGCGGGCGGCAGGTGCGCGGGGAGGTCCGTACCCTCCTGGCGACGCTGCTGCGCGAGGTCGGCCCGACGCGCTTCTTCGCCCTCCTCGCCGAACTCGGGGATGTGCTCGTCTTCGATACCCGCCCCCTCTTCGCCGAGATCGCGCCGTACCTCTCCGCCAACGATCGCTTCGCGTCCGATCTCCTCCGCCCGGACCTGATCGCCGACCCGACCGTGCGCGACTTCACGGCGGCGGCGCGCGACAGCCCCCTGCCGGTCGTGCTCGGCGGGCACGCGCTCGTCACCGGGGGGCTCTGGTTGCTGGCCCAGCGGGTGCAGGCGCTCAAGGAGGGGAGTGAGATGTAGCGCGGGCGGAATAAGGACCACTTGTCGGACGTTCTAGGAGTCGGTATGCGCGAGAGCGCGCCGATCGGTGTGGAGATTGGTATAGTCGTCCCTAGGTGCGGGGCTGCCGCATCGCGAACGGGCGACCGGGAGGACTCAGGTGACTCTGGATAACGGGCGGGGGACCGGCGACTTCGGGAACATACGACGCGTGGCGATGCTCAGTGTCCACACCTCACCGATCGCCACGCTCGGGGTGAAGGACGGCGGGGGGATGAACGTGTATGTCCGCGAACTCAGTCGGCAATTAGGCCGTCAGGGTGTCGCGGTCGATATTTTTACGCGGCGGAGTGATCCGCACACCCCCGAGATCGTGGACCTGACGCACAACGTTCGCGTCGTCCATATCACCGCCGGCCCCCCCGCTCCCCTGGGCAAGGAAGAATTGTTCGCGCTCACCGCTGACTTCGCGGCGGAAATGGCCTACTTCGGCCTGCGCGATGGCGTCAGCTACGACGTCATCCACGCGCACTATTGGCTCTCCGGGTGGGTCGCCCTCGCGTTGCGACAGTATTGGCCCGCGCCGATCGTGCAGATGTTCCATACCCTGGCCGCGCTGAAGGAAGAGGCGGCGCGCGGTGCCGCCGATGGCCGCGAGTCGACGCTGCGGCTCGATGGCGAACGCTGCCTGATCGATCGGGTCGATGCGATCGTCGCGGGCAACGCGCGCGAACGCGCCGAGATCATCTGGTGGTACGGCGCAAGCACCCCGCGCATCACGACCATCCCCTGTGGTATCGACCTCGAGCGCTTCCGCCCCACCGACCGCGCCGTCGCCCGTGAGGAGCTTGGCCTCGGCGACGATCCGCATCTTCTCTTCGTCGGGCGGATCGACCCGATCAAGGGGATCGATTTCCTGATCGACGGCTACGCAGGGTTGCGCGCGGATTGGACCGGGACCGGCACGCCGCGCCTGATCATCGTCGGCGGTGAGCTGCGCGATGGCGCGCTGGGGCCGGACCTGACGCGGGTCTACGACCGCGCGGCGGCGCTCGGCGTGGCCGATGGGCTGATCTTCCGTGGCCCGCAACCGCACGAGACGCTGCCGCTCTACTACGCCGCGACCGACTTCACGGTCGTCCCCTCGCGCTACGAGTCGTTCGGGCTGGTGGCGATCGAGTCGATGGCCTGCGGTACGCCGGTCGTTGCCTCGCGCGCCGGTGGCCTCGCCTATACGGTGGACGATGGGCGCAATGGCTTCCTCGTTCCCTATGGTGACGCGCCGACCCTGGCCGCGACCCTCGATCGCGTGCTGACCGACCATGCCGCGCTGCCCGCCTTGCGGGCCGGGGCGCTCGCCACCGCGCAGGGCTATAGCTGGGCCGATGTGGCGCGGCGGATCCGCTGCCTCTATTGCCAGCTGGCGATCGGCTGCGGCAAGCAGACCTTGCGCCGCGAGACGGCGAGCGCAGTCGGCGATTAGCGCCCGATCCGTCCCTGCCTTGTCTGCTGCATACCTCAGCGCCGTCCCCGCGCATCGCCCGTCCGGTGATCGTTCGGGATGTCGTCGAGCTTGTCGTCCGGGCAGAGCAGGACCAGGGTGTCCCCTTCGCGAATGATTTCGTCGCGATCCGGCTCGGCGAGGGTTTCTGCGCCGCGCTGGATCGCCAGGATGACCGAGGGGTTGGGTCGCGCGCGGCGCAGATCGTCGGTCGTGCGCCCGAACCAGGCGCGCGGCGCGGTCAGCCGTGCGACGCCGATCCCCCCGCCGAGGGCGAAGTAGTTGGTGACATTCGGCGCGCGCAGATGCTGCGCCAGCGCCGCCCCGCTCTCCTGTTCCGGGTAGATGACGCGGGTCGCGCCGACACGCGCCAGGATCAGGCCGTGGAGTTGTGAGTTGGCACGGGCGGCTACCTGGCCGATCCCCGCCTCCACGAGCAGGGCGGTGACGAAGATGCTCGCCTCCACATCGTCCCCGATCGCCACGACCGCGACATCGAACTCATCCAGGCCGACCTCGCGGAGCAGCGCCTCATCGACGATCTCCACCTGGAGGGCGTGCGTGGCGATCTCCTTGGCGTGCTGCACCGGCGCTTCCAGCCGATCGATCGCCAGGACTTCGTGGCCGCGCCCGGCCAACGTCCGCACGACTTCCATCCCGAAACGCCCAAGGCCGATCACCGCGAAGCGGCGCGGCGCGGTATCCCGCTCGAACATCATCCCCTCCTCATGCCGATGGTGGCACGATCGTCCGAACGGCGATCAGCCGATCCGCAGCGACTCGCTCGGATAGCGGTGGCGCTCCTCACGCCTGCGCTCGGTCAGGACGAGCGCGACGGTGATCGGGCCGAGGCGACCGATGAACATCATCGCGATCAGGCAAAGCTGGCTGAATACCCCGAAGCGCGGGACGAGGCCGGTCGATGAGCCGACCGTCCCGAAGGCCGAGGTCACCTCGTAGAGGATCGCCGTGAAGGAGGCTCCGAGGCGTTCCCCTTCACGCACGCTGATCAGCAGCGCGACGGTGACGACGAGGGCGAGGGCGAGGGCCGTCACCGCCAGCGCCTGCCCGATCAGGCGCGGTGGGATACGCCGCGCGAAAAGGGTCGGCTCGGGACTCCCGCGCAGGCTGCCCCAGATAGCGGCCAGCAGGGCGGCCAGGGTCGTGATCTTGATCCCCCCCGCCATCGAGCCGGGTGCGCCGCCGATGAACATCAGGCCGCACAGCATGAACAGGGTCGATTGACGGACCTGGGAGAAATCCCAGGCGGCGAAACCGGCGGTGCGCGCGGCGGTCGCGTGGAAGAAGGCGTCGAGGAGCCGTTGCCACGGGGATAACCCGGCGAGCGTGGCGGGGTTGCCCCATTCGGTGAGCAGCAGGAGGGCCGTGCCGCCACTCAGCAGGAGCGCCGTGCCGAGCAACACCGCCTTGCTGTCCACACTCAATCGTCGCCACCCGCCCCGGCGTGAAGGTCGGGGCAGGCGTTGCCAGAGATCGGTGAGGGTCACGACGCTGAGTCCGCCGACGATGATCAACCCGGCGAGGGTCAGGAGAACGAGCGGGTCGGCACGGAAGTCGGACACCGAGTGAAAGCCGCCGAAGAGATCGAAGCTCCCGTTGGTGAAGGCGGAGATCGCGTGGAAGAGGGCGAACCAGAGCCCTTGCCAGGGGCCGTACAGCGGGGCGAAGCGGGTCCAGAGGAGGAGCGTGCCGATCGCTTCGACCCCGAAAGTGACCACGACCGCCCGCAGGATCAGCGCTTGTTGGCCGCCGAGCAGCGTGATCGCCCCCGTCTCTTGCAAGAGGAGGCGGTCACGCAGATTGGGGCGCTGGCCGAGGAGGAGCCGGATCGCCGCGACGCCGATCACGAAGCCGAGCCCGCCAAGCTGCATCAGGACCGCGATGACCGCCTGGCCGAAGGGCGTCCAGTAATCGTGCGTGTCCACGACCACCAGGCCGGTGACGCACACCGCCGAGGTCGCGGTGAACAGGGCCGCAAGGGGTGCCGGTGCGCCGTCGCGCGCGCTGATCGGCAGGAGGAGCAGGACGGTCCCGGCGAGGATCAGCGCGGCGAAACCGAAGACGAGGAGGACAGGTCGGCGCGTCGGGCGTAGCCCGAACGAGCGACGTACGCGCCGTAGCCGGAGTCGGAGTGGCACCGGCTGCCACCGCGAGACACGGATCGTTGGGTCGGGATGCCGGGTTGATTGGGGCTGCCGGGAGGAAGACGCGCTCATGCGGGCGCTCACCTTCCGATCTCGGTGGCGTACTGCACCGGGACATAGCCGGTCTTGCCGTCGGGCGTGCGAACGTGGTGCCAGCTCTGCCCCTCGCCCTGCTCGTCCGCACCGATCGCCACCAGCTGCGTTCCTTCGACGTAGGCGGTGTCGCGGTCGGCGAGGCGCGGGGTGCGGCGCAGATAGACCCCCTCGCCGCCGGTGTTGGCGACGACGAAGGTGCGCGCGACGCCGACCGGGACGGTCACGGCGACCGTCGCACCCGCCTGGCCGTCCACGGCGGTCGCCACAGGCGTAGCCAGCCGCCCGCGCTGGCTGAGGACACCCGCCGCGACGAGGATGCCGACCACCAGCAGCCCCACCAGGAAGATCGCCGGGGAGAAGGTACCGGGCGACCAGCCATCGCCGCGCCGTGGCTGGCGTGGCTGGCGCGGCCCCTGTGGCGCACCCGGTGGTCCCGGCACCGCGCCTCGGGGCGTCTGCGGCGGAACCTGCGGCATCACGCGCGTCGTGTCGCCGTTGCGCCGGTAGGACATCGGGCGCTCCTCTCCAACTGCCTTCAATAGCGCAGCCACGATATTAACAAGAAAGGAGGAGGCTTTACGGGCCTCCCCCTTCGCGATATGGTGCCGACGGCTGGATTCGAACCAGCGACCAAGGGCTTATGAGTCCCCTACTCTGCCACTGAGCTACGTCGGCGCGGCTCTATCCGCAACGAGTGTGGCGACGGGAATACTACCGCAGGCCGCGCCGCGTTGTCAAGCCTTGCGCTATGTACGTACGGTTGCTACAATCGCCACGTTGGGCATGTCGGGCACCGAGCGGTCACGCGGCGCGCGGTATACTTACACAGATGAAATGGCCCGGCCACGCAGGCTCGTTGCTCGCCCCATGACGCCGCACGCCACCGTGCGCGCGACGATGCGGGCAAGGAGCGGCCTGGGACGAGGCCCGCGCGAACGCTATGGGTGGCGGGGGCCGCCGGGGCTGTGCCGCACGAGCCGCCCTGGCTGCCGTGCGGCGGGGTCGCCGTGTTGCCCGAAGCCGCCCGACCCTGGAGGGTCTCGATGGTCGGGGTGAACGAATTACTGAGCGGCTTGAATGCGGAGCAGCGGTTGGCGGTCGAGACGGTCGACGGCCCGGTGCTGATCATGGCCGGTCCGGGTTCAGGAAAAACAAGAGTCCTGACGCACCGGATCGCCTATCTGCTGCAAGAGCGCGGGGCCGCGCCGTGGCAGATCCTGGCCGTCACCTTCACCAATAAGGCGGCGAAGGAGATGCGCGATCGCCTCGAACGGCTCGTGGGGCCGGTCGCGCGCGATCTCACGGTCGGCACCTTCCACAATTTCTGCGTTCGCATCCTCCGCCAGCACGGCCACTACTTCGGCCTCGATCGCTCGTTCACGATCTACGATAGCGACGATCAGCTGACGGTGATCAAGCGGGCGCTGAAGGAACTCGATCTCGACGCGAAGCAGCACCCGCCGCGCGCGATCCTCAGTCGCATCTCCTCGGCTAAGAGCGTGCGCGCCACGCCGGACGATTTCCGCAATCAGGTGGAGACGTATAACGACGAGATCGTGGCGCGGGTCTACCCGGTCTACCAGCGGATGCTGCGCGAATACCAGGCGCTCGATTTCGATGATCTGCTGAACCGCACGGTCGAACTCTTCCAATATGTGCCGGAAGTGCTGAAGCGCTTCCAGGAGCGCTACCTGCACATCATGGTGGACGAGTATCAGGACACGAACCTCGTCCAGTACAGCCTGATCCACCAGCTCGCGGCCGGCCCGCACGCGAACCTCTGCGTCGTCGGCGACGAGGATCAGTCGATCTACCGCTTCCGGGGCGCGGACATCACCAACATCCGCAACTTCCAGCGCGATTATCCCAAGGCGACAACGATCTTCCTGGAGCAGAACTATCGCTCCACGCAGCCGATTCTCGAGGCGGCGATGGGCGTGATCAAGGACAACCCGGAGCGCACGGAGAAGCAGCTGCACGCGGTACACGGCACCGGCACGAAGGTGCAGGTGCAGGAGCTGTACGACGAGCGCCAGGAGGCGCAGTTCCTGGTTACCGAGATCAGCCGCCTCCACGTCATGCGGAAGCACCCCTATCGCGACTTCGCGATCATGTACCGCACCAACGCGCAGTCGCGCCCGATCGAGCAGGCGCTCGACCGCGCCAAGATCCCCCTGCAACTGATCGGCGGCATCCGCTTCCACGAGCGCCAGGAAGTCAAGG
>JAABUM010001981.1_pt1 | contig 29010 bp, 24 predicted proteins | sample 5559161 | NCBI WGS metagenome assembly JAABUM01 (sample SAMN10711868, study PRJNA513369) | rock metagenome | isolation source: Antarctica rocks | place: Antarctica: Victoria Land, Siegfried Peak nord
CGACCAGCCCGCCGATCTCGACCTTCCAGCCATTCTCGGCCACCTTCGGATCGTTGAAATTCTTGGAGACGTGGTAGAAGTCTTCGGTGGGGGTGATCTCCGGCGGGAGATCGCCGTCGCCGACGCGCCCGCCCGTCTTGGCCTTGGCGTTGCTCACCGGGGAGCGCACCAACCCGAGGATCGCGCCGCCGCCGACCGCGAGCGCCGCGATCCCGAAGACGAAGCGGATGAGCAACTGGCGACGGGTCAGCGGCATGGCGGTGCTGACGACCGTCCCTGTCGCGGGGGCCATCAGCGCGCGGTAGAGGAAGGCCAGCGTCAGGCCGTAGACGAGGGTCTCGATCAACCCCGCCACGACGGTCGCGGCGAGTCCCGCCGCGAGCGACGCCCCGAAGAGGCCCGCGCCGACCAGGGCGAAGATACCGACCTCGATGACCACGAAGAGGATCGCGGCGTAGACGATGCCCCCGAAAAGGGAGGGCTGCCAGACGGCAGGGAGTCGCCGCCCGGGGCGCGACTCGTCCGGCAGCGTATCGGCGTAGCTGGCCCAGAGCAGGCCGAGGAGCCCGCCGACGATGACCTGCCCGATCGTGGTGCCGACGAGCAGGAGTTGCTTGGCGTTGCCGCCGAACGTCTCCACCCCGAAGGAGAAGAGCGAAAGGGGCATCGAGGCGATGATCCGATAGCCGACGAGCTCGGGGACGGAGAAGAGGCCGAGGGTCCGGGCCAGGCCGATCATCAGGAGGGTGAAGACCCCGCCGGCGATCAACCCGGCCAGGAAGCCCGCGCGCTGGTGCTGTCGTGCTCGCGGCGGCTTGGTACTCATTGGGATGCGTCCTTCCGGTTACGTTGACATGTCCGGGCCTATGGGCCTTCGCGCGGTCGCCGAAAACAAGGTGCCCCGAGGCGGGTACTATCCTTAACCTATACTACGCATATTTATGCCCGTTGGTCGTTTTTTTGTGGACTGATTTTCGTAAGCCTTGCTGCGGCGTGGCGGCGCGGCGCGCCCGGCCCATGATCCGGCATGCGCGAGCGCTGTTGCGAGTGAGCACAATCGAGGAAAGCGGTTCTTGCAGCGGGGAACACGGGCCGCATCTCCAGCGGGACGGCGGGCGGGCGCTAGCCCGCCCGAACGTTCGGGCGGGCAGTTATGGCGTTAGAGCGCGCCCGCGTCCCAGCGAAAGCAGGTGCCGCCGAGGGCGCGCACGGCAGGGGCCAGTGAAGGGCCGCTCGCGGCGACGAAGAAGCCGATCTGCGCCGCGCCGTCGGCCTCCCAGCGCGCCTCGCCCTGGAGGGCGGCGCGGTCGGCCCCGGCGGGGAGGCGGACGACCCAGGGGCCTTCCGGCGCGGTCGGCACGCTGTATGGGGCGTCGGGCGCGGGATAGTCGAGCGGGGTCCGCCCGGCGACGGCGAGGGCCACGTCGCCGAGGAGCGCCCCGGCGGTCGGGGCCGGTCCGGCTCCCGGCCCGGTCAGAGTCGTGGCCCCGATCAGCGGCCCCTCGACCCGGATCGCGTTGCCGGAGCCATTCGGCGAGGCGAGCGGTTCCCCGGCGGGGAGGGCGGTCGCCTCGACCGTTGCCTGGAGGGCGCCATCGGCGGTGAGGATCGCGCGCGCCAGGTATTTCACCCGTGCGCCATGCGCCGCCGCCCAACGGAGATCGGCGGGGCTGATGTCGGCCAGCGGGCGGCGTGGGATCGCGGTCGGATCGACGCGGAGATCGAAGGCGAGCGCGATCAGGATCGCCAGCTTGGCGGCGGGATCGTGCCCGTCTACGTCGGCGGACGGATCGGGCTCGGCGAACCCGGCGGCCTGCGCGGCGGCGAGCGCCTCGGCGTAGCTCCGGCCCGCCTCGATCCCGGAGAGGATCGCGTTGGTCGTGCCGTTGATGACACCGCCGACCCCTGTCAGTCGCTGACTCCCGGCCAACTGCCGCAGCGCGGCGACGATCGGCACCCCGCCGCCGACGCACGCCTCGATCCCGAGGCCGACGCCGTGCTCGCGCGCGAGGGCGAAGAGGCGCGGGCCGTGCAGGGCGATCGCGACCTTGTTGGCGGTGGCGACCGGACGCCCGCGTTCGAGCGCCGCCGCGATCAGGTCGGCGGCGGGGTGCTCGCCGCCCAAAACCTCAACGACCGGCCCGTCACCGGACAGCGCCACATCCCGATCGGTCGTGATCTGCCCCGCCGCGAGCGGCAGGCCGCGCTGACGACCGGCGTCGCGCACGAGCGCGCGATCGATCGCCCAGCGCGCATCCGGCCCGGCACAGGCGCGGGCCACGCCGCCCCCGACGACCCCCAGACCGAGGAGGGTGAGTGTCTTCACGCGGCGTCTCCTTCCGAACTCTTTCCCTAACCCCACCACACAAATGCCCCCGCCGCCCATGCGGGCGGCGGGGGCGATGGTTTCACTAACGGGCGCTTCCAGCGAGGGTCGCGCCGATACTCAGGCCAGGGAGCTGCCCCTGCGCCAGCAGCATCTCAGCGTTGAGGATCGAGGCCCCCGCCGCGCCCCGGATCGTGTTGTGCCCGAGCAGGACGAACTTGTAATCGAGGATCGGGCAGGGACGGAGCCGCCCCACGACGGTCGCCATGCCGCGCTCCAGGTCGCGATCGAGGATCGGCTGCGGTCGGTCGGGCGCCGCGAGGAAGACGACCGGGCGCACCGGGGCGCTCGGCAGGCCGAGCGCCTGCGGCGGGCCACTGAAGTCGTTGAACGCGGCGGTGACTTCCTCTAGTGTGGCCCGGCGACCGAGGCGCACCGAGACCGACTCGGTGTGGCCGTCCCGCACCGGCACACGGGTGCAGGTGGCGCTGAGGACGACCGGGGCATCGGTGAAGCCGCTGGCCGCGTCGAAGCTGCCGAGGATCTTGCGCGACTCGGTCTCGACCTTCTCCTCCTCGCCGCCGATGTAGGGAACGACGTTGTCGATCATGTCGAGGGAGGGGACGCCGGGATAGCCGCTGCCGGAGGTCGCTTGCAGGGTCGTGGCGAGGACCGCTTCGAGGCCGAAGGCGTCCTGCAACGGCTTGAGGGCGAGGACGAGGTGGATCGTCGAGCAATTCGGGTTGGTGATGATCGCGCCGGACCAGCCGCGCGCCGCGCGCTGCCGCGCGATGACCCCGGCGTGATCGGCATTAATCTCCGGGACGATCAGCGGCACATCGGGCTCCATGCGGTGATTGCGCGCGTTGCTGAAGACGACATGCCCGGCTGCCGCCATCCGCTGCTCGACCGCGCCCGCGTGCTCGGCGGGGAGGGCGGAGAAGAGGATCGGGCTGGTCAGGGTCTCCTCGGGGCCGCGCACGATCAGGTCCTTCGCCCCCTCCGGGACGCCGCCCGGGAGCCGCCACGCCACCACCTCACCATAAGGGCGACCCGCGCCGCGCAGGGAGCCGCTCACCTCGCGCAGCTCGAACCAGGGGTGATCGGCCAGGAGTTGCACGAACCGCTGCCCGACCGCGCCGGTCGCGGCCAGGACGCCGACGGGGATTCGATCGCTCTGCGAGACTACCATCTGGGGCCGCTCCCTTCCTTAATACAGAAATACAGATTCACGCGTATTCCGGGGCTTGCCGCCCCTAAATCCCGCCCGTCCCATTCGGGGCGACGTGGCACGGGATGCTATTCAGACCGCCAGCCGTAGCGGCTCCGCATCACGCGTCGCTCCGTCGCCGATCAGCGCGTCGTGAAGGACGCGCATCGCCAGCGCCTCGTCGGAGGCGTGGAGGACGCAGGAGATGTTCAGCTCCGAGCCGCCCTGCGCGATCGCCAGGATGTTACACCCGGACTGCCCGAGGGTCGCGAAAACCCGACCCGCGATCCCCGGTGCGCCGCGCATCCCCACGCCGACCGTCGCCAGGATGCAGACCTGCCGCTCGACGCCGATCGAGGAGAGCTCGCCGTGCGCGAGCTCGTCGGCGAACTCGGCCTCCAGCCCGACGCGCAACTCCTCGCCGGAGCTGGCCGGGACGACGAAGCAGACGTTGTGCTCCGAGGAGGATTGCGAGAGGAGGAGGATGTTGGCGTCGTAGGCGGCGAGGACGCCGCACGCGCGCGCCACGATCTTCGGCCCGCCGACCAGTCCCGCCCCCTCGACGGTCAGCATCGTCGCCTTGCCGATCGAGGTGAGGGCGCGCACCGCATGATCGCGCGCGCCGGGATCGTTCGAGATCAGCGTGCCGGGGAAGTCCGGCTCGAAGGTGTTGAGGATGCGGATCGGGATCGCCTTCGAGGCGGCGGGGACCATCGTGCGCGGGTGGATCACCTTCGCGCCGAAGTAGGAGAGTTCGGCGGCCTCGGCGTAGCTGAGGGTCGGGATCGGGCGGGCGTCGGCGACGAGGTTGGGGTCGGCGGTGAGGACGCCGTTGACATCGGTCCAGATCCAGACCTCGCGCGCGTCGAGCGCGTGGCCGAGGATGCTGGCGGAGTAGTCCGATGCGCCGCGCCCGAGGATCGTCTGCACCCCCTCCGGCGTCGCGCCGACGAAGCCGCTGACGACCGGCACCGTGCCCGCCGCGACGAGCGGGCGCAGGACGAGGTCGGCGCGCTCGCTCGTCGCGGCGAGGTCGGGGCTAGCCTCGCCGAAGCGTCGGTCGGTGACGATCACCCGCTCGCCGCCGACGACCTCGGCGGCGACGCCGCGCTCGTTCAGGGTTCCGGCGAGGATCGGCACCAGGCAGCCCTCGCCCCACCCGGCGATGCGGTCGCGGCTGCGCGGGCTCAGCTCGCCGAGGAGCATCACGCCGGTGAGGCTGCGACGGAGCTGCGCCAGCCGCCCCGCGATCTCGCGGTGAACCTCCTGGCGGTTCAGCGGATCGTCCAACGCCTCCTCGACCGCGCGGAAGTGGCGCTCGCGCAGCTCGCGCAGGGTTGTTCGCACCGTCTTGCGGTCGCCGGTCGCCGCCGCGTTCGCCACATTCAGCAACAGGTCGGTGACGCCGCGCATCGCCGAGGCCACCACGACCGGCTGTTGCCCCCGGTGGCGGGCGACGATGGCGGCCACGCCACGCAATTGCCTTCCGCCGCCGACCGATGTCCCGCCGAACTTCATCACCAGCATCGTTCTCTCCCTTGCTTGCGGCCACCTGACGAGCGCCAGGAATCTCGTCGGAGCATGCATACTGTTCGCGGACAAACAAAAATGCAGAGGTATCGCACCTCTGCATCACCCACCGGCCTGGCCTGTTGACGTTCGCGCTACGGCAGCACACCGCAGCGCCCGTCGGCCAAAGCCGGTGGGCGCATAGTGGTAATGCCGGTAGTGGTCGCGAACGGCGAGAAAAACACTGTCTACTCCCGATAGCGTTATCCTGCGGGTATCCTAGCGGCCCCCGCGCTACCTGTCAACCCCTCGCCGCTCGGAGTGGGCGAAGTGGGCGAAGTGGTAAAGTACGGTGTAGCCTGCTGCATCTGCGCTGCCGACCGTCGACTCTCTCGCGCCTACTGGCCCACTTCGCCCACTCACCCACTCAAGGGAGGCGTCATGCCGCACATCCGAGAACTCTTCGATCTCGCCGGGCGAGTGGCGCTCGTCACCGGCGGGTCGCGCGGGCTGGGACGGGAGATGGCCGAAGGGCTGGCGGAGGCCGGGGCGACGACCATCATCACCGCCCGGCGCGCGCAGTGGCTCGGCCCCGCCGAGGCCGAGCTGCGCGCCGCCGGGTTGGCCGTCACCGCGCGCCCCTGCGATGTGACCGACGAGGCGGCGGTCGAGGCGCTGGTGGCGGGGATCGTGGACACCCACGGGGCGCTCGATATTGTCGTCAACAACGCCGGGATCTCCTGGGGGGCCCCGGCGGAGGAGATGGCGGTCGAGCAGTTCCGGCGCGTGGTGGACACGAACGCGACCGGCTCCTTCCTGGTCGCCCAGTCCGCCGCGCGCCGGATGATCCCGCGCGGGCGCGGGGCGATCGTCAACACCGCCTCGGTCGCGGGGCTGTATGGCTCGCCGCCCACGGTCCTGCGCGCGGCGGGTTACAGCGCCTCGAAGGGGGCGGTGATCGCCCTGACACGGCAGCTGGCGACCGAGTGGGCGGGGCACGGCATCCGCGTCAACGCGATCGCGCCCGGCTTCTTCCCGAGCCGCCTGACCGAGGCGGTGATCGCTAGTGGCGGCGAGCGGATGATCGCCGATGTGCCGCTCGGACGCCTCGGGCAGGCGAACGACCTTAAGGGGGTCGTCCTCTTCCTCGTCTCCGATGCGGCGCGCTACATCACCGGGCAGACGATCGTCGTCGATGGCGGCGCGACAAGCTGGTAGCGCGTGTCGGGGAGGGGAACGGGGTGGCGGAGCGGTTGCAGGAGAAGGTGATCGTGATCACCAGGGGCGGCTCCGGGTTGGGGCGGGCGCTGGCGACCCGCTTCGTCGCGGAAGGGGCGCGCGTGCTCGTCACGGATCGCGATGAGGCGAGCGGGCGAGAGACGGTCGCGGTGCTGGCCGATGGTGGGAGAGGCGAGGCGGCCTTCCGGAAGCTTGACGTAACGATCGAGGCCGACTGTGAGGGGGCGGTGGCCGAGGCGACCGAGCGCTGGGGGCGGCTCGACGTGATGGTCGCGAATGCGGGGATCGGCTCGCCCGGCACGCTCGCCACCCTGCGCCGCGAGGAGTGGGACCGGGTGCTCGCCGTGAACCTGACCGGTCCCTTCCTCTGCGCCAAGCACGCCTTCCGGGCGATGCGCGCGGGGGGCGGCGCGATCCTGATCATGGCCTCGGTCGCGGGGCTGGCCGGGGCACCGGGGTTAGGGGCATACGGCCCGGCCAAGGCGGGCGCGATCGAGCTGGTGCAGACATTGGCGCTCGAAGGGGCGCGCTTCAACATCCGCGCCAACGCCCTCTGCCCGATCTGGACCGAGACGCCGATGGTCGATGCCTTCATCGGCGGCTCCGGTCGCCACGCTCCCGCCGTTATGCGCGAGCGATTGCTGGCCGACATCCCGCTCGGTCGCCTCGGTGTGCCGGGCGACGTGGCGAGCGCGGCGACCTTCCTGGCGTCCGACGAGGCGGCGTTCATCAGCGGCATCGCCTTCCCGATCGATGGGGGGCACGGCGCGCGCTGATCGCCGCTGCCCCGATGGCGATCAGCGCGGTGCGGCTCAGCCCCGGCCCTCGCGCAGCGCCTCGACCGCCTTGTCGATCCGCCGTTGCCGCGTCTCCGGCGTCTTGGCTTCCTCGACGGACAGCACATGGCGGCGCTTGTTGCTGTAGGAGAGGGCATCGAAGGCCCGGCGAGCCGCCGGTGCCACATCGAACGCCGCCGCGAGGTCCGGCGGCACGGCGACCTCGCGCGGGGCGGTGTCGGGAGTGAGCGTCACCGTCAGCACATCCCCGGCGGCGATCCCCGCGCCCGCGCGCACCTCCGCGCTGACCGGCAGCATGAATACGCCACCCATCGGCGCGACGGTGCTGCGGTAGGTGTAGCCGTTGATCGTGACACTGACCGCCGGGCGCTTCCCACCGCCGAGCGCGGCCACGATCGCCGCCGGAACCTCGATCCCGGTGGCGGTCTTGCCGTGGAGTTGGAGGATGGCGGTGAAGTGCAGCGGATCGCCGCCCGCCGTCCCGGACCCGTTCGGCGACATCTCGCTTACCATATAGCCCTCATCATGCGATCTGTTTCAGCGGTGTTGTGCTGCCCGCACCCGGCTTATTATTGCGTATAGCGCGGTGCTACGCGCCCGCCCCGAGCGCGGCGAGGTTCCGCAGCGCGTTCTCCGCCGTGGCGATGGCCGCCTGCGGCACCCCCCCGGCGACGACCCCGGCGAACATGTCCACCACGACGAAGTTGGCGTCGGCGGCGGTGGCGGCGCGCGAGGGGGCGGCGGGCCAGCCGATCGGTCGCCCGGTCTCCGCCGCGTCGAGGAAGGCGCGCAGCTTCGGGTCCGCTGCCCAGACCGGGCTATCGGCGAGGCCGCGCGCCGCAGCGACCACCGCGCCGCCCGCCGCCGTCAGATAGCGCTCGGTCTGCTCGCGCGCCCCGAGCCAGCGCAGGAACGCCCGCGCGATCGCCTCGTTCGTCGCGCCCGCCGGGATCGCGTGGGCGTGCGTCGTGACCGGCACCCCGCGCCCGCCCGGCCCGACCGGGAAGGGGGCGAGCGCGGTCAGCGCGGCGAGATCGCCCTGCCGCTCGCGCAGGCCCAGGTAGAGGGCCGGGCCGTTCTGCGTCGCCGCGATCTGCCCGTTGGCGTAGGCGAGGTTGTTGCCGTTGTCGTCCCAGGAGAGCCCCTCGGGCAGGCAGGCCGCCGCCCAGAAGTCGCGCGCCCACCCCAGCGCCGTGAGCGTCTCGGGGCTGTTGATGGCGATCGTCGTGCCGTCTGCCTCGACCGTGCGCCCGCCGAAGGCCCAGAGGACCGCGTACCAGAGGGCGCGCGGATCGTCGACCGAGCGTCCCGCCGGTGCGCCGAACGGGTGCCCCTTCGCCTTCAGCGCCGCGCCGACCGTCTGGAGTTCGGCGATCGTGGCGGGGAAAGCTGCGACCCCAGCCTCCTTCAGTAGATCGGTCCGGTAGGCGATGGCGCTGGGGATCAGGTTGAAGGGAAGCGCCCGCCAGACCCCCGCGACCTGGGCCTGCATGGCCGGGGCGTCGTAGAAACCGCCGAGCGACGCGGCCAGCGCCTCCGCCTCGGCGGAGAGGTCCGCGAAGCGCTCGGCATGGAGGTGGGCGAGGTTATCGCGGCACTGGACGATGTCGAGTCCGACGAGGCCATCCGGCGCGGCGGCGCGGGCCGCGATCGCGGCGGCGCTGGCCGTCTCGAAGGCGACCTGGAGGCCGTTGGCACCCGCCCACTCGCGGGCCAGCGCGCGGAACGACTCATCCGCTGCCGCCGAGGAGCCGCTGACCGTGAGGAGGCGGAGCGTCGTATCGGGTGGCACGAGCAGCGCCGGGAAGGGGAGCGGCATCGTCGGCTCGATGTCGGCGGTCGGGGTGCCATCGACTGTCGAAGGATCGGGCGCGTTCGGCGTCCCGCGCGTACACGCCGCAAGGAGGGGGAGCAGCGCCCCCGTCCCAGCGAGCAGCCCCAATCGCCCCATGAATCGTCGCCGCGTCAGCGCCAGCGCCCGTTCTGCCATCGCTCTCTCTCCTGCGCTCGCCGCCAAGCCCCGTGAGGCACGACGGCATAGAGTGTACGTACATTCCTATAGTAGCGGAGGCGTGTCGGGTTGGCAAGGGTGTGGCGAGCCAGCACTCAACTTGTCATGGCTGATTTCGAGCGCTATAACAGCAGCGGTTACCGGTGAGTAGACCGCAGAGATAGGAGCGAGGTGAGCGATAAGGAATCCCGATCGCCGCTTCTCGTGCTGATCAGTGGCAAGCCCGGGTCGGGGAAGTCAACCCTTGCGCGGCAGCTTACCGCTGAAGGGGCGTTGTGGCTACCGCTCGTCTCCTGTGATCCTCTCCGCAACGGCATAAGGACGACCTTGGCCGGTCTCGACGGGAGCCCTGTTGTGCGCCCCGGAAAAGAGGCCGTCGATCTCTTCTATGACACCATCGCATTCTTATTGGCGCGAAGAGTCAGCCTGATCGCGGAGCTATCGCTACGCCGTGGCCTCGACGAAGCACCGGTGTCGGCGCTGATGGCGCTGTGCGAGGTACGGAACATCCACTGCTTAACGGCAACCGCTATCGCACAACAACGCTTTGTCGATCGACAGGCGCTCCGTAGTGTCGCGGATGATACCGGTGCTCACGTTTCTGCCATGCGGGATGGCACCTTCGACTGGACAATTTTCGCGCCGCTCGATCTTCCATTGTTGCGTCTGCTCGTCAATACCGCTGATGGGTATGACCCGCCCCTCGCAGAGATCGTGGCGTTCTGTCGGCAGACTTAATCCATCAAGAGAGGCCGTAGCAACTGCTACGGCCCTCTTCGCGGTGTCTCTGGGCGCACAATAACCGGGAATCAGAGGATGAAGTTGCTCAGCTCCTCGTCGTCCGCGAGGTCGCCGATGCGGTCGCGGACGAGCGCGGCGTCGATCGCGATCGTCTCGTCCGCGTGGTCGGGCGCGTCGAACGAGATGTCCTCCAGCGTCCGCTCCATGATCGTGGCGAGGCGGCGCGCGCCGATGTCCTCCTGGCGTTCGTTGAGTCCCGCCGCGAGCGCGGCGATCTCGCGCAGCGCCTCGTCCTCGAAGGTCAGCGTCACCCCCTCGGTCGCGAGGAGGGCGGTGTACTGGCGGACGAGCGCGTTCGCGGGCTCGGTGAGGATCGCGTACAGCTCCTCCTCGCCGAGCGGCTGTAGCTCCACGCGAATCGGGAAGCGCCCCTGGAACTCGGGGATCAGGTCGCCCGGCTTGACGCCGTTGAACGCGCCCGCGCCGATGAAGAGGATGTGGTCGGTCTTGACCGGACCGTAGCGCGTCGTGACCGTCGTCCCCTCGACGATCGGCAGGAGATCGCGCTGCACCCCTTCGTCGGAGACATTGGGGCCGCCGTCGCCGTCGCCGACGATCTTGTCCACCTCATCGAGGAAGACGATCCCCCCCTCCTCGACGCGGCGGATCGCCTCGTCCAGCACCCCGTCCCAGTCGATCAGTTGATCGGCCTCCTGATCGGTGAGGATGCGGCGCGCGTCCGCGACCGGCAGGCGGCGGGTGCGGTATTCCGGGCCAGCCGAAGCGCGCCGCCCGCGCCCAGCCGGGGCCACCCCTTCGGGGCCATCGAGGCCGTCGAGATCGTAGCCGTCGGTCGAAGCGATCTCGACCTCGATCTCAACCATCTCCCCTTCGAGCTGCCGCGCCTGGAGCTGCGTCAGGAGGCGTTGCCGCTGCTGACGGCGCTCCTCGGCGTTCGGTCCGGGTGGCTCGGCGATGGCCGGGGCCGCGCCGCTGCGTCGCCCGCCCCCGCGCCGCGCCGTGGCCCGGCGCGCGGGGGCCGGGCCGTCGCGCTGCTGGAGGAGGTAGGTGGCGAGGCGCTCGTCGGCGGCGCGCTCGGCCTCCGGGCGCACCTCCTCGAAGCGGCGATGATCGACCTGATCGACGCTCGTCTCCAGCAGGTCGCGGATGATCGACTCGACATCGCGCCCTACGAAGCCGACCTCGGTGAAGCGCGTCGCCTCGACCTTGATGAACGGTGCATCGACCAGCTTGGCGACGCGCCGCGCGATCTCCGTCTTGCCGACCCCGGTCGGGCCGATCATCAGGATATTCTTGGGGCTGACCTCATCGCGCAGATCGTCCGGCAGCTGGGCGCGACGGATGCGCGCGCGCAGGGCCACCGCGACCGCGCGCTTTGCGTCGCGTTGCCCGATGATGTATTTGTCGAGGGCGGCGACGATCGCCGCCGGGGTCAGTCCGTCCATCTCGCTCATCATCCTGGGCCGACCGGCCATTACGACCGCGCGCCCTGGTCCGCCCCTGCGGTGGTCGCGGCGTTATCGTCGTTCGTCTCCACGCCCTCCCCGAGCGCCTCGATCAGGATCGAGTCGTTGGTGAAGATGCAGATGCGCGCCGTGATCCGCATCGCCGCCTCGGCGATGGCGCGCGCGTCGAGATCGGTGTGTTCGAGCAGCGCCTTCGAGGCGGCGTAGGCGTAGGTGCCGCCCGCCCCGATGGCGATGATCCCGTCGTCCGGCTCGATCACGTCGCCATCACCCGAGAGGAGGAGGATCGTCTCGGTATCGGCGATGATCAGTTCGGCTTCGAGGTGGCGGGTCGCGCGGTCGGTGCGCCAATCCTTCGCCGTCTCGACCGCCGCCTTGCGGAGATTGCCGTGCCAGGTCTCGAGTTGGATCTCGAAGCGCTCGATCAGCGTCAGTGCGTCGGAGACGGCCCCGGCAAAACCGGCCAGGATCTCCCCGTCATGCAGGCGGCGAATCTTCTTCGCGCCGTGCTTGATCACCACCTCGCCGAACGTGACCTGCCCATCCCCGGCCACCGCCACCTGACCGTCGCGCTTGATCGCGAGGATCGTGGTCATCGTACTCCTTGGAGTCGGCAGTCGGCGGTCGGCAGTCGGCAGAGAAGTCCGTCATCAGCGGAGAGCTTTTGCAGGATAGCACCTCGCGTCCAACGTCCAATTCTGCCGACTGCCGACTGCCGACTGCCAACTAATCCGCCGTCACCAATTCCGCTTCGGCGTTCTGTACTTCGGTGCGCGAGGTGTTGCCGCAGACGGTGCATTTCGCGCCGCTGCCGCGCTTCCCGGCCTCCACCATCAGGCCGCCACAACTCGGGCAGGGGGTCGGCAGCGGGCGATCCCAGAGCGTGAAGTCGCAGGCGGGGTAGCCGTTGCAGCCGTAGAAGATGCGTCCGCCCTTGCGCGAGCGCTTAACGACGATCTCGTGCTTCTCGCACTTCGGACAGGTGACACCGGTCCCCTGCGCGATATTGCGGGTCGTCTTGCACTCCGGGAAGCCGGTGCAGGCCATGAACTTGCCGAAACGACCGAGCTTGATCACCATCGGTTTGCCGCAGTTCTCGCAGATCTCGTCGGTCGGCTCGTCCTGCACCTTCACACGCCCGACCGAACCCTCCGCTAACTCCACCGATGCCGCGAAGGGGCCGTAGAAGGCTTGCAAAACCGGCACCCAGGGGCGTTCCCCCGCCGCGATCTCGTCCAACTCCTCCTCCAGCCGGGAGGTGAAGCCGATATCGAAGATCGCCGGGAAGTGCTCGACGAGCAGGTCGTTGACCACGCGGCCCAGGTCGGTCGGGCGCAGGCGCTTCTCCTGCACCTCCACGTAGTAGCGCGTCTGCAAGGTGGCGACGGTGGCGGCGTAGGTGCTCGGTCGCCCGATCCCCTGCTCCTCCAGCGCCTTGACGAGGCTCGCCTCCGTGAAACGCGGCGGCGGCTGCGTGAAGTGCTGATCCGGCGAGAGCTTCAGCAGATCGAGCGGCTCGCCCTGCTGCAGCAACGGCAGCGCGTCCTTGTCCAACTCGTCGTCCGCGCCGTCGTCGCGCCCCTCGCGGTAGACCGCCAGGAAGCCGGGGAACTTAATCACCGAGCCGGTGGCGCGGAAGGAGTAGGGAGCCTTCTCACTCGCGGGGCGATCGGGACCGATCCCGCGCCCGGCGTCGATATCGACCGAGGTACTATCCAGCAGGGCCGGGCGCATTTGCGAGGCGATGAAGCGCTGCCAGATCAGCTTGTAGAGGCGATATTGTTGCGGCGAGAGGTGTGCGCGCAGCACCTCCGGGTCGCGACCCGCGCCGGACGGGCGGATCGCCTCGTGGGCCTCCTGCGCGCCCTTCGCCTTCTTCGTGTACACGGGCGGCTTGTCCGGCACGAACTGCGCGCCGTACTTGTCCGCGATCACGCCGCGCGCCTCGTCCTGCGCCACCGCCGCGATGTTGGTCGAGTCGGTCCGCATGTAGGTGATCAGCCCGACCGTCCCCTCGGTGCCGACATCCACCCCCTCGTAGAGCTCCTGCGCGATCTGCATCGTGCGGCGAACGCCGTAGCCGAGCTTGCGGGAGGCCTCCTGCTGGAGGGTGCTGGTGATGAACGGGGCGGCGGGGCGGCGCTGTGTCTCGCGTGTCCGTACCTCGCGCACGACGTAGCCCGCACCCTGGAGATCGGTGACGACCGCCGTCGCCTCCTCCTCGTTGTGCAGCTCCGCCTTCTTGCCGGCGATCTGATTCAGCGTGGCCCGAAACTGATCCTCGCGCCGTCGCGCCTCGCCATTGGCGAGCTTCGCCAGGTCGGCCTCGATCGTCCAGTACTCGACCGGCACGAACGCCTCGACCTCGCGCTCGCGCTCCACGATCAGGCGCAACGCGGCGGTCTGCACACGCCCAGCAGAGAGTCCGCCCTTGACCTTGCGCCAGAGGAGCGGGCTGACCTTGTAGCCGACGAGGCGATCGAGGACGCGCCGCGCCTGCTGCGCATCGACGAGGCGCATGTCGATCGCGCGCGGATGGGCCATCGCCTCGCGCACGGCGTTCGGCGTGATCTCGTGGAAGACGACCCGCTGCACGCGCGACGGGTCCGGATCGGTCGCCTGCACCAGATGCCAGGCGATCGCCTCCCCTTCACGGTCGGGGTCGGTCGCCAGGAAGATCTGCGCCGCCGCCTGGACCGAGCCTTTGAGGTCCTTGACGACCTGCGACTTGTCCTTGGAAACCAGGTATTGCGGCGCGAACTCGTGCTCGACATCGACGCCGAGCTTGCTCTTTGGCAGGTCGCGCACGTGCCCCATCGAGGCGGTGACGCGATACCCCGGCCCGAGGTACTTGGCGATCGTCTTCGCCTTCGACGGCGACTCGACGATCACCAAATTCAAGCCGCGTCGCATCGCGGGGGCGGCGGTCCCGCCGGGCCCCGCGCCACTCGCGCGCTTCGTGGTTGTGGTGCCCGTCTTGCGCGTCGTCTTGGTCGCCGCTGTCTTCCCGGCAGTCGTCTTGCGGGCGGTCGTCTTGGTGGCGACGGCCTTGGTGGTCGTCGTTTTCGTCGCCCCGGTCGCCGTCTTCGCTTTCGTGGTCGTCGCGCGCGTCGTCGTCCGGCGCTTCGGCGCGGCCGTCGCGGCGGCTGTTTGTTCGTCGGTGTAGTTCTCAGCCATTGGTCTGTATCCTATCTGTCCCTTCCCCGCCGCCGTGCGGCACCGATCGGGTACTGCGGGGCAGAGTATAGATTATGGTAACTTTCATGTCGCGCACTTACGGCAGCGCTGCTACCGTCCTGCGATTCTCCTCTGTATACGAAAGAACGATGCCAACGGTTGCCCTATTCCGCGTCGTCGAGCGGGCACGGTACGGGAATGGGCGGTCGCTATGTGTACATACGGCGGTTATACTCCACCGGTCGCCCCGCCGACAAGCCCCCCATCTGGGCCACACGTACTGCGCCACGCTTAACGCTTCCTTGGATGCTCTTATGCTCTTATAACGAAGGGCGGGGAAGGTCGTCGTTTGCGGTGGGTTCGGCGCACGGTGGTGCGCCGCCCGTATCATGCCGCCGCACGGTCGCGGGACGCTCGGTATGCAGTGCCGCTCGCACGGGCGTGGCGTCGAGGACCACGCGCCGGGCCAGGAATCGTGCGGCGTCCGGTCATATGCGGCGCGGCCCTTCTCGGTGGACTCAGCCTTGCTCCGTGGGGCCGCCGAAGCCGCGTTCCGGGCGCGGACGCCACGTCGGCTCGCCATCCCGCTCCGCGCGGCGCTTGCGGCGCGGCTCCGGCGGCTGGGCCGCCTCGGCGCGCAACCATCCCATGAAGAGGGGCGAACTGTGCGCCATCCGCCATTCGAGCAGGATGTCGGAGCAGACGCCGCGCGTCACACCAGTCGGCAGATCGAGCGCGCTGGCGCATTCCAGCAGCACGGGCGCGAAGTCCGCAGCGGTGGGCGGCGCGACGAGCAGCGCATCGAGAATCCGTTGCTTGATCCCGATCCCGATCAGGTCCGGTTCCATGTCGCGGCTGAGGCGCGGCGGCTCGCGATCGACCTGCTTCAGCAGCAGGCAGAACTCGCGCGGATCGATCGGCGGGATGGTCGTATCATCGTCCATCGGCGCTGCCTCACGTATATCAGGGGCGCGGCGTTCCTGGTGTGCCGCTGGTCACCCCGGGCGTGGACGGATTCGATGGCCCGGCGGGACCGGTCGGCACGGCGGGCTGATTTCCCGGAGTCGCCGCGCCGACTGTGGCGGTCGGCAGTGGCGGCAGGGTCGGCAATGGTCCCGGCGTGGCGTAGGGGATGTTCATCGTCGGTGCTACTACCAGCGCCGGTTCGCTGATGATCGTCGGCGGGGCGGTCGGGCGATACGAGCCTCCCAGCCCGCCATCGCGCACGCGCGTGGCCTCCGGCCCGCACGCGGCGATACCGAGCCCGATCAGCCCCAATGCGATCGTCAGGCTACCCCATCTCGACCAGTGCCGCGTGTGCATCTCGCCCCCCCTTTATCGCGCCGTTCCACGACCGCGCGTTCCTCAGCCCCCGGCTTCCCCAAGTGCTGCCCGCAGATCCTTCGCGTGCAGCCGTTCGTGATAGGCGATGATCCGAAAGACCCCCTCGACCGTCGTCGGACCGGCGACCGGATGCCGGACCGGGAGATCGAGTTCGCTCGCGGTGAGCGGGGCGAGGAGCCGCAACGTCTCCTGGCGCGAAGCATCCAATCGCGTCAGGAGTTCGGGGATCGTCTGCGCGCGCGCCCGGCGCAGATTCCCCTCGTTGTAACGGTCGATGTCGAAGTCTGCGGGTGGGACAGGCGCGCGCCCGGCGACGCCGCCCGCGATCAGCGGCTGCATCCCCGCCTCGGCGTAGGCCACATGGCCGATCAACTCGCGGGCGGTCCAGGTGCCGCCCTCCGCCCAGACCGGTCGGTCGAGCGCCGCCTCATCGAGCGCCGTCACCACCCCCAGGAACGTTTCACGCCCGTGCGCCAGACGTGCGCGCAGCCCCTCCCGGCGTTTCTCATCCGTCACCATCGCGCCCCCTCCCGCCATGATATACGGTGTCTGACGCCCGGCTCAATCCCCGGCGGCGGTGATTTGCGCCGCCGCAAGGCGATCGACCTCGCGTAAGAATGCGTCCCGCTCGTTCTCGCCTCCCGCAATGCGGCAACCCGCCGCCTTGCGATGCCCACCGCCGCCGAATTGCTCCGCGATCGCCGCCACATCGACCGCCTCGACCAGGGTCCGCAGCCCCGCCCGCCACTCCCCCTCACCGCGATTGAGGAGGACGACCGCGTGCGCCCCGACGGTGCCGGTGAGGAAGTTGATCACCCCGCCCGAGCCGCTCTCGCTGGCCCCCGCCGCCGCCAGCATCTCCGGCGTGATCTGACTCCAGACGACCTTGCCGCACCATTCCGCGCGGTCGAGGGTCGCGCCCCAGACCTTGATGGTGGCGAACGGGCGGGAGCGATAGAAGTTGTTGACGAGCGCGGTCAGGTCCGCACCTGCCGCCAGCAGATCGGCGACGACGCGCACGACGCGCGGCGCGGTGCTGGTCGTCTGCAAGCCGAGCGTGTCGCCGTAGATTCCCGCGAGGAGGCAGGTCGCCGCCGCCGCATCGATCGGTAGCCCCCAGGCGCGCGCGAGCAGATAGACGATCTCGGCGGTGGCCGCCGCGCTGCTATCGATGAAGTTGGCGTCGATCCCGCCCGGCACGACGCCGAAATGCACGTTGGTGACGTGGTGGTCGATCATGATCGTCGGCCCTGCCGCGAAACGGTCGGCGTTCTCGGAGTAGAGCGGGCCGAGGCGTGCGGTATCGGAGGAGTCGAGGCCCAGGATCAGGTCGCACTCCGGCAGCGCGCCGCCCCCATAGCGCACGATCCGCTCGGAGCCTGGGAGGAAGTCGGTGATCCGCGGGAAGTCGCCATCGCTGGCGTAGACCGTGACCTCCTTGCCAAGCGCGGTCAGCAGATGGTAGGCACCGAGGGTGCTGCCGACCGCATCGGGATCGGAGTTGACATGGAAGGGCAGGATAATACTCCGCGCCCCGTCGATGATCGGCCAGAGGCGTGCCGCCCCCGCGCGATAGTTATCGTCGATCGCTATCAATAGTTCGCTCACCATCACCCCGCTTTTTATTGCAGCTGCCCATCCTATCGTTTCACTGGCGTAACCAATCCGGGTCAGTATACCGTCTCGGTGACGTTCCCTGTAGCCGGGCGTAAAAACAAGGATGGGCCGCGGACGATCGTCCGCGGCCCATCCCCTTTACCCCGGCGCGCGGTTTACTCCGCGCGCTCGCGTTCGGCCTGCGCCCGCTCCTCGGCCTCGCGCGCCGCAACGGCGGCGAATTCCGGCGCGAGGGTGTGCAGGGTCCGCTGGATCTCCTCGGCCTGTTCCATCGAGTGATCGATGTGGAAGGTGAAGTGCGGGATCGTCCGCAGCCGCACTCGCTTGCCGACCGATGTGCGCAAGAAGCCCGAGGCGCTCCGCAGCGCGGCCAGCGATTCCTCCTGCGCGGCGGCGTCGCCGTAGCAGCTGACGTTCACGCGCGCATTGCGGAGGTCGGCGCTGACCTTGACTTCGGTGATCGTGACGAAGCCGAGACGCGGATCCTGCATCTCGCGCCGCAATAGCTCGCTCAGTTCGGCGCGGAGCAGATCACCGACTTGCTCCATACGGCGGTTAGTCATGCTTACCTCAGAAGAAGTCGGTAGTCCGTAGTCGGTAGAGGACGACAGGAGCCACGAGGCCCACAACAGCACCGCGCCGCTACTACGGACCACGGACTACCGACCACGGACTTACGGACTCACTAACTCGCCGCGACCTTCTCGACATGGTAGAACTCGAGTTGGTCCCCTTCCTCGAAGTCGTTGAACGTATCGAGGCTGAGGCCGCACTCGTAGCCCGACGCTACCTCGCGCGCGTCGTCCTTGAAGCGCTTGAGGGCGGAGACGGTGCCATCGTGGACGACGGTGCCGCTGCGGAGGACGCGCACCCGATCGTTGCGGATCGCGCGCCCGTCGATGACGTAGAGCCCGGCGGCCTGGATACGGTTCGGCAGGCGGAAGATCTGCCGCACCTCCGCGTAGCCGTCGGTGACCTCGCGGCTTTCCGGCTCCAGCAGCCCCTTCATCGCCGCCTCGATGTCATCGATCAGGCCGTAGATGACGTTGTAGAAGCGGACATCCACGTTGGCGGCGGCGGCGGCGCGCAGTGCGGCGGCATCCGGGCGCACGTTGAAGCCGATCACGATCGCGCCGGAGGCCGCCGCGAAGGTGACGTCCGATTCGGTGATCGCGCCGGTGAGCGCCTGCAAGGTGCGGAGCTGGATCGTCTGCTGCTCCTCGGCGACGCGGCTGAGCGCGTTCTGGATCGCGCCGAGCGAGCCCTGCACGTCCGCCTTGATGATGATCCGCAGTTCCTTCGCCTGGCCGCTCTGGATCTGCTTGCCGAGCTCTTCGAGGCGCACCGGGCGCTCGCCGCTCTGCACGCCGACCCGGCGCTGGAGGGTTCGCTCCTCGGCGATGGCGCGCGCCTCGCGCTCATCGGCCACGACCTGCACCGGATCGCCCGCTTCCGGGGTTTCCAGCAGGCCGAGGATCTCGACCGGCATACTCGGGCGGGCCTGCCGCGCCTTGCGGCCACGATCGTCGTTCATCGCCCGGATGCGCCCGTAGGTGCCACCGGCGACGATCACGTCGCGCAGGCCGAGCGTCCCGGTCTGGATCAGCACCGACGCCACAACGCCACGGTTGCGGTCGACACGGCTCTCGATGACCACACCGGCCGCCGGGCGGTTCGGATTGGCCTTCAACTCCTGCAAGTCCGCGACGAGCAGGATCACTTCCAGCAGTTCCTCGATGCCCAGCCGCTCGCGCGCGGAGACCTCGACGGTCGGCACGTCACCACCGTAATCCTCGGCGATCAGGCCGTTCTCGGCGAGCTGCTGCTTCACACGGTCGGGATTGGCGTCCGGGCGGTCGATCTTGTTGATCGCCACCACGATCGGCACGTTGGCGGCGCGCGCGTGGGCGATCGCCTCCAGCGTCGTCGGCATCACGCCATCGTCCGCCGCCACCACCAGCACCGCGATGTCGGTGATCTGGGCACCGCGCGCGCGCATCTGCGTGAACGCCTCGTGACCTGGGGTGTCGAGGAAGGTGATCTTCCGCCCCTGCAACTCGATCTGGTACGCGCCGATGTGCTGGGTGATGCCGCCGGCCTCCCCCTCGGCGACGTTGGCCGAGCGGATCGCGTCCAGCAGCTTCGTCTTCCCGTGATCGACGTGCCCCATGATCGTGACGACCGGTGGGCGCGTCACCGCGTCCGGGTCGTCGTTCGCTTCCTTCTGGCGCTGCTCTGCGGTCATCACCAGGGTGCCGACCAGCGTCTCGCTGACCTTCTCCTCGGTCGGGATGTTCAGCGCCTCCGCGACCTGTGCGGCGGTGGCGTAGTCGATCTGCTGATTGATCGTCGCCATGATGCGATGATTGATCAGTTCCTTGATGATCGCGATCGGCGTGGTGCTCAGCGCCTCGGCCAACTCGGCCACCGTCAGCACGCTCGGCAGCGCCACCGTCTGCGGCGGTCCAACCGGGGCCATCCGGCGCATCGTGGAACGCGCGCCACCGGCACCGGCTGCCGGACCGCCTTGCTGCGGGCGACGCTTGCGACGACGGCGATATTCGCCCTCCTCGCCGCCCTTGCCGCCGGCGCTGGGCGTACCGGTCGCGCCCGGCGTGCCCTTGAAACCGCTCATGTTCTTTACCACAAAATTCTCCCCACGCAGATGGAATGCACGATCGCGGCTACTCTCGACACCGTATGCCAACCATTATGGCACTTCAGCCGTCGTAACCCCTAACCCTGCGCCCCTTCCTCATCATCCGAGCCCTCCGGCACACGCTCGTCGGCGTAGCGGAGTAATGCGGCCCGGTTCTCTTCGGTGAGCGTTTCGAGGCGCAAGGCGCGCACCAACGTTCGCTCATTGATCCCTCGTTCCCAGCAGCGCACGCGCGCGCAGAGATAGGCCCCGCGACCGGCGCGCTTGCCGGTTGGATCGACCTCGACTGTCCCCTCCGCCGTGCGTACCAGGCGAAGCAACGCCCGCTTGGCATCGGTGGAGCGACAGGCGACGCAGGTGCGCTGCGGCACATGCTTGGGGCGCGGCCCCTTGGCCTTGCGCTTCGGCGTCGATGTGGTGCTCATTACCACCCCCTTGGTGAAGGACGAAGTACGAACGACGAAGTACGGACTGTGCATACCCGACCCGATAGTAAACCCCGTACTTCCAACTCCGTACTTCGTCCTTCCCCTAGTCCGTGAGCGCGTCCTCGTGCAATTCCAGCGGCTCGTTGTCACGCGAGAAGCGCGCCAAGAGTTCGCGGTTGTAGTAGACGTTGACCGATTCTTCCACGACCTCGACCTCGACCTGATACCCTGCCAGGCGCTGCGGGAGGGGGCCGAAGTCGCCGAGACCGCTGACACGGACCATCAGCGTCTTGCGATTGACGAGACTCGGTTGGCGACCGAGATTCAGCAGGCTATCGAACGCCGATGGCAACGCCACCTCCGCCTCTTCCTGCGCCTGGCGCAGCAGATCGCCGCTCTGGCCGAGCAGCGACTCGGGATCCTTCACGTCGATCCGCCAGCCGGTCAGCTTGTGGGCGAGGCGGGCGTTCTGCCCCTCCTTGCCGATCGCCAGCGACATCTGATCGGATGGCACCAGCACGCGCGCGGTCTTGTCCGCCTCATTCAGCGTCACGTTGAGGACGCGCGCCGGGCTGAGGGCGTTGGCGACGAATCCTGCCTGATCGGGTGCCCACTCGATCACATCGATCTTCTCGCCTTGCAGCTCGTTGACGATGTTCTGGATACGAACGCCACGAATGCCGACGCAGGAGCCGACCGGGTCGACATTATCCTGCCGCGCCACGACCGCCACCTTGGAGCGGGTCCCCGGCTCGCGCGCGATCGCCATGATCTCGACCACGCCGCTGAAGATCTCCGGCACTTCCAACTCGAAGAGTCGCTTGAGGAGGCCGGGGTGGGCGCGCGAGACGACGAGCTGCGGCCCGCGCTGCTCCTTCGAGGCATCGACCAGATAGACCTTCAGGCGCTGACCGGGGCGATAGCGCTCGCTCGGCACCTTCTCGCGGGCGGGCATCACCGCCTCCGACTTGCCGAGCTCGATCACGACCGCCTTCTCATCGGCGCGCTGTACCACACCGTTCAGCACCTCGCCGACCCGATCCTGGTACTCGTTGTAGACCATCTCGCGCTCGTAGTCGCGGATCTTCTGCAACACGACCTGCTTCGCCGTCTGCGCCGCGATCCGGCCAAAGCCCTTCGGCGTCCGCTCGACCGTCAGGGTCTCGCCGATCTTGATGTTCGACTTCTCCTGCCGCGCCTCCGCCAGGGTGACCTGCGTCACCGGGTCGGTGACTTCATCGACCACCTGGCGCTGGACGAAGATGCGCGCGCCACCGGTGGTGGCGTCCATCCGCACCTCGACGTTCTCGTCTTCCTGGATACCAGCTTCTTTCTTGTAGACGGTCTTGATGGCGTGTTCCACCGAACTGATGACCGCTTCTTTGGGAATGCCGCGTTCAGCGGCGATCTGGGCGATCGCGGTATAGAAATCGCTTTTCATCCCGCATACCTCCTTCCGATTCCGAGTGGGCTACGTGATACATCATCGCGGATAGAAGGGGCTTCCCCTCTGGCTCCGATGCACGGTCGCACCACCGGGCAACACAGTGGTGTCCCCGCGTCGGCCAGCGGCGCAGCATGGGCTGTGACGTGGTGGGACGAGGGGGTTCGTGGCAGATCGCGCGGGCCATAGGGCGTGGGACTTCACGCGCGACGGACAAAAAAAAGCGGGGTGATTCCCCACTCAACGCGAGGTTCGATTGCCACCAAGCAAGTATAGCAAGGCTCCGCTGCGGATGCAAGCGACGCCGTACGCCAGAAATTTGGCGGCAGAATGGGGAAATCGCCCCATCGCGCCTGATTACGGCTGCGGCGCAACGAGGTGTCAGCGCTCCAGGCTATCCAGTAACGAGCGCACCGCAGCGAGGGTCGGGTCGATCGTGATCGGCGGATTCGCGCCCGGACGCTCGCCGTGCGGATCGGGCTGATGATAGGCCGCGACGACTTCCGCATCCTTCAGCAGATGCCCGGTCAGGATGGCGAGGACCGAGGCCCCGGCGGGGATGCTGCCCGCCGCGACGAGCGCGCGCAGCCCGGCGAGGGTCGCGGCGGAGGCGGGCTCGCAACCGATTCCCACCCGGTCGATCTGCGCCTTCGCCGCCAGGATCGCCGCGTCACTGACGGCGGTGACGATCCCCTCGGTGTTCTGGATGACGCGCCGTGCGCGCGGGTACGAGACCGGCGCGCCGATCTGGATCGCCGTCGCCACCGTGTGCGCCTCCACCGGCTGGAAACTCCCCGGCGCGAAACCCGCCGCGTAGGCACGGGCGAAGGGCGCGGCCCCCGCCGCCTGCACCGTGACGATCTGCGGCATCTGATCGATCAGGCCGAGCGCCAGCGCCTCGTCGAGCGCCTTGCCGAACGCCGCCGTGTTCCCCAGGTTGCCGCCCGGCAAGATGATCACGTCCGGCACCCGCCAGTCGAGCGCCTGGAGCGCGTCGAGGACGATCGTCTTCTGCCCTTCGAGGCGGAACGGGTTGATCGAGTTGAGGAGGTAGACGCCGTACTCCGGAGCCTCCGCGACCTCCTGCACCAGCCGCATCGCCGCGTCGAAGTCACCGCGAATCTGCACCACCTTCGCGCCGTAGGCGATCGTCTGCGCCACCTTCGCCGACGAAACCTTCCCCTCTGGGACGAAGGTCAGCGCGGCGAGCCCGGCCCCGGCGGCGTAGGAGGCGAGCGAGGCGCTGGTGTTGCCGCTGGAGGCGCAGGCGACCGTGCGCGCGCCGAGGCGGCGGGCGTGGGTCATCCCGGTCGTCATCCCCCGGTCCTTGAAAGAGCCGGTCGGGTTCTCCCCCTCGTGCTTCAGCCAGAGTTCGCCGACCCCGGCCCAGGCGGTGAGGCGCGGGTCGTCGTAGAGGTTGCCGCGCCCCTCCGGCTTGGTGACGATCTCCGCCTCGCCGTAATCGCCGAGGAGTTCGCGGAAGCGCCAGACGCCGCTGCGATCGACCCGCGCGCGGCTGGCGAGGCGACCGTCGAAGAGTTCGCGCGAGACGATCCCCTTGAGCGCGGCGATCGGTTGCTCGACGGTGAGCAGCCCGCCGCAGTCGCAGCGGTAGCGCGGCACATCGGTGGGGTACTCGGTCCCGCACTCCGCGCAGACCAGCCGCACCGTCGTCCGCTCCATCGCCACCATCGCCGATCCTTTCCCTCTCGCCGCCCATCGCGTCGGGTCGTCCCCCGTTGCACCCTTACGCGCGAGAGTATGGGCGAAGCGGCTTGCGGGGCGCAACCGCGCCCTCAAGCAGAGTGAATTGGATGTTACACTGTTTGCGGCAAACCCTTCTGTCTACCAGGCTGGTGATGAAGGCTCTATGAGGCGGGAAACGAATCGAAGGATAACTGTTCTTGCCTCGGGCTGACACTGCATCGGTATGGTGTTTGTCCTTCTGGACTTTGAAGACTCATTTGGACCGTTTCGGGTTGTGCGAGGAGAGAACGATGCGCGCGTATCGCTTGATCGTAGTGGCGCTGTTGCTTACGACGGTGCTGGCAGGCGGGAGCTTTACCTCTGCGCAAAGCGCGACGGCTGGCGCTGCGGCAGAGGACGCCTGCTTCGCGGAGACCGGCTTCTGCCTCCGGGGGCGCTTCCTGGACTACTGGCAGGCGAACGGCGGCCTCGCACGCAACGGCTACCCGCTGACCGCCGAGCGCCGGGAGCGGCTGGAGGACGGCCAGGAGTACACCGTCCAGTACTTCGAGCGGGTCCGCCTGGAGCTGCACCCGGAGAACGCCCCGCCCTACGACGTGCTCCTCGGCCAGTTCGGGCGGCGCGTCCTGGAGACGGGGGGCGGGGTGCTGGGGAACAACGAGGCGCCCTTCACGCCGGTCCCGCCGGTTGCGGGCAAGGTCTTCTTCCCCGAGACCGGCCACAACATCGACCCGCTCTTCCTCGCCTTCTGGCAGGCCAACGGCGGCGTCGCGCAGCTCGGCTACCCGATCGCGGAATCGCGCGGCGAGACCGTCCCGCCCGGGCAGACCCTGGTCGCGCAGTACTTCGAGCGCGCCCGGCTGGAGTACCACCCGGAGAACGCGCCGCCCGACGACGTGCAGCTCGGGCAGCTCGGGCGGCAGGTGCTGGGCCAGGTGGACCTGCTCGCCGGGGCCTTCGGCACCCTCTACACCACGGACCGGGCCGTGCGCCTGGCCCTCGGCAGGCCGACCGCGCCGCAGGCGACCGTGGCGGGGGCGACGCAGCGCTTCGAGGGGGGGGCGGATGTTCTACCTCCCACACTACACCGGCAACTACGCCCCGGAGATCGAGGCGCTGTGCGGCGACGCGGCGCGCGGGCGGTGGTTCCGCCGGGTCGACACTTGGGCCGAGGGGCAGCCGGCGGGCGGGGGGCCGGCGCCGACGCCGGGGCTCTACCTCCCCCGGCGCGGCTTCGGCAAGGCCTGGGGCGGCGACCAGCGGCTCCAGTTGTGCCTCGGCTACGCCCTGACCGCCGACGAGCAGGCGCTCCCCCTCCTGGCGCAGCCCTTCTCGACCGGGCTGCTGCTGGCCGACCCGGCGGGGGGCGGCATCTACGTGCTCAGCTTCGCCGGGGAGCACGGCGTCGGGCTGCCCGGCACCTACGAGCGCTACGACGCGCCCACACGCTGACCCGGCGGGGGGATAACCCCCGCCCAGGAGTATTGACTCCGAGCCGGGGAACAAGCGAAGGCGAGTCGGAACGCGAGCGATCCACCTCCCTATCACCCGCTTAAAGCCTTTTATGTACCCTGGAGCATGTGGATAGCGAGGATGTGCTAGGGATGCGGTGCGGGCGTTAAGACCAGCGTATCGAGATACGCCATCAGATGATCGACGGCCCAGCGCATGTGGACCGGGTCGCGGAACAGTTTGCTCATCATCACCGCCCCTTCGAGCGTGGAGGTGATCACGCTCGCCAGTTCGCGCGGGTCGAGGTCGGGGCGCAGTTCGCCGCTCGCCATCCCCTCCTTCGCCGCCTTGCCGATCAGCTTCTGCCAGATCGTCATCGCCGCCTGCGCCCGTTCGAGGAGGGCCGGGTAGGCGTCGTCCGACTCGATCGCCATGTTGAGGACCGGGTCGCCGCCCGGCAGGGGCGGGGCATCGGCGAGGCTGCGGAAGACGCCGACGATGGCGCGCAGACGATCGATCGCGCGCTCCTGCCCGGCCAGCGCCGCATCGAAGCGCTGGCCGACAAGCGCGACCGAGTACTCGAACGCGGCCAGCGCGAGCGCCTCTTTGCTGTCGAAGTGATTGTAGAGGCTCCCCTTTTCCAGGCCGGTCTCGCGCGCCAGATCGGCCATCGAGGTCGCGGAATAGCCGCGCACGCTCATCACGCTCGCCGCCTGCTCCACGATCCGCTGGCGGGTCCGCTCGCCCTTGCGCTTCGTCGCACTCATGCTGCCCGTTTCTTTCCCCGCGCCCAGCGGCATCCGTGGCGTTGAGGATACCACACCGCCCGTGCAAAAACAAACGACCGGTCGGAAATAGCATGGGGCAGTACGGTTAAGCGGTGGGATAAGGCTGTGATCATCGTGCGGGCGGCGAGGGGCGGCGCGTACAATGACCGGGCGAGCACAGGGTCTGCGGCATGGGCGGGGGAGAGGCGCGGGATGTATCAGGACACGATCGCGGCGATCGCGACGGCGATCGGCGAGGGTGGGATCGGCATCGTGCGGATCAGCGGCCCCGAGGCGGGCGCGATCGCGGGGCGGGTCTTCCGGCGGGCGCGGCGCGGCGCCGCGACCCTCCCTTCCCATCGCCTGATCTATGGCACCGTCGTCGACCCCGACACCGGCGCGGCGATCGACGAGGCGCTGGCGGCGCGGATGGCCGCGCCGCACTCCTACACGCGCGAGGAGGTGGTCGAGCTCCAGTGCCACGGCGGCCCGACCGCCGTGCGCGAGACGCTGCGCGTCTGCCTGCGCGCCGGGGCGCGCGCCGCCGAGCCGGGGGAGTTCACCCTGCGCGCCTTCATCAACGGACGCCTCGATCTGGCGCAGGCCGAGGCAGTGCTGGGGATCGTGGGGGCGCGCACGCCGGAGGCATTGCGCGTGGCGGTGGCGGGGCTGCGCGGTCGTCTGGGCAGCGAACTGCGCCCCGCGCGCGACCGCCTGATCGACGCCCTGGCCTACCTCGACGCCGCCGCCGATTTCCCGGAGGACGAGATCCCGCCCGCCGATGTCGGCGCGGCGCTCCACGAGGCGAGCGCCCTGCTCGATGCGCTGACGCGGCGTGCGGCGGTCGGCACCCTCTACCGCGAGGGGGTGCGCGCGGCGATCGTCGGTCGGCCCAACGTCGGCAAGTCGAGTTTGCTGAACGCCCTGCTGCGCGAGGAGCGGGCGATCGTCACGCCGGTCGCCGGGACGACCCGCGACGTGATCGCCGAGAGCATCACCCTGCGCGGCATCCCGGTGGTGCTGCTGGATACGGCGGGGATCGCGGACACCGACGACCAGATCGAGCGGTTGGGGATCGCGCGCAGCCGCGAGGCGCTGACCGCCGCCGCCCTCGTTCTCTTCGTCCTCGACGCCAGCGCCCCGCCGACCGCCGACGATCTGGCGGTGGCGACCGCGCTGCGCGACCGCCTCGGCGCGGACGAGGCGGGGCGGGGGATCCTGATCGTGCGGAACAAGGCCGATCTCCCCGCCGACCCGAGCGCGGGGACGGCGCTCCACGCGCTCCTCCCCGCCGCGCGCGTCGTGACCCTCTCGGCGCAGACCGGCGCGGGGCTGAAGGCGCTGGAAGACGCCCTCTATACTCTGGCAACAGACGCGGCGGGCGGGGTGACCGCCGAGACCGATCCCGCCCTCGCCACGACGCGCCAGCGGGAAACCATCGCGCGCGCGCGCGACGCCGCGCACCATGCCGCCGCCGCCTTCGACGCCGGAACCCCGCTCGATCTGGTGGCGATCGATGCGCGCGCGGCGCTACTCGCGATCGGTGAAATCACCGGCGAGTCGGCGAGCGAGGCGATCCTGGACGCGATCTTCTCCCGCTTCTGCATCGGGAAGTAACGAGGGCCGGGCCGCGCCTCACTCCTGCACGAGGGCCGCGCGCAGGATGGCGAGCTGCGCGCGATAGGTCGCCTCCGGTGCCCACGAGGCGTCGTGGGCGACCGCCTCCCCCTGGCAGTTGTGGTGCTTGCAGAGGGCCAGTTCGGCGGCAGCCTGGAAGAAGCGTTGCTGCAACGACCAGCGCCGCACCCCGCCGTGCCGGAGCGCCGCGAAGAGCGCGAGGTGGCGCAGCCGTCCGACCGAGAGGATGGCGTACTCACGCCGCGTCAGGATGCCGTTCGCGACCTCGTCGGCGAGCTGCTCGTGCAGGATGTGCGACTCCGCCCGTCCGGAACGCACGGCGATGAAGGCGAGGATACCGAGTCCCGGCACGATGAAGAACAGGGTCTGCATGGCGACAAGGCCCAGGAGCGGCGTGGTCGGGTCGCTGCGCGTGGCGATCGCCGACGCGCCGAGATTCCAGAGGCTATGCTGCGCGATCGCCAGTGACCAGCCGAGGAGCGGCACGAGGAAGCGGGCCGTCCCGCGTCCGTAGCGGACGCGCGCCCAACCGACCGCCGCGCCGAGGGTGCCGGAATAGAGGGCGTGGCCGAGGCCGCCGAAGATCTCGCGGGCGATGAAGAGCTGGCCGAGCGCGCCGAGTCCCCCCGCGATGTACGCCTGCCCCAGGTAGAGGACGTTCTCGGTCATGGCGAAGCCGAGGCCGATGAGGGCACCATAAATGAGGCCGTCGAGGATGCCATCGAACTCGTGGCGGAAGAGGAGGAGCAACCCGAGCAGGGCGAGCCCCTTCAAACTCTCTTCGATAACTGGCGAGCCGATCGTCAGCGCCAGTGCGCCGCCAACGCGCGCGCCAAGGACGGCGGAGAGGACGCGGTCGGCGAGATCGCTGAGGAGGATGCTGAAGAGGGTGGCGACGACCGCCCCCCAGCCGAACGCGCCCAGCAGATTGCGCCACGGCTCGCGCTCGTAGCGGTCGAACGAGATGACAAGCCAGGCGTAGCCAAGGGTGGGCAGCAACGCCGCCAGCAGGCCGAGCCAGAGGCCGCGCAGATCGGGCACGCTGGCGACGACGATCAGGACGTTGCAGGCCAACGCCAGCGCGAAGAAGACCCCCGCGAAGGTGACGAACGGCGAGCGCGGTGACCCTGCCGCGCGGTCGAGTGCCGCGAGGGTGTGGAGATCGGCGTTGGCCTGTCGTCGCTCGCGATCCATGATTCGGTGTGGCCCTCTCTCAACGATACCGCCACCGATCTTCGTCGCTACAGTGGTGCCGCGTCAAGGGCGCGGGTCGATCGCGCCGGTGCGCGTGGTATAGTCGCCCACAGATGCGTGCCGCAGGAGTGTTGTAAAGATGCTGCTGGCGAACCCCGGCTGAGCGCCGCGGCCTGGTCGCGATGGTAAGATAGCGCCCCGTCGGGAGCGGTGGGCTGTGCTGGCGGGTCCCGGAAGGAGGCCGCCGATGTCGCTGCGCGCGC
>JAABUM010001982.1_pt1 | contig 28969 bp, 26 predicted proteins | sample 5559161 | NCBI WGS metagenome assembly JAABUM01 (sample SAMN10711868, study PRJNA513369) | rock metagenome | isolation source: Antarctica rocks | place: Antarctica: Victoria Land, Siegfried Peak nord
CACCACCACGCAACACCGTGCGTTCGAGCTCCTGCACACCACCATTCCCCTGACCCTGACGTAGCCAGAACAACCACCCCACAAACAGGTGAATCCCCCGCTCAGCAGGGGATTCACGCGTCACCGAAGTCGTAACTTCGGCCTAGGAGGCCGGCGGCGTCACCACCGGCTGGCTGCCGGCCAGCGTGCGCAGGGGCCGCGCGATCATAGCCGGATTGCCCGAGGTCCACATCGCCTCGAGCGTCCGGCCGGCGATCCGCCAACCCTCGGCCGTACGCACGAGGCGGTCGAGGTAGCGGCCCGCGAAGATGAACTGCTCGCCGCCCTCGGTACCGGGTCTCACGTGTTGGGCGTGCAGGTAACAGACGCTGGCGGCTCGGTCAAGATCGTCAGCATCGATCGTGACGACCACGTTGCCGATGAGGTGCTGGCTGACCGCCATCGGCTCCAGGGTCGCGCGGCACATCGCTTCGATGCCCTCGTAGCCCTCGATCGGCTCACCGCCGTAGCGCCCGACCACGTCGGGCGTGAAACAGCTGCGGAGGCGGTCCCAGTCGCGGTTGTCGAGTGCGTACCCGTAGGCGAATACGACGTCGCTGATGTCCTGCTTCGCCTGGAGGATGGTCAGTGCGTCGGTCATGAAGTTCTCCGCTCGGTCAGGGGGTCATCGGCCGGCCCACTCAGCCGGCGTCGTCGGGCGCGAATCGCGTCCGCAGAACCTTCTTGTCGAACTTGCCGACGGCCGTCTTGGGCACCTCGTCGATCAGTTCGAGGCGGTCCGGCAGCTGCCAGCGCGCGAACCCGCTGGCCTCGAGCCGGCTGCGCACGGCCTCGACCGTCACCGTCGCGCCCGTGCGCACCACGACGCACGCCATCGGGCGCTCGAGCCACTTGGGGTCGGGTATCGCCACGACCGCGGCCTCGACGACGTCCGGCATCGCCATGATCGCGGCCTCCATGTCGACCGAGGAGATCCACTCACCGCCGGACTTGATGAGGTCCTTGGTGCGGTCGGCGATGACGAAATATCCCTCGGGCGAGCCGATGGCAACGTCGCCGGTGGCGAACCAACCGTCGGCGGTGAAGTTCTCCGCGCCGCTGCCGTGCAGGTAGCCCGAGGCAACCCACGGTCCTCGCACGTGCAGCGCACCCATCGACTCGCCGTCGTAGGGCATCTCCGCGCCGTCCTCACCGCGGATGCTGACCTCGACTCCGGGGATGGGCACACCGGCCTGCGCCCGGACGATCCGCAGCACCTTCTCGGCCGGCCAGTCGTGCATGCGGGGCTGCGGCCAGGCCATCGTCGCGAGGGGTGACGTCTCGGTCATCCCCCACGCCTGGATGATCGGTATCTCGAATTCGGTCAGGTAACGCTCGATGAGGGCGCGCGGCGGTTGGCTGCCGCCGCAGCCGATGTGGCGCAGGTCGGGCAGCGGTCGTTCGCCGCCGCGAGCGGCGAGTTCGTCGGCGACGCCGATCCACACGGTCGGCACGCCGGCGGCGATGGTCACCCGCTCGGTGGCCAGCAGGTCGACATAGGGCGCGGGTTCGAGCGCGCCGCCGTAGCAGACCAGCTTCGCGCCGACACCCACGCTCGCGTGAACGAGGCCCCAGGCCCATGCGTGGAACATCGGCACCTGGGGCAGCACGACGTCGCTCGGCCCGACCGACATGCCGGCACCGGATGACACGCCCATGGCGTGCAGGTAGGTCGAGCGGTGGGTCGAGACGACGCCCTTCGACCGGCCCGTCGTCCCGGAGGTGTAGCAGAGCCCGCTCGGCGAGCGCTCGTCGAGATCGGGCCGGTCGTACCAGGTCGGTTGGCCACTGATCAGCTGCTCGTAGGACACCGCCGAGGGCACGCTGCAGCCGGCGAGGTCGGGCGCCAGGACCACGACGTGGCGCATGCTCGGCACCGAAGGCAACGCCTGCTCGAGCAGCGGCAGGAAGTCCGGCTCGACGAGCACGGCCGCGTCCTCGGCGTCGTTCATGATGAAGATCAGTTCTTCGACGCTGAGCCGCACGTTAAGGGTGTGCAGCACCCGGCCCGAGCAGGGCACGCCGAAGTACGCCTCGACATGCCGGTAGCTGTTCCAGGCCAGCGTGGCCACCCGCTCGCCGGCGGCGACGCCGAGCTCGCCCAGAGCGTGCATCAGTTGCTGCGCCCGGGCGGCGAACTCCGGATAGGTGTAGCGGTGCACCTGACCATCAGCCAGCCGGCTCACGATCTCGTCGTGGTGGTGGTTGCGCTGCGCGGACGAGAACAACAACCATGTGGTGAGCGGGACGTCCATCATGGAGGCGTTCGCCCACGCGGGCGGCACTGGTTGGGTGGGCATCATGAATCCGTCCTCAGAAGGTGCGTTGTCCGTACGGGTCGCTGTGATCACCGGCGGGGGCACCGGCATCGGGGCTGCCAGCGCGCGCCGGTTGGCGGCAGAGGGTTGCCACGTCGTGCTGGTCGGACGCCGGCGCGACGTCCTCGACGCCACCGCGGTGGACGTGCGGGCCGGCGGAAGTGCGGCCACTGTGCTGCCTGCTGACGTGAGTGATCCCGATGCGGTGCAGGCGCTCGCCGACGAGCTGGCGCGCGAGTTCGGGAGCATCGACGTCCTGGTCAACAATGCCGGCGCACCCGCCTCGCCCGAGGGTGTGGGACTGCGGGCGTTGTCCGAGGCATGGCTGACGACCTATCAGGTCAACACGGTGAGCGCCGTGCTGATGACGACGGCGCTCGAACCCTACCTTCGTGACGGTGCCGGACGGGTCGTGGTCGTCGGCTCGCGCGCCGCCGCGACCGGCGCGGCGACGGCGTCCTACACCGCCGCGAAGGCCGCCCTCGAAGGATGGGTGCGGGCCACCGCGGCGCGCCTCGGGCCCCGCGGGATCACCGTCAACGTCGTCGCGCCGGGGTTCACCGAGGACACCGAACTGACCGTCGGACGCATCTCCACCGAACGGCGGGCGAAGATCCTGGCGTCGGTGACGCTCGGCCGGCCCGGGCGTCCGGATGAGATCGCGGCCGCGATCGCGTTCCTGGCCGCGCCGGATGGCGGCTACGTCACCGGCGAGGTCATCGCCGTCGACGGCGGGTACTCGCCCTGGCGCGGCCCGTCGACGTGACGCGACGCCGTGCACGGCAGGCATCAGTAGGGCGCCGTGCCGCCGTCCACGCTGATCAGCGCGCCAGTGATGCCACTGCCGAGCTCGCAGGCCAGCATGACCGCCGCGTTCCCGATCTCCTCGACCGTGTTGGGCCGTTTGATCGACGACTCCGAGGCGAAGAGATCAACCATCTCCTCGAAGGTGATCCCCATCGCGGCCGCGGTGTTCGGACCGTTCTCCTTCACGATGTCGGTGATGATGAGGCCGGGGCAGATCGCGTTGACCGTGACGCCGGTCGTACCGACCTCTTTGGCCACCGCCTTGGTCAAGCCGTTGATCGCGTGCTTGGCGGCGACATACGCCGTCAGGACCGGCTTGCCGACCTTGCCCTCGACGGAGGAGATGTTGATGATCCGGCCCCAACCCTGCTCGACCATGGCGGGCAGGGCCCGCTTGGTCGCGATGAAGGTCGAGTGGAGGTTCCACCGGATCGTCATCTCGAAGTCCTCGAACGGCATGTCGACCGTGGGCAGCAGGACGGCCGCCCCACCGGCGTTATTCACCAGGATGTCGAGGTGCCCGAAGTGTTCGCGGGTCTGGTCGATGAACGCGTCGATCGCCGCTTCGTCCATCACGTCACCGGCGATGAAGGTCGCACGGTCGCCGACGCCCAGCTCGCTGAGCACCTTCTCGCCCTTCTCCCGATTGCGGCCGTTCAGTGCGACGGAAGCACCCTCGGCGAGAAACGCCTCGGCGATGCCCCGTCCGATGCCTGCCGTGCCACCGGTAATTGCCGCGACGCGTCCGTCGAGCTTGCCCATCAGAACCTCCGAGTTGGAACGAGATCGCAGGACGGTTCCCGCGACTGACTATTGGTCACCGGTGACACCGGCGGTTTTCCCTGACGCCTGCTTCCGCTCTTCACGGCGTGGTCGCCGGTTCGACAGGGGCATGGCGGGGCAGCTCGGCCGGTGCCGGCGCGCGGTGCGGCCAGCGCTTGCGCAGCTCCCAGGCCAGGCCGCCGGCCGCGTGCTCGGCGTGCGTCATGGCGTACAAGGTGCTCACCTCGCGGGAAACGAAGCGCCAACGTCCGCCGACCCGGGCGTACTCATCCGCGTAGCGGAACGACGTGACGACGGTGTGTTTCTGGTTGGCCTGCTCGGAGTAGCCCAGCACCTGGCCCTGCGCTCGATCGTCGCCCGTGAACCCGAGGACGACGCCTCGTGCCTCGTGCAGCGTGATCGGGTAGAGCTCCCCGAGCTTGCGGTAATTAGCCACGATCTGCCGCCGGCCGACGTGCGAGCTGCCAGGCGACCCGAATCGCGCGTCGTCGGTGAACAGCTCGCCCAACGCCGAGAACTCGTGGTCGTCGATGAGGAAGGTGTAGCGAACCAGCAATTCCTGGATCTCGGCCCGTGCCTCGAGCCGGGCTATCCGGGCCGCGAGTGGATCGGTCATGGCGTGCCCCTGCCGGACGGGAAGGTGAGCGGATCGGACGGAAAGTGAGCGAGAGGCCGCCCCGCAGAAGCGGGGTAGCCTCTCACCGAGTGCATCGAAGCGATCAGACCTTCCAGAGAGCCTTGAACTGCGCCTGGTAGTCGGTCACGCCGACGTAGTTGCCGTCCTTGTCGACGTGCAGACCACCGACGGTGTTTTGGGTGATCAGCTGGGTGGGCAACGACTTCGCGACGATCGGGTCGCCGTTGAACTTGCGAGCCATCGAGTCGATCTGCCGGTAGGCGACGATGGGCAGCGAGTACGCCGTCCAGACCTCTTCCTTCTTGCTCTTCAGGTTCTGCAGGTTCGGCGTGTCAGCGGTCAGACCACCGATGTGCAACCCACTGATGCCCGCCGCCTGAATGGCGGGGGTGACACCGGTGGCGAGGTCGCCGAGGTCGAAGATGAGCCACTTGGCGTTCGGATGGGTCTGCGCGGCCGAGACGACGGACTGCGGGGTCTTGGTGCCGATGTCGGCGCCCTGCTGAGGAGTTTCGGTCACCTTGCAGTTGGTCGGGCACCATTCCTTGATCGAGGCCTGGAAGGACTTGTCGAAGTCCTCGAGGATCGGGAACACCGGCAAGGAGAAGTCGAGGACCTCGGCCTTGCCGTTGGACTCGGAGACGACGTAGGCAGCAACCATCTTGCCCCACTCGTCAAGCTGCGCCGGGTTCGCGATAGAGGTGTCGAACATGGCGCCGGACGGGCTGTCCGTCGACGCGCTGGTGTTCACCCAGATCTTCTTCGAGGCCGCATCGGCGAGCTGCGTCTTCAGCGTCGAGATGGGGATGCCGCTGGTGAGGATGCCGTCCGGGTTCTGCTGGAGGGCCGACTCGAACGCCTTCTGCTGATCCGCGGGAGTCGACCCGCTGATGATGTCCTTGTAGGTCCAACCAAGGTCCTGAGCCGCCTGCTGCCAGTACTGGGCGAGGACCTTCGCACTGCCCAATCCTGAGTCCAACCCGATGACCGTCTTGCCGGAGTCCGGCTTCTTGGACAGAGGCGTAGTGAGATTGATGCTGGTCGGAGCCTCCAGAAACTGCTGTTCGTAGGCCTTGGCCTTGGTGACACCGTCGGAGGCGCTGCCCGTGCTTTGACTCGTCGCGGTTCCCCCGGTGGTGCTACCGGCCGAGCTGCCGCTGCTGCTACACGCGGCGAGCATCAGCGCAGAGGACGCGGCCACGACCGCCGTCAGAGTTCTTTTCATTCGAAACTTCCTTCGCTGGCTTCGAGTGAGTGCGAGGGAAGTTCCGGACAACTTGTCCCGCACGAGGTAGTGGTCAACTTAGGGTCCAGAAACGCAGTTGTCCACCCCCGTCATCCCTGCGTCACAGAACCTAGCCAGCCGGGCGCGAGACCGTCCAGTCACGGGTTGATAACGCGGTAAACGTTGGGGATTCGGCGGCTTCTAACGTTGAGCCAGGCCATCGAGCACGGCAGTCATTGTCTTCGAGGCAGTCGTTCGCCGACCGCAGTTAGTTTGCTTTGACTCCTGTTACCCGGTAGTAAACGTCCGACGCCCAGCATCGGCTAGCTGCTCGGCCGCGGCGGGCCGGCCGCGTTGTGGACGATCGGGAACACGCCGCTGGGGTCGGTGACCCGAGTCGGCCTGTTCCTCGACAACGTCGAGCGGCCGCTCGGCGCAGAGGTGGCACCGCGGGGCAAGTGACGGCCAGTTTCGGCAGTTGCATAACACTCGGCGCCGAAAGACTGTTCGCGTCAATCCCCGGGAGCTATGCTTCGCGACAGTTACTTGTCAGCGTCCCCGGAATCTACGACGTATGACGCGACTGCCGCGACACCAGCCGTTCCGACCCAGGAGGCAGCATGGCCCCCGTCTTGACCGTGAACAACCTCTCGAAGAGCTTCTCTGGACCACGCGTGCTCGACGACGTCAGCCTGTCGATCGAGCCCGGTGAGGTCCGCGCTCTCGTGGGGCAGAACGGTTCGGGCAAGTCGACGCTGATCAAGATCCTGGCCGGGTTCCACACCCCCGACAGCGGAACGGCCGAGGTCGATGGCCAGTCGCTACATTTCGGCGTCGGTTCTGTGAGCCACGCGCTCGGTCTGCGCTTCGTCCACCAGGACCTCGGCCTGGTCGACAACCTCGACACCGCCGACAATCTCGCGCTCGGCGGTGCGGGCTACGCCAGCTACAACGGCATCCGCTCGGGCGTCATCCACTGGCGGGCTGAACGCAAGCGCGCGCGCAAGGCGCTCGACGACCTCGGCTACGACTTCGACGTCAAGCGCCCCGTGGGTCAGCTGGCGATGAGCGAGCGCACCGCGGTAGCGATCGCGCGGGCCTTGGCGCCGCGCGGTGCGCCCCCGAAGCTGCTCGTCCTCGACGAGCCGACCGCGAACCTGCCGGCTGCCGAGGCCGAACGCTTGTACGCGCTGACCCGACGCGTCGCCGACTCCGGCATCGCCGTCGTCTTCGTGTCTCACCACTTCGACGAAGTGTTCGAGCTGTCCAGTTCGGTGACCGTGCTGCGCGACGGAAAGCTGGTGACAACCCGCCCGGTCGAGGGACTAACGGAGGAGGGCCTGATCGAACTGGTCATCGGCCGACCCCTCGATAGTGTCGTCCACGATGCGAAGTCGGCCCTGCGCCAAGCGGTCGTGCTTCAGGTTGCCGGGCTCAGCACCGAGAACGCCTTGACCGATGTCGATCTCACCGTCCACGCCGGCGAGATCGTCGGCATCGCCGGCATCACCGGCTCCGGCCGCGACGAGATCGCCCCGGCCATCTTCGGCGGCGTCGACCGGCAGGGCGAGGTGAGGGTCGGGGACAAAGCGCTGTCGCGACAGCGTCCTGACCTCGCCGTGGCGGCCGGGATCGGGTTGGTGCCGGCGCAGCGCCACGCTAACGCCGCGTTCATGTCCTCCAGCCTGCGCGAGAACATCACCGTGACCAAGCCGGGCGTGCACTTCAAGAGCGGCTTCCTGCGTCGCAAGAACGAGCGCTCCGACGTCAACGTGTGGCTCGAACGGCTCGACGTCCGTCCGCGCGACTGCGAGTTCGCCATGTCCGACCTGTCCGGCGGCAATCAGCAGAAGGTGGTCATCTGCCGTTGGCTCCGGATGGAGCCGACGGTGTTGATCCTCGACGAACCGACCCAGGGCGTCGACGTCGGCTCCACGGCCGACATCCACCGCCTCGTCGACGAGGCCGCCGCGGCCGGAACGGCCGTCCTCATCGCCTCCACCAATCACGAGGAACTGGTGCGTCTGTGCCATCGCATCCTCGTCCTGCGCCGCGGCCGGGTGGTCGACGAACTTGTCGGCGATCGCCTCGACACCGATTCCATCACCGCGGTCACCATCGGCCGCGACCAACCAGCCGTCGCGTGACCTCGAGCCCGGCCCTGCACCCGAGAAAAGGAACCAGCAGCAATGCCCCTTCATGAAGACATCGCGGCGGGGCACACTGCCGTCGACACCTCGCCGGCCGGTGCCCCCGGCACGCCGAACAAGCACGAGCGCACGGGGCGTCGCGGCCTCAACTTCGGTCTCGACCGCTACAGCGGGCTCTACGTGTGGGCTGTCCTGATTATCGTCTTCTCGCTCTGGAAGCCCGACCTCTTCCCGACCACACAGAACTTCGGGATCATCGCCTCTTCGCAGGCGGTCGCCGCCATCGTGGCGCTCGGCCTGCTCATCCCGGTGGCGTGCGGCGTCTTCGACCTCTCGATCGCAGGTTCGCTCGCGATGTCGGAGACCCTGGTCGTCTACATGCAGGCCAATGGCCACAGCACTTTCGTCGGCATTGCGTGCGGCCTCGGTGCCGGGTTGCTGGTGGGTCTGGTCAATTCCTTCGTCGTGATCAAACTGAGAGTCGACTCGTTCATCGCGACATTGGGCATGAGCAGCATCCTGCTGGCGGTCGTCCTCGGCCTGACGAACGGCGCCTTCCTGTCCGGCCCAGGCGACACACCGACCTTCACCGCTTTCGGCCAGAACAAGCTGTGGGGCCTGCCGTTGCCTGTCTTCTACATGCTCGCCATCGGCATCGTCCTGTGGTGGTTGCTCGAATACACGCCGATCGGCCGCTACCTATACGGAATCGGGGGCAATCCGCAGGCCGCTCGACTTGCCGGTGTCCGAGTCGACCGCATCACGACCGGTGCCTTCTGCATGTCCGGTGTCCTCGCCGCCTTCGGCGGCGTGGTCCTCGCAGCCGAGCTGGGATCGGCGAGTCCCACCGTCGGCGACGCCTACCTCCTGCCGGCCTTCTCCGCGGTCTTCCTGGGCGCGACCCAGATCCGTCCCGGCCGCGTGAACGTGCTCGGGACGCTGATCGCGATCTTCCTGCTCGCGACCGGCGTCAAGGGCCTGCAGTTGGCCGGCGCCCCGAACTACATCGAGACCCTGTTCAACGGTGTCGCCCTGATCATCGCCGTCGCCCTGTCGGCGCACACCGCGTCGCGCAAGAAGAAGACGGCGTGAGTCCGGTGACCGACCAGGTCGAGGCGGTGCTTACCGACGCCCGCATCGACATCGCCTGGAAGCTCTTCGCCGGATGGTCGAGCGCCGATTTGGACGCACCCAAGCAGTACCTCTCCGCCGACGCGGTGCTGTTCGACATCATCGGCGGCGAGTATCACGGCTGGGAGGCCATCCGGGCCTATTTCGCCCGCGGTCGGGCGCACTACCCGGACCTGGTCCTGGAGCCGACGGGTGACTTCTGGGCCCGCTCGGACGGCCTGGCGCTGTTGTGGCACATGAGCGGCACGCAGACGGACGACACCCTCGGCGCCGATCTCGTCGGCACGCGGTGGACGGTCGAGGGGTTGTCCTACCTGGTGTTCGACGGGCTCACCGTCGTGCGCGAGGCCGACTACCACGACAAGGGCTCACGCGAACGCTCACTGCGCGACCAGGCCTGACAGCGTCACAGGGTCGGCCTGCGGTTGCTGGCCGTCCGGGGGCCAGACCTGACCTGGCAGCCGGGCGTGCAACGCGCGGATCTCGTGCTCGCTGATCATGCAGCACAGGTCGTGACGCCGGTAGAGGAACGGCGTCACGACCGCCTCGACCGCTTCCTCGAAGGTCAGCACCGTGGTGAAGGCACCGAGCGACCGGCCCGCCTGCAGGATCGCCTTCGCCCGTGACCGGGTGTCGTCGAAGGTGCCGGCCTGGGCGCGGGCGAACTGGCCATCGCGCCAGGACCATTCGATGATGGCCACGAGCACGGTCGGGTACGTGGGGTCGTTGAGGCGGCGCGCGTAGTCGCGCAGGTAATCGAGCAACGCACGCGACGGGTCGTCGGCCGGCTCGGCGAAATCGCGGCCCGAGGAGTGCATGACCTCGGCGAACGCCGCCACCACGAGGGTGCCCATGTCCGGCCAGTGCCGGTAGATCGTGCTGCGCGAGACGCCGGAGACCAGCGCCAGCCGGTCGACGTGGAGTCCGGCGGCGCCGTCGGACGACAGCACCTGCAGGGCCGCACGCTGGGCGGCGGCCCGATTGCCCACGACTCGGGGGTCCTCCGGGGTCACCGAACCCGGGTCAGCTCGATCGCCCGCGCCAAGAAGCGCAGGTGCACGGCCACCCCGATCGCCAGCAGATCCGGGTTCGGGCGGGGCGAACGCGCGAAGACGTCGATGCCCGTGAGGTTGACGCACGCGCCCTTGACGTTGTTGTAGACCTCCCAGGCCAACCACGTCGGCTCGTCGAACTCGACACCGACCGTCGCCGCGATCCGCGCCTTCCACTCCCCGGGCCCGGCGAGCTTGCGCCCGCGGATCAACGCCAGGTAGGCCCAGTCCTCGGCTGCGTCCCCGGCGTGGGTGAACTCCCAATCGATCACCGCCGCGACACCGTGGTCGTCCTGCAGGGCGTTGCCCGGCCCGGGGTCACCGTGGACGACCACCGACGGCCCGGTCGGGCACAGGTTCCGCCGCAACCAGGCGAAGGACAACTCGAGCAGCGGCAGCGGGATGGGCAGCGCGGTGCGATACACGCGGTACCAGTGGGCCAACTGCGCTTCGATCGCCGCCTGGGGATCGCTGCCCGGCGCTACGCCGTCGAGCGCCGCCACTTCGTCGACCACCGCAGGATCGAGTCGGTGCAATGCGGCCAGCGAACGCAGCATGTCGTCGATCCCGGCCTCGTCCGTGCGGACGAACCCCTCGACGTGTTCCATGACGAAGAACGGTTCGCCGATCACGGCGCGGTCAGGTTCCTCCCACAGCACGGCCGGGGCCGGGTAGCCGGCGGCTCGTACGGCTCGCATGGCCAGCACCTCGCGCGCACCGTCGGTGGCGAACATGCCGTCCTGTTCGATCCGGAAGACCCCACGACCGCTGTCCTGGCCGCCGGCCCAGCTGACCGCCAGCATGAGCCGGCTGAACCCGCCGGAGAGCACCTGGACCTGCTCGATCCGGATGCCGGGGCCGATCACCCCGTTCAGCCATCCCTCGAGCCGATGGGCCAACTCCGGATCGACGACCGGCGGGCCGCCCGCCGGGTCCTGGTGGTGACCGGTGAACAGCTCAAGCAGCGGCGCGGCCGCCACGACGTCGGCATCGAACCACTGCAGGCACCGGTTCCGGATGTCGTCGGTGAGAGCGTCCGCCCGCCCGTCGAGGTGGTCCGGCAACCGTTCGGCCGCAGCACTGAAAACATCGCCATCGGCCTGGCCGGCGCCCGCCCCGAGCACCGCACGCAGTTCCACCGCACGCGCAGGCGTCGGGTCCTCGCCCAGAGCGACGGCGTAGTCGAGCAGTCGCGACCAGCGCAGCGTCTCAGTCGGGCTCAGCGTGAGCTTCGCGGCGCGCTCGGCCGCCGCCCGTACTGTGGCCTCGCCGCCGAAGGCCGTCACAGCAGTTCCGCCGCGTGCTGCTCGGCGGCGAAGTCGTAGCCGGCCTTCCACACCGGGTCGAACAGCTCATCGGGTGCGTCGGCGAGCTCGGAGTCGGCGAACCAGTCGTAGGTCTCGCGATGGCCTACCGCGAAGCCGCGTTCGTGCGGCAGGCCGAGCCGGTCGGCCTTGTCGGTCGAGACGATGCCGTGGTGACGCTCGTTGAACAGGTGGCTCCAGAGCGGCTTGTCGAATTTCGTTTTGAGCGTCGCCAGCAGCTCATCGGGTACCAGACGGACGTCGGGCTCGGCGCCGACGATCGTCGCGAGGGCCTGCACGTAGCCAGCGGTCGTGATCGCCTGACCGGTCGTGTTGACCACCCCGCCCGCGATCGCGTCCGGCGCGGCGGCCATCGCGATGAGCTGGGCGCACAGATCGTCGACGTGGCCATAGCTGACCGTCACCAGTCCGCCGTGCGGTAGCAGCACCGGGAGGCTGCGCCGCAGCCGCAGGAACATCGCGGTCTCCATGTCGTGGATGTTGTTGGCCGGCCCGTAGATGGCGGCGGGTCGGGCGACGGAGCCCGGGAAGCCGGTCTCGGCGAAACGGCGCAAAATCTCGTTCTCGGCGTGCGCCTTGAACCCGCCGTAGGACGTGGGCGGATCACTCGACACCGGCTGATCCTCCGTCCAGGGCATCAACGGTGTCGGCTCGTAGGCCATGATCGAGGAGACGAAGACGTACGCAGCCGTCCGGCCGGCGAAGATGTCGAGCAGATCCCCGATCGGCGAGCCGCCGGCGACCATGACGAAGCCGGAGACGTCGTGCACGGCGTCCCATTCGGTCCCAGCCAGCGCCGCTCGCATCGAGTCGGCGTCGGTGCGGTCGGCGACGAACCGCTGCACGCCGGGCGGCAGCGCGCTCGGCGTCCGGCCCCGGTTAAGCACGCCCACCTCGTCCCCGCGCTCGACCAGCTGCTGCGCGAGGCGACGGCCGACGAAGGTCGACCCACCGAGGACCAACGACCGCATGTTCTGCTCCCACCGCTCTGCGACAACTTGTTCCAGACGGACGGGCAGCGTGACAACCGAGAAGGCGCGTGGTTAAGCTTTTCTGCTGCCCGATCGCGCGAGTCTAACTGGTGAACGTCATGAGTAAGTGAAAATCAGCCTGTCCCGTTTGGTCGGCTCGTCCGAGCAGCAACTTGGGTTAGACTCCGGTCATGCGGTGACACACGCCGCCGGCGGCTGGAGCTGCGAGTGAAGCGTCTGCTGTATTCCGCGTATCACGCCCACCTCGTCCTGAGCGCCCCCGTGCGGCTCGGTTCCCGGGCGACGCTGAAGCTGCACGATGCGGCCCCGTCGACGTTGCGCAGTCCGTTCGGTCGGCACCTCGCGGCGGTCCACACCGTGCTCGACGGCGCTCGGCTGACCCCCACCCGGCCGGAGTTCCAGCGCGGCGAACCATTCCTGGACGCCGAAGGCAACCGGGCCGTCGAGTCAGTGGTCGACGCGACCCCGTTCGCGTCCCTGATCCGCTTCCACACCCCTGGCAGTACGACCAAGTCGAAGGTGCTGCTCGCAGCGCCCCTGTCGGGGCACTTCGCCACCATGCTGGCGCCGACGATCCGCACGATGTTGCTCGACCACGACGTCTACGTCACAGACTGGCACTCCGCGCGCGAAATCACCGTCGCGGCCGGCCGCTTCGGCCTCGACGAGTACGTCGACCACCTCGTCCGCTTTCAGCGCGTCCTCGGCCCGGACGCCCACATGATGGCCGTCTGTCAGCCGTGCGTGCCCGCGGTGATGGCGGCGGCCGTGCTCGCGCAGGACGACGATCCCGCGCAGCCGCGGACGCTGACGCTGATGGCCGGTCCGATAGACACCCGGGTCAACCCGACGCGCATCAACGAGGTCGGCTACCGCCGGCCGCTGGAGCGCTATCGCCGCTTCGTCACCGTCGTGCCGCAGCGCTACCCCGGCGCGGGCCGCTCGGTGTACCCCGGCTTCCTCCAGGTCGGCGGCTTCATGACGATGAACCCGAAACGTCACTTCGAGTCGCACCGCGAGATCTACCGCAGCGTCGCGCGCGGCGATGTCGAGGCCAGCGCGCGCACTCGCGAGTTCTACGCCGAGTACTTCGCGGTGCTCGACATGACAGCGGAGTTCTTCCTCGAGGCGATCGAGCGGATCTTCCAGCAGGACCTGCTCGCCAAGGGCGAGATGACCCATCATGGCCGCCTGGTCGAGCCGGGTCGGATCCGTGGCACTGCTCTGTTGACGGTCGAGGCCGAACGCGACGACATGTGCGCAGTGGGTCAGACCGCAGCGGCGCACGGATTGTTCACCGGCGTCGAACCAGAACACCATCGCTCGTACGTGCAGCCGGGCGTCGGCCACTACGGCATCTTCGCCGGCAGCCGGTGGTCCGGCGAGGTGTATCCGGTGATCCGCGACTTCATCGCCGACTTCGACGTTCCCACCCCCGATGCGCCGCCCGTTCACCACGGCTCGGCCAACCCTGACGAACCGGCTCACGTGGGGGGCTCCACCCATGACGACACGCGCTGACGTCGGCGTACCTGCCGACGAGGACGACGCCCTCGGCCTCGTCGAAGCCGGCGAGGCGGTGGGCGTCCCGACCGCCACCGTGATGCTCAAGAGCGTGGCGACCACGGTTGGCCAGCCCCGTGGCCTCGTGCGCGAGGTCCGCCGGTTCGGTCGCGAGAGCGTCCGCATCGCCCGCGGCAAGTCCCCGCGGGCCCCGGCCAAGGGCGACAAGCGCTTCGCCGATCCGGCCTGGTCGGAGAACCCCGTGTTCAAGCGTCTCGGCCAGGAATATTTGGAGTTCGTCGAATCGATCGATCGCCTGCTCGGCGATCTCGAACGAGGTTCCAAGGACTGGCAGGAGGTCGAGCGCGCCCGCTTCGTCATGAACATCTTTGCCAGCGCCGTGGCGCCGACGAACCTGATCCTGACGAATCCCGCGGCGCTCAAGCGGGTGTTCGACACGGCCGGGGCCAGCGTCGTGCGCGGGCTCGGCAACTTCCTCGGCGACGTCAAGAACAACAAGGGCATGCCCTCGCAGACGAACCGCAAAGCCTTTCAGGTGGGCACCGATCTGGCCGCCACACCTGGCGCCGTCGTGCAGCGTGACCACTTGGCCGAGCTGATCCAGTACGCCCCGACGACCGCCACCGTTCGGTCGCGTCCGGTCGTGATCATCCCGCCTCCGATCGGGCGGTTCTACTTCCTCGACCTGAGGCCCGGCCGCAGCTTCGTCGAGTACGCCGTGAGTCAGGGCCTCCAAGTCTTCATGATCAGCTGGCGCAACCCGGACGCGTTCATGGGCGCGCTCGGCGTGGACGACTACGCGGCCCGGGTGCTGGCGGCGCTGGACGCCGTCGCCGAGATCACCGGCTCCCCCGACGTCGCGACCGTCGGCTTCTGCGCCGGCGGCATCCTGATGTCCGGCGTCCTGAACCACCTGGCGGCCCAGGGCGCCGACCGCGTCAAGGCAGCGTCGTTCGCCGTCACACTGCTCGACTTCGACTCGCGGGCGGCCATCGGCGCCTTCTCGGCACCGCGCATGCTCGAGATGGCGTCGAAGACGTCGCGACGCGACGGCATCATCACCGGCCGCCAGCTCAGCAATGTCTTCGCCTGGATGCGGCCGGACGATCTGGTCTTCAACTACTGGGTCAGCAACTATCTGATGGGCTTCCCGCCGCCGACGTTCGACATCCTTGCGTGGAACGCCGACAGCACGAACCTGCCGGCTCGTCTGCACGCCGAGTTCCTCGACATCTTCAAGGACAACGTGCTGATCACCGGGGAGACCGAGATCCTGGGCACGAGGGTCGACCTGAAACAGATCACCGTGCCCACCTTCGTCACCGGGGCGATGACCGACCACCTCACCCCGTGGAAGGGTTGCTACCGCACGACCGAGGTTCTCAGCGGCCCCTCGACCTTCGTGCTCAGTAACGCCGGCCACATCGCCAGCCTCGTCAATCCCCCCGGCAACCCGAAGGCCAGCTACTACATCGATGGCGAGAGCGGCGCCGAGGCCGAGGTCTGGCTGAAATCGGCCACGAAGCGCACCGGCAGCTGGTGGCAGGTGTGGGTCGAGTGGTCGATCAAGCGCGCGGGCGACGAGATCCCGGCGCCGGAGCACGTCGGTAGCGACGCAAACCCGGTGCTCCAGGCCGCACCCGGGTCCTACGTCCGCGACAAGGCACCGACCTGAGCTGGCGCCCGCGAACGGGCGTCAGCGGACTTCGGTGAAGTCGTGCGTGGCCATGTCGCTCAGCACCGACAATTGACTGCGGAACCGTCGGGGACCCAGCACGAGATAGGGCTCGTCGAGCGACAGGTGGGCGCGAACCGCCATCTCGTAGAGGCAGACCATCGCCAGGCCGTTCACCGTCGCCACCGCGTCCGAACGCCCCGGCGCCACCCGGTGGATGGCCGCGGTCGCCGCCTCGGCGAGGTCGGCGCGGGCCTTGCGGTGGATGCGCTCGACCAGCAATGGCGCGGTCGCGGCGCTCAGGAAGAAGATCCGGGCCACCTGCTGCGCGCGATCGATCTCGTCGAGCAGCGTCGCCGGCACCTTACAGATCGACTCGAGGGCGTCGGCGGAATCCAGGAGCGCGCGGATGCTCGACACCCAGTACTGGGCGAAGTCCTCGACGACCTCCTGGAGCAATTGTTCGCGCGAGGAGAAATGGTAGTAGAAGGCCGCTGAGGTCATCCCGGCACGCTCGACGATGTCGGCAACCGTGACCAACTCCCAGGACTGCAGGGAGAACAGTTTGACGCCCGCCGCGATCAGATCCTTACGCCGCGACGGCCGGTTGGCCGGCTTCCGTGCAGTACCCTCGCTCATGATGAAGCTGATCGTATCGTCACCCGAGCCGGATACGGCGCCCGAACCGGCACCAATCCCGGGCGAAAGTGGCAAACCCCGCAGTCGGGCCCGGCCCGCACACCGCCCGTCGCGTCGGTTGCAGATCGTCGGGGCCGCGACCAGCGTCTTCGCCCAGCAGGGCTACGTCGAGGCCAACGTCGAGGACATCGCCCGCGCCGCCGGGGTCGCACCCACTGCGATCTACTACCACTTCGGCGGCAAGGAAGAGCTCTTCACGCAGTCTCTGCGGACAGCGACGCACAACTTCAGCGAGCACATCTTCACTGTCCGTCCGGACGCCGAACCCGGCACGGTCGACGCCTTGCGCACGGTGCTCCGGTCGGGATGGCAGTACTGGCTCAGTCATCCGGACGAAGCCCGGCTGGTGGCGCGCTACTCCGAGGGTTCGACCGTGCAGGCCGTGCAGATCCGGCGCGAGTGGGAAGAGCGCCACCTCGAACGCGCCTACGACTACATCGCGCCGCCACGCAGCCCGCGCAGCACCCGCAAGGTGCGCGAACAGCGCGCCGCTCATTCGCTGAACATCCGGCTGCTGGTCGACGTGCTGCTCGCCACGCAGGCGTTCGCGCTCGACGACGCGCTCGGTGGCGCTGACCGCGACGACGTGGTCTCCGCCGCCGAGAGCCTCTGCGTCGAACTGGTCGAGTCACTGCGCTGATCCGACCGCGTCGTCAGGCGGGGGCCACCGCCGAGTGGGCCGCCGCGAGGCGCGCACCGGGCACCCGCGACGGTGAGCACGAGACGTAGTCCAGACCGAGCCGGTCGCACAGCTCGATCGAGGCCGGGTCGCCGCCGTGCTCGCCGCAGATGCCGAGCTTGATCGTCGGGTTCACGCGGCGAGCCGCCGCCACCGCAGTGGCGATCAGCGCGCCGACGCCGTCCGGGTCGAGCCTGGCGAAGGGGCTGACGGGGAGCAGGCCCTGCTCGACATACGCGGTCAACAACTGCGCCTCGACGTCATCACGGGAGAATCCGTAGGTCAGCTGGGTGAGGTCGTTGGTACCGAAGGACAAGAACTGCGCGATGCCAGCCAGTTGATCGGCGATCAGGGCGGCGCGCGGCGTCTCGATCATGGTGCCTACGGTGTAGGGCACGCGGGTGCCGGTGGTGGCCTCGATCTCGTCTGCCGCCCGGTGGATGCCAGCAACGGCCGAGGACAGCTCGCCGGCCAGGGCGACGAGCGGCACCATCACCTCGAGCTGCGGTGCCACGCCCTGCGCGGCGAGGTCGACCCAGGCGCTGAACAGGGCCTTGGCCTGCGCCGGGTAGAGCTCGGTACGCATGAGCGCCAACCGCACGCCGCGCAATCCGAGCATCGGATTGACCTCGTGCGCGGACTCGCCGAGGAACTCGTGCAGCGGGGCGTCCAGCAGCCGCACGGTCACCGGCCGATCGCCCATGACCGCGAGCAGGTCGAGGAAGTCCTCCTTCTGCGCTGCGGCCAGGGCGACGAGCGCCGATGCCTCCTCGCCGGGGTCGCCGGCGAGCAGATACCGACGGACCAGAGGTAGCCGTTCGCCGAGGAACTGGTGCTCCGTGCGGCACAGGCCGACGCCCTCGGCGCCGTACTGGAGGGCCAGGGCGGCGTCACGGCCGTTGTCCGCGTTCGCCCGCACGCCGAGTCGGCGCAGGCCGTCGGCGCGCTGGAGCAGCGTCTCGAGATCATCGCCCGGTCGGGGGGGCACCACCGGCACCGCGCCGACGTAGATGGCGCCCGTGCTGCCGTCCACGGCGACGACATCACCCTCGCGCAGGGTCGTCGACCCGGAGGAGACCACATGGCGCTCGCGGTCGATCTTCAACGTGACGGCACCGCACACCGCGGGGCGGCCGAGACCCCGTGCGACCACCGCCGCGTGCGCGGCGAGGCCCCCTCGGGTGGTCACGATCGCCTTCGCCGCCAGCATGCCGGGCAGATCGCCCGGCGACGTCTCGTCGGAGAGGAGCACCACCGCATCGCCGTTGCTGCTCCACTCGACGGCCCGGTCGCTGCTGAAGACGATGCGGCCGACGGCGGCGCCGGCGGCCGCCGCGAAGCCACGCGCGAATTCAATCTCACGGCCGGTGAGCTGCATCTGCGGGTGCAGCAGCGTCTCCAGGTCGGCATGGCGGATGCCGCGGACCGCGGTGACGTCGTCCACGACCCCGGCAGCCAGGAGATCGATGGCCAGCCGGATGGCCGTCCGAGGTGCCGGCCGTTCGAGCCGGCGGGCTGCGAGCAGCGCGAGCCCGCCATCGCGCACCTCGAACTCGACCGCCGCGGCACCGCCCATGTGCAACTCAAGGGTTCGCAACGCCGAGGCCAACAGCTCGCGACCGCCGGGCAGTGCGTCCAGCGGCTCCCCCGGTCGGTCATCGCCCGACGCACGGCGCACCCCTCGACGGAAGGATCCCGTCGGCGCGCACTCGCCACTGACCGGATCGCGGCTCTCGGCCGTGCCGTGCCCGCAGGTGTCGGGCCGGCCAACTCGAATGGCCTGCACGTGCAGTGCGAGTTGCAGGTCGTCGGGGAGACCCTGGTTGCGTCGCTGCCGGCGCAGCCGCGGTGCTTGCCAGCGGCGCAGAACCGCACGCGCAGCGGCGGCCAACTGCTCGGCCGGGTCATCGGGGTAGCGGTGTCCGGCCGCCGAGCTCAGCTCGAGGAATGCCCTCGCCCGCGCCCGATGGCCGACGGCGACGTACTCTGCGTCGGCGAACTCATCGCCGGCGATCCCGGCGCCGTACTCGCCCACATAGCGGACGGCGGCGGCCAGGACGTCGTAGATGGCACTGTCGCTGCCGACGAGCTCGTCGAGGATCTCCGCCGACGCCGCCGTGAGGCCGAGTCCCGGCAGATCGGCCGGGGTTCCGGCCGTCCCGGCGTGCGCCGTGCTGGCCAGCAGACGCACCAGCATCGGCTGTTCGGGATCGCCGACGCGGCGCCCGGCGAGTTGCTCGAGTAGATCCAGCGCGGCCCGGGCCACCGCCGGCTCTGCCAGGGACGCGACATGCCCGACCGGCACCGTAAGTCCGGGGACGACCGGCAGGCCCAAAGCGACCAACCGGTCGAGTTCCACACCATGGGCACCGAGCTCCGACTCATCGAGGCCGCGGGCCCGACCCTGCCCGTAGGGCACGAAGATCGCCGACAGTTTCTGCTGGGTGGTCATCTGTTCCTTCGCGCGCGAGCGGCCGTGGCCGCTCAGCCGGTGATGGTGCGGGCTGTCGCCCAATACGGCGCACGCAGTGCCTTCTTGTCGAACTTGCCCATCGCGTTGTAGATCAGCTCCGTACGGAACTCGTACGCCCGCGGCACTTTGTACGGCGCGAGCTGGGTCCGTGCGAAGTCCTCGAGGCCGCTGGGGTCCAGCGGATCACCGGTCGGGACGATAAGGGCGAGCAGCGATTCCCCGAGATCGGCGTTAGGGACGCCGATCACCGCCACCTCGGCGACGCCAGGGTGGGTGATGAGCACCTTCTCGCTCTCGGCCGGGTAGAGGTTCACGCCGCCGGAGACGACCATGTCGGCGATCCGGTCGGTGATGTAGACGAAGCCGTCGTCATCGACGTACCCGACGTCGCCGAGGGTGAAGACGCCCGGCGCGATGTAGGCCTTGGCCGTCTTGTCCGCGTCGCCGTGGTACTGCGGCCCGCGGCCCTCCGGCGCGCGGAACCCGAGCACCCCCACCTGCCCGGCCGGGAGCGGCTCGTTGTCGTCGCCGAGGACGACGACCTCATACGGTGGGCGTGGCCGCCCGACCGATCCGCGGTGCAGCAACCATTCGGGCGAGGTGATGCGACACAGCGTCCCGGACTCGCTGCCGCCGTAGGACTCGACGAAGACCGGGCCGAACCACTCGATCATGGCCAGCTTGGTCTCGGCCGGGCAGGCCGAGCCGGTCTGGCTGACGAACTGCAGGCTCGACACGTCATAGCGGTCGCGGACCCCGCGCGGCAAGCTCAGCAGACGCTGCATGTGGGTCGGGACGAGCACGGTCGAGGTCACCCGGTGGGTGGCGATGAGCCGCAGCACGGCCTCCGGGTCGAACCGTCCGAGCACGATCACCGGCTGACCACCGAGCAGGTGCCGCAGCGAGGTCAACGGCGCGTTGTGCTGCAACGGGCCGACCACGAGGTGCGCGCCCGCCGGGAACGCGGACTCGGCGGTGATCGCCTCGATGTAGGCATCGGCCGTCGGCGGCGTCTCGAGCGTCCAACGCACCTCGGCGCCACGGGCGCGCCCGGTCGTTCCCGAGGTGTAGACGAGCAGCGGCTTCGGCGGACGCGACCCTGCGTCGGGTGGCAGCGGTGGCGCGGACGCGAGCCACTCGGGCCAGGCGGTGCCGTCCGACGCAGAGGCGTCGGCGCCGTGCACGACGACCGTCTTGATCCCGACGGCCGCAGCGGCCTCACTCACCGCCGCCAAGCTGCCGGCGCTGGTCACCGCACAGACGACCCCCGCGTCGGTGTACTGGTCGATCAGCTCGTTGGCCCGCAGTTGCCGGGACGTCGCCACTGTCCCGACGCCCACGCTCAATCCGGCAGCGTGCGTCTCGAGCGTCGCGAGCGCGTTGTCGCCGAGCACGGAGACACGGTTCGCCGGCTCCGACGCGACCGCGAGCAGCGCGCCGGCGATCCTGTCGAGGTCGTCGCGCACTTGGGCCCATGTGCGCGAACCCCCGTCATCGGCGAGCGCCAGCTCATCCGGCGTCGTCTCTGCCCGAGCGCGGATCGCAGGCGTCACGGACTCTCCTTCGCCGAGCCGCTGCCCGGACAGCGCGCGGTGGACTTGCGACGTATCGTCGCTGAAACTAGTGGGACAGTCAAGAAAGAAGCGCCTGTCTCGAGCCCGTCAAGCGGTCGCCGCCGAGGCCGACGAGAACTCCTCGCTCGACGCGACGAAGTACCGGCGCAGGTCCCGACCCACCCGCGAATACGGGGAGACGGCGTCGCGGAACTTCACGATGTGAGGGGATTGGAAGTGCGCCCGCAGGTCGTCCTCCGACAGCCACCTCTCGAGGACGACGACTCGCCCCGCATGGTGCGGATCAGCGCTGACGACGTAGTCCAGACAACCGGTCTCCTCGCGACTGGCGAGGGCGCACTCGGCGAAATGCCGCAGCACCTCATCGCGCGCCTCGCCGTAGTCGAGCCAGCCGGCGATGATGAACTCCACCGCACACCTCCCTGCGATCGCACCCCGGTAACTAGGGAATGACTCAAGTTACCGCGTCGGCGCGACATCGCCAACGGCCGACCGCCCCCACCGCCGACGCAGGTTCTCCGTGGCGTGGTTGCGCTCTGGTGCGTCGTGTATCAGAGTTACGACACAAGCAACTTACTTACGAGGCGCATCGATGCGCCGTGGAGGCACTGTGACCGAGCCGGCCTGGATCATCGACACCCCGCCGAGCCTGAAATTTCCAGTGCACACGCGACTCAACGCGAATGATGTGATGGCCGACCCGATCACGCCGCTGGGCGCCAGCCTGGTCTGGGTGCCGCACATCCTGCCCGGATGGGGGCTGTCCTACGTCACGCTCGACGCCTTCACTCCGGAGGAGATGTTCAGTGAGCCGGTCGCACCGGCCGGCGGCTTCTTCTACGGCTACCTCTACGTCAACCAGACGACCGTCCGGCTGATCGGCATCCGAGCGGGTCTCGGCGCCGATGCCGTCGACTCCGCCTTCTTCTCGACGAGTTCACCGCCCCATCAGTCCGGGCCCACCGATATCAACGCGGCGTGCTCGGCGGCCATGGCGGCCCGCTCGCAATGGACGCTCACGACCACGACCTTCCCCGAACTCGAGGAGGAGCGGGAGGTCGCCGAACGCATCCGGGCGCAGCGTCCGGACTTCGCGTCGGCGTCCAATCTGACTCTCATCGCGTGGGCCCGTGCCGTGGCACCGCTGCAGCGCCTGCTGTGGCGGGCCTACTCCATCGCCAGCGGCCAGGCCGCCACCGGCCCGGCCGTCATCTCCTCGCTGATCGGCGCCGCCGACCCCAGCCTGCTGGTGAAGGTCGTCGGGTCGGCCGGTGACGTCGATTCGGCCCTGCCGTCGTTCGCGCTCTGGGACCTCTCACGCATCGTGCGCAACGATGCGTCGCTGCTGGCGACGTTCGACAAGGGCGTCGACAGCCTCGGCGAACGGCTGCGCACGGAACACCCCGAATTCGCCCAGCGCTTCGCCCAATTCCTGCACGAGTACGGCTACCGAGGCCCGAGTGAGTGGGATGTCGGGCAGCCGTCGTGGGAGACGAACCCCGAGTTGCCGCTGTCGCTGATCGACCGGCTGTGTCGCATGGAAGACAAGGAGTCGCCCGTCCTCAAGCGGGAGGGCCGCACGGAGGAGTCGGCCGCCGCCCTGCAACAAGCCGTCGCCATCCTCGACGGCAACGACGAGGCGGTTACGACTCTGCACATGGCGATCGCCTCGGCGCGACGCTTCGCGACCTGGCGGGAGCGCGGCAAGACAAGTGCGGTCATGGCGCTGAACGAGGTCCGCGTGGTCCTGTACGAGCTGGGTCGCCGGCTCGTCGCCGCCGGCCAACTCGACCACCCCGGCCAGGTGTTCATGGCTCTGGACGGCGAGCTGGACATCCTCAGCACCCATGCCGCCGACCTGCGGCCGACGCTGTCGCAGCGCGAGGCCGACTGGAAGAAGCTGTTCGACCTCGAGCCGCCGACGTGGGTCGTCGGCGGCGAGCCGATGAAGCCACTGTCGGAGCTGCCCCGCAAGGGCGGTGGTGACACCACGACGGTGCAGCCGGGCGACGTGCTCGTGGGCGCACCGGCCTCGGCAGGGATCGCGCGTGGCCGGGCGCGGGTCGTCCGCGACACCTCCTCGATCGCGGCGTTCGAGCCGGGCGAGATCCTGGTGGCCCCACAGACGGACCCGTCCTGGACGCCGCTGTTCATGGTGGCCGCGGGTGTCGTCGTGGACGTCGGGGCGATGGGTAGTCACGCGATGATCGTCAGCCGGGAGCTCGGTATCCCGTGCGCCGCCGGCGTCGTCGGCGCCACCGCCCGCATCCCGGACGGCACGCTGCTCGAGGTGGACGGCTCGTCTGGCACGGTCACGGTGCTCGAGGACTGAATGGAGGTGGCACGTGCAGGTGCTCATCGTCGGCCGGATCACCGTCGACGCGCAGCGGCGGGACGAGCTACTGTCAGCGATCACGCCGCTCGTCCATAAGACCAGGGACGAGGAACCTGGTTGCCTCGAGTACGCCTTCATGGCCGACACCGTCGAGGACGACCGGGTCGTCGTGGTCGAACGGTGGGCCGACCAGGCGAGTCTGGCGGCGCACTTCGAGCACCCGTATTTCCTGGCCACCAAGGCGGCGCTGAAGGCGCATGGGTCCGGCGCCTCGTCGATCCAGAAGTTCCGGGTCGACCTGGCCGAGCCGGTGCGCGACGATACGAACCGCTATCGGGCCGGCTTCGTCACCGACGCCTGACCCGGCCGGCGCGTCCGCGCTCGCCGGCGGACTACCGGTCGTCGCCCACCGCGGCGGCCACGCCGGCGCGCCGGGCGAAGGTGATGATCGGCCCGAGGGTGCCACCGGCGCCGCCGTAGGCCATCCCACCGGTCGGCGCCGCCATGACATTCCCGGCAGCGAACAGTCCCGCAATGGGAGCGCTGCGCGGGTCGAGGACGCGTCCGTCGACGTCCGTCGTCGGGCCGCCGCTGGTACCGAGGGTGCCGCTGCGAACCTCCACCGCGAAGTACGGCGGCGCGTCGATCGGGCCGAGGGTCGATTCCGGACGGCTCCGAGCGGCCGAGTCACCGCTCCAGACGTCGTAGGCGCTGCGGCCACGGGCGAAGTCCGCGTCGGCGCCGGAGGCCACGTCGTCGTTCCACCGGTCGACGGTGCGCACCAGCGCCTCGGCGGGAAGCCCCAGGGCGGTGGCCAGCTCGGGCACCGACGGCGCAGCGCGTCGGCTCGGGAGTCGGTGGCTCCGACATCCGGCATGCGGTCGTTGCCGGGCACCCAACAGCCGCCCCCCCGACACAGCGCTCGTTCCGCCCACCACCGCCGCCTTCTCGAACAGGCCGACGGAGGCACCGTTCTCGACGGGGCGAGCGCGGCCACGAGTCCGGCTGCGCCCGTCCCGAGCACGACGACGTCGAACTCCTCCAGCGCCGACGGCGGCACGATTCAAGCCGACGCCGTCGTCGGTGCCGCGTCGATACGGACCGTGCCGGCGCTGCCATCGACGGTGACCGTCGCGCCGTCGGCGATGCGGCGGCTCGCATGGTCGACGGAGACGACGCACGGGATGCCGAGCTCGCGGGCGACCACCATCGCGTGACTGTTGATCGCACCGAGGTCGACCACCACGGCTCCCGCCACCAGGAACAGCGGCGTCCACGCGGCATCGGTGAACGGGGCCACCAGCACGTCGCCGTACTCGAGGCGGTCCATCTGGGTCAGTTCCTCGAGGATGCGGACGGTGCCGGTGTAGGTGCCGCTGCTGCCGCCGAGTCCGGACAGCACCGTCCCCTCGTCCGCACCCACGATGTCATGCGCGGTGGACGTCGAGCGCTTCGGCCACTGGTCGAGGGGCAGGATGTCCGCAGTGATGACGAACGGCGGCTCGATGTCGAACAGCCCCCGGTAGGTCTCGAGCCGGTCGGTGATGACGGGTGCGAACCGCGCTGGATCCGCGACGTAGTCGTCCAGCTCGTCGGCGACCAGCATCATCACGTCCGCCGCCGATTCATAGAGCCCTGCGGTGACGCCGCGGCGGCCCAGTTCCAGGAAGGCCAGGCGCACCTCGCTGAGGTCAGTGACGCAGAGCAGCTTGGTCTTCTCGCGCGCGGTGACGCACAGGGCCGTCGACTGCAGCGACGCCTCGAGTTGCCCCAAGGCGGCCTCGTTGCCGGCGAGCAGGGATCGCATGACCCCCTCGGCTGCGGTGCGGCGCTCGGTCTGCTGGTGCACCCGCGCCGTCGGTTCCTCGCGGTCGCCGGCCGAGCGCAGGCTGTCGATCAGCTCGATCACCTGACCGGGGTCGGCCTCCCATGACAGCGAATGGATGTCCCACTCGTTGCGGCCGCGCAGCCCGTGCTCGTCGAGGAAGGCGTCCAGCCTGTGCTTGAAGTGCTCGAGCTCGGGTGAGGTCGGTGCTTCCAGCGCGGCGAGAACCGCCGCCTTGCCCTGGTCGATCAGGGCGCTCAGCTCGGCCGAGGACCGCACGGCGCGCGACAGCGGCCACAATGCGTGCGACGGCGAGGCCGATTCGAGGTCGCCGATGCCGGCGACGAGGTCCAGGCCGAGTTCGGGCCGGCCGACCTCGGCGGCCAGGGCGGCCAGGGCGCCCGGGCCGAGGCTGGCCGCGAGCGTCGTCCATACATGCCAGTGCCAGTCATCCTCGAGCAGCGGCAGGAACGTGCGGGCGTGGGCCACGAGGTCGGCGTCAGAGAGGGTGCCGAGGGCGGGGCGCTCGCGCCGGCGGCGGTTGGCAGCAGCGAGACGCTCGTCGACCTCGGGCCACGCGGTCCGGCCGAAGATCCCCGCGACGGTCTCGGCGCCCCGGGCCGTCAGCTCGGCGTCCTCGTCGCGCGGGTGCGGCACGTAGGGCGGGACGTCGGTGCGCTTGCCGACGAAGGCGAAGTCGACAACGTCGGCGGGCACGCCGAGGCGCATCAGCATCAGCCGGATGTGGGACAGGTTGATGTAGAAGTAGCCGGCGAACATGCCGAGCTGCGCCGGCTGCTCTCGGGGAAACTGGCCCTCGTGGTAGATGCCCATCGAGGCGATGCCGCTCACCCAGCCCGGCACGAAGCCCTGCTCCCACACGAACGTCCAGTTCAACGGACTGGACGGATCGGGCAGCGTCTCGCCCGCGTTCGCGCGCGTGTAGTACGGCAGCCAGTCGGGCTCGCCGGGCTCCCAGTCGATGATCCAACGGTCGCCGGTCACCGGCCGGTCGGGCTCCAGCCCGCCATCACCTCGGTCTCGACGTCGGACCGGTGATCGAGCAGCGCCTCGCCGTGCTTGATGAGCTCGAGGTCGCCGCTCGCGACCACCGCCTCCAGCGCCGCCGAGAACGCCCGACTGGCGCGGACGTAGGTGTCGGCGACATCGTCGAGATGCAGGCTCTCGCGGGGCCCGGCCTCCGCTGTGGCCAACGCCTGATGTATCGCGGCGTTGTCGGGCACCTCGGCCGCGACGGCGCGCGCGTATTCCTCCGCCGCCGCCGTCTCCTCGCGCATCCACGCGATCTCGTGCGCGGCCCGCACCGCCATGTTGCGCATGACGGTTTCGACCATGACGACGCGCACGATAGCGGTCTCGTCGGTGAGGGCCGGCAACACGCCGGACATCAGTTCCTGACAGCAGTCCAGCAGGATCTGCTCGGTGGTGGGTCGTGACAACACTGTGTCTCCTTCAGGCGGCTTGGCCGGCGAGGCGGCGGGCAATGTCGAGGTAGGCCCGCGTCGTCGCCATCGTCCCGTTCATCATGTAAGTGGCCATCACTCCGCGCGGGCGGCCCAGCGCGAGCGCATCGGCGCCGGCGAACATCTGTGCCAGCAAGCGGGCCATCCCGAGGATGTAGAAGTAGGAGATGGTGTCGGGGTTGACTTGCTCCTCGGTGGCGCCCGACTTCTCGCGGTAGCGCGCGAGGAAGCCCTCGGGATCGGCCTCGTACAGGTGGCCCGGCACGGGCAGGTGGCTGTAGTAGCCGAGGTCCTCGCGAGGGTCGCCGATGCGGCCGAACTCCCAATCGATCACCAGGACGTCGCCGCTGTCGGGCACGAGGATGTTGGCGGGCTGGCAATCGCCGTGCACGATGGTCAGCGGCATGCTCGGCGGGCGGTGCGCGCGCAATTGCGCGGCGGCATAGTGGACGAAGGGGTTGCTGTCGGACACGTCGCCGTCGAGCCGGCCGAGCAGGTCGACCAGCTCCCCGACGTAGGTGTCCGAATCACTCGGTCGTGGCAGCTCGGACGGCATCACGTCCAGCGGGCTGCTGTGGATCTGGGCGATCGTGTCGACGAAGATCTCGGTAGCCGCCGGGATTCCCTTCGCGGCGGCGACCTCGGGCAGCGGCCGCCCCGGGAAGAAGTCGACGACGAGCGCCTTCGCGCCGAAGTACTCGCCGGTCGCGTCGTACCAGCGGACGTTGGGTGTCTTGACCAGCAACCGTCCGTGCAGGGCGCGCAGCAGCCGGCACTCCTCGTCCCGATCGCTCTCGAAGACACCGGTGTCGGACGGAGGGTCGGCCCGGAGGACCAGCGTCTCCTCGGTATCGTCCGCCCAGCGCACGGAAGCAAGCGCGGTCAGCCGGCTGTACCCCCCGCTGATGGGACGACACGACGTGACCGTCGGCCCGCGATCATGTTCGACGTGGTCGAGAAACCGCTGCAGCGATACAGCGTCCAGGGCTGGCCCGTCTGTCACCGCGCCTCCTTCGTCTTGGTTGGTGTCAGGCCGGCCGCTGTGGGCCAGCTCGCACATGCGTCTGTTCGGACTGTAGAGACTGGGTCGTCAAAGCGGTAGGGCCTCGGGTGTAGTCCGGGATCAGGACCTGTTCGACGAACTCATCCAACTTGTGCAGGTAGATGTTGGACAAGATCAGGGATGCGACTCCGCCCTGGGGAACTCCGGACAGGGTGGCACCCCATTTCCAGTCCTCCAAGTACCCGGCGGTGAGCATGCCGCCCACCAACCGCAGGAACCGTTCATCGTGGACCTTCTCGCCCAGGATCGACAGCATCACCTGGTGATCCAAACTGCCGAAGCAGTCGGCGATGTCGGCCTCGATGAACCAGGGCGTCCCGGTCCAGGTGTTGGCCACCTCCCGCAACGCGGTGTGGCAGCTCCGCCGGGGCCGGAACCCGTGGGAACGGTCGGAGAAGGTCGGTTCGTAGTAGGCCTCCAACAGCAGACGTACCACTTCACCGACCAGTTTGTTCGACCAGTTCGGCAGCCCCAACGGGCGCGTTTTCCCACCTGGTTTGGGGATGTGCACCCGCCGCACGGGCGAGACCCGGTAGCGCTCGTGGCGCATCGCATCGATGATGCGTCCGATCTTGCCCATGGACATGCCGTCCACGGTCTCCTGGCTGGCCCCCGGTGTCATCGACCCGGTGTTGGCATAGATGCGCCCGTAGGCCAGCAGATACAACTGCGGGTTGAACAGTTGTCGATACAACTCCTGACACGGCAGGCCTCTCCTGCCGCGCTCACGCAAGACACCCAGCACCGTTTCGGCGTTCTGCATTTCGCATACCTCCCGATCCTGATCGGCATCTTCAATCACCTGGCCCCCTTCGCCCGTGTGGACGGCTTTTCCGTCCCCCTTGGCAGGTCGTGACTCCTGCGACTACTACGGGGCCTCCGTCGCCATAGGATTCGCATCCCGTAGGCGATCCCACGTTCGTCGTGGTCATATGATGCAGCGTGATGTAGGCGCCCACTCATCTGGCTCTTCACAATCCAGGGTGTAGTCGGGGTCTGAAGCCGCCGCTCTCGAGCAGTGATCTGGCGATGTAGTTGGTGAGGTTGCGGAACCCCGAGGGCGGAGCCGCGGAGGTGCTCGAGGCGGCCGTTGATGGCCTCGGTGGGGCCGTTGGACGTGCCTGGGCGGTCGAAGTAGGCCAGGACGTCGGCGGCGCGCTTGGTCAGGGTCCGCCCGAG
>JAABUM010001983.1_pt1 | contig 28964 bp, 59 predicted proteins | sample 5559161 | NCBI WGS metagenome assembly JAABUM01 (sample SAMN10711868, study PRJNA513369) | rock metagenome | isolation source: Antarctica rocks | place: Antarctica: Victoria Land, Siegfried Peak nord
GGCATCTGCGTGTCTCTACAGATGTTCAGACACGCCGCTCTAGCAGCTTCCTGGACTCTGCATGCGTCCTGACTGCCAGCAAACAATGCTAGTTGAAGAAGTAGGGCCTTTGACCTGATTGAGTGCGCCGGCGAGGGTGCCGTTGTTGCCGCCCTTGCCAGCTGCAGTCGTAACCGCCTGGCAATGCATCAAAGGCGGTGTCACACAGCAGTCCGTTCCCTTGTTACTTGACTTGAAAACATGTAGATTCCAGCATTCTTTGTGTCAAGAGATCAGCGAGAAGACAGCGAGCGCTGGCCAGGTTGAGCTGGTGTCTGATGCGGCACAGGATGCAGGAAGCGGCAACCAGTGAGGCGCTTGCGCAGTACCTTGCCGAGGTTTTGGTTTGCCTGCTGGTTGTTCTGGCTCAGCAGCTTGCCCAAGATCTGCTGGAGCAACTGCCCGCCATTCGGCTGCGTCGACAAGGCTGCCAGTCCTGCCGCCGCTTGAGTGTTGTTACCCTGTCGACAGCACGATTGCACAGAGTAAGGCGAAAGTGTCGTCGTGCTGGCGAGCAAGGCCTTCTGCTGCCTAATGGAAAGGAAGATACATGCACATTCCTCGCGGGCAGGTCCAGTCAGGTCTGCAGCGCCGCTGCCTAGCTGCATTACAAGCATCGCATCACACCCAGCTGCAGACAGAAAGGTTTATCAAACAGGGGCGCACAGATTGGAGAGCGCTGTTGACGGCCGCTAGCGCAGCAGCTTGATTAGTAATCGTGGCCGCTGGCGCTGGCGGCAGCGGCGGGGCGGGCGACGGCGGGGACCCAGCGGTGACAGGCAGCGGCGGCGGCGACGGAGAAGGGGTTGAGAAGCCGGGCAGCGAGAAGCCAGGGAAGTTGGCGAAGATGCTGCTCAGGTCCTGCTGCAACTGCCGGCGCTGCGCGGGCGACTCGATGGCGCCGCCAAACGGCCAGGGCTCCCTGCCTGCAGCACAGTTGCGGCCATGAATGGTTGGATCTGGACAAAGACCGCAGCTTTGGCCACACAACGGAGAACGGGACAACGATCGGAGGGAAAAGAATAAGCACCTTGCGACAACTGTCGGGCGGCCTCGGAGGAGGCACTGCAGAGGAGCAGCGCTAGGAGCGCGACTGCTCGCACATCGGCTGCCGCCATCATCGAGAGATGTCTTCCGCCGTTAAAGCCGCCAGATTTCAGCGGCCAAGTGCTGAGAAAATGCAGCGAAGACACTCGGACCTCTCCAGCATCAGCGGGGTCACAACGCTGGCCGCTGCCGGACGCAGTGAACAGCCGCAACGAAACCCAAGTCCGTGACACAGGGGTTACGGCAGCTCGGTTCCTAACGCCAAAGACGGTGCCAAGAATGACACAGCTCAGCAATGTGAATTCCCAGAACCTGTAAGATGGGCGGGTCCGTCCGAAGCTATGGATGTCACGCGGCGAAATTTCTGTGGAGCCTGCTTCTCATGAGGGACACATGAGGAGGGCGGTCGTGTGATGCTGGCGGCAGAGTTGGCGGATCAAGCCTGCTCTGCGGATTGGAGCGGTGCCGTTGTGAACCGGATCGCGTGATCCTGTTCACACGTGGCGACCTTTCTGAAATGCAGCGTCTGGGACGGCATCAACCTGGATTGGCGATGTCAGCACACCTGTACAAGCTCATGTGCGTGCCCGGATTGCACACACTTGTCGCCAGGCCAAAGTCCTAGTAGTAGACATGAGCAAGCCCACAACCAGCAACATGCAACCCGCTCGCCGCCGCTTTTCAATGCTCAGTCCTTCTTCAACTCCAGCACCTCGTTCGTGATCTTCGGCACCCACTTGTCTGCGGGGCCGTCCTTGGTGATGATCAGAATCTCCACCGCGTCGCCCTGCGGTAAAATGCACACATGGTTTCAAGGTGAAGGCAAGCCCCCCACAGGAGCATCAGGAGGACTGCATGGCCGCTGGTCAGCAGGGCATCTCGGGCTGCATATGGTTGCACAGCAAGACAGGTGCCAGGCTGAGCAGGACATTGTGTGAAACAGCAGCCCGCTTGATTGCAGCTGCCTCAGAAACTCCCCCGCAGAGATTTTTGGGGCCCCGGCAGGCGACGCACCGTGTAGATGTCGCGCTCGCCAGCGGACACAAAGGCGTCCTTGACGAGGTCCAGGGCGCGGTCCAGCGGCAGCCGCGTGATCCAGTCGCGCTCCGGCAGCACCAGCTTGCTGGCCGCCGCCAGCTGGTTGTCCAGCACCGGCTGTATCAGGTTGCTGCCTGAGCCCTGCGTGCAGAACACCGCTTGGTTGCAGTACGTGTATGATTCTAGCTGTGAGCCAGTGTTCTTAGCTTAGCTTCTTAGCTGGCTGTCCAGCGCCGGCTGTGTCAGATTGGTCCCCGAGCCCCGCGCGCACAGCCGTTCATAACGTATTTGAACGATTTCAGCAGCATGCTGCAAGCTTTCCGAGGCTTGCATGGCAGGGCCTGCCAGGTGCTCAGTGAGAAGGTCTCGGGCCCATGCTGTATTCGATATTCCCCCCGGCCGATCTTCTGTCGCTCAGCCTGAGGATTTGGCACTGGACTTGGGCGTATTGAGCATGCACAAACGAGCTTGTGTCTACTGAAAGAGTGCCCACCTGGCAGCTGTACCCCACTCGTTCGTGGGAGCCGATGCCGTCGTATGTGTACACTGACCCCACGCCTGCGGTCGAGAATGGGAGAAACTGTCAAACAGCAAGGCAAAAGAATGTTTCACCCTGTAAGCTGCACACGCCGTGTGCTGATGTATCAGACCCTACGAAGCACAGCGACTGCCAGGACACCAAAGACTACTGCCCCTAGAGCAGGTGCAGCTCTGCCCCGTTGCAGTGCAGGAGTCGCAAGACACGAATTGCTCTCAAATGAAAGCTGCGGGTCATAGCGGCTTACACATGACGGCCACATACCGTCCCTGCCGAGGCCGCAGCACAAGTTGGCGGTGCAGTAGGGGAGTGCTTGCAGCACAGGCACATCCGATCACAGATGCAGCGATTCCAAATCATTACGTAAGCATGCCTGTAGATTCCCACGCACCGTCCTTGTCGAGGCCGCAGCACAGGTTGGCGGTGTAGTAGGGGAAGAAGCGCTTGTAGTACAGCGTGTTCGACAGCAGCTGCGCCGCCGCGCCCACATTCATGGGCTTGCGGTGTGCAAACTGGTACTGCACAGCGCGCGCCTGCAGCACTCGGTTCTGTTTTAGGCTCCAGTGCTCATTTTGATCTCAAGCGCGCCTTGCGCTTCCAGACAGCATGACACAAGCGGACGGATGAACGAAAGCCTTTTTGCACATCGGATTGGGGGCGCAGCTGATTCGAGTGCCACCACACGCCATGCGGCTCCAAATTAGTGCAGCATCCTGGACGCACCTGCAGGGTTTTGTGGAGTGTCTTTGCGTCCGCCTGCATGCCTGCTGTGGCGACCACCACCCCGGGTGCTCTGCAGAGCGTCATCCCACATGTCAGCTGTGAGCAGCAGATGTTTACGGCATGGAGCATGTTGACATGGCAAACGATTGGTACGAATCCTGCCAGCGAAAATGCGCCATAGAAGTCGCGCCATCGATATGGATTCAGTCCCTGCATGTGCAGCTCACATTTGGACCAGCTTTGAGCACTCCCGCGTGAGAATGCTGTAGCCGGTCGATAGCCGTGTGCTGGCCGCCACGATGCAGTAGTCCTCTCCTGCCACCGCGAGCGCCGTGCTGCGGTGCAGAGGTGCGCTTTGACGCAGCTTGTGGCACGTCGTGGCTGGTGCAGGCATGTGCATTGGTACACGCCCATATTTAGTGCAGGGCGATGCAACTGCTTCATATACAGGTCAAGTATGGACGCTGCCATCTTGGCATATGATGCTGCGCATGACACTCACCCGCCGTTGTCGTCATACCTGCGCCGCGAAAGCCCACACAGTTTTTTCAAGTTGCAGAGCACATGTGCCTGGTTTCGTGCAGCCCGCATTGCCTCGTAGCGTATATAGCAGCATCAAATGCGCATCAGCATTGATGCAAACGCTCGAAGGACTCACGGGCTCCATGATGGGTGTGTAATCGGATCGCCAGCAGCAACAGGTGTCGCTAGTCTAAATGTCGCTGCAGCTGCCATTGCAGCGAGCTGCTTATCGAGCGCAGCAGACTAGCGGCGGTTGGAAGTGGCCTGGAATGCCAAGACTTCGAGACGAGCCTCTTCAAGATGCTTCCGACACCCCAGCGACTCGCGGAAGATACGCACGCCAGGCAGATGACTGACAGCGGACTTGATGAGGAATGCAACCGGGATTGGCGATCAATGTAGCAGCAAGCTTGTCATCTGAAGCCCTCTGCGCTGCTCCCTCGAAAGAAGTGCAGGGGGACCTGGTTCTGGGATCTTGCCCTTTGTTTCCCCGCAAGGTTGCACGTCCATTTTCGCGATCGATGGCGCAATGCCTGCCTCGACTCGTAGCTCGAAACGACCTGTCTGTTGTTTCAGTGACGCTGCGGAGATGGCGTTCCAGTGGGAGAAGTTTGAGGCCTGGAGGAAGCACCCGATGCTGAACAACAACCTCCGTTTGCGGCGCTCGCTGCCCGGCCTGGGCATTGCCACGGCTGCCTTCGCCGCATTCGTCGCCTACGACAAGCTGGTCGCCAACAACAGCGGCGGGCACCACTGAGCGGCGCGATGCGCGCTCCAGATGCGCCCGGTATGACGCGGCGTCAATCCGCAGCCGTGCCTGACGCCGAGGTCACAGCCAGCAAAGCAGCAAACTTCACCAGCATGCAAAACGCCACGCGCATGCCAGCAAGGCGCAAGCGGGCAGCTGCGGCTGGTTGCGAGGCGTCCGCACGACGTTTGCGCAATCGGCACGGCTCAGGAGTGGTCACAGCCTCAGCGGGAGGAGGCTCGGACCAAAAGGACGCACACGGTGCTGGCGACGGCACCGCCGAGGCGCCTGCTGAGAGGGACAGCGGCCGCCGCTCCGGCGGTGGCCGACGCAGAAAAGGTTCCGGCATCGGCGGCGTCACCGGCAGCGACAGCAAGGACCTCAGAGCCGTCATGGCCGGCACCGGCGAAGTGCTCGCAGCCGACATGGCGGAGTCGACGGCGCTGCACGCGGCGCAGGACTGGGAGGGATTACGTGACAGGCTGCAGCGAGAAGGCTACCTGCTGCTGCGGGGCGTGCTGCCGACGGTGGCTGTGTTGCAGGTGCGGGGCTCCGGAATGGAGATGGGTTGAGGTACTATGCTTGCTTTAGAAGGTGCCTCGATAGTTTTCGCCAGCTGGCTGTGCCAGCGACCAATGCGCCATGGCGTTTGAAGGCACCCAAGCAGATGCAGCTGGTCCTGGCAGCTTGCGATGTAGAATTGAATCCTTGCCTCCATTCTGGCACACCATGTCTCGGGTCTAAATTGCCTACCAAACCCCCCTTGCAGGCGCGCGCCTTCCTGCTGGAGGAGCTGCACGCCGCCAAGCCGCACTGCTTTGTGCCGGGCACCCTCTGCAGCGAGGTGAGCTCAGGTTCTGCCACGCCTTGCTTCAGATCTTGCAGCCATAGGCTTGCTGCCGCCCATGTTGTGCTTTACTTCCATACTACCCTGCGTCATCAGTGTGGGCCCTGCTTCACAACATCGTCTGTCTGACAGTGAAGGGCGCCGTGTGTAATACTTAAAGCCCGATATTGCCACAGGCACGGGCGGCTGAGGGGGCAGGCAGCTTTGGGCTGCTGGCGCGGCAGGACCTCGCAGCAGCGCCGCCCGTCGCTGCGGTCCTGGAGGCGCCGGCCCTGTTCGCACTCATGCGGCACCTGCTCCAGGTAGTTTGAAAGCTCTCACAACCTGTGTTCATCTGCAACAGCCTGCATCACGCAAGCTCAAGCCCTCTTCCTTGGTTGCAAGGCTGCACCTGGAGAGGCCGCATTTTGGTCTACGAAAGCTCTGAGGATCCCAAGGCCCGACTGCAAGGGCATGGCCGCCATCCAGCACTTTCGTTCTGCCTGCGCAGGCCGAGGAGGTGGTCACGAGCGGCTACAAGTGGCTGCGGGCGGTGGGCGCTGCGCAGTTCACGGGCCTGCACACCGACCGCGTCTTCCTCGGCCGTGGTGCGCTCCTTGCCTGATGGCTGAGAGGTTGCGGCTGGCCTTGCGGAAGGTGTTGGAGGGCCAGCCGTTCGTGAACTCCTTTTAGCCGCTGATCTGTTGGGGCCGTGAATGCATTGGTCGGGCAGCCTGCTGGTGCCCGCATCACTTGCAAACCCTTGTGCTGATGCGGGTCCCTTCCTAATGGCCTGCAGGCACACCGAAGCTGCTGACGGCGTGGACGCCGCTGGGGGAGGTGTCCCCGGAGCTGGGATCCCTACTGGTGGCCGCCGGCTCGCACCGCCTGCCCGCCTTCTCCGCCCTGCGCGCCGGCTATGGCCGCACTCAGGTGGGTGAGGCGCCCGCAAGCTTCATCGGATTGCTACTGATTTCTGTCCTGCCGCTTTGCCTCCGTCGCTTGGCCGCCTTCCAGACGACCACCACTATGAAGCCCTGACGTTCCAACCCGTGGTTCCTGCTGGCAACTGCAGGTCGGGAAGGACGGCACGCGCAGCGGCTGGCTGACGGACGACGGCGCGGCGCTCTCGGCGCAGGTCGGCGGCCCTGTGGACTGGCGCGTCGCTGACTGCAGCCCCGGCGATGTTGTCGTCCTGGGTGAGCCTTGATCTTGCAGTGTTGATTAGGCGTATTGCGATTGCAGGCTGTATGAGGACAAGGTTGTCACTGGGCTCTGCTGACGGCTGCTGCTGAGTCCCCCCGCTGCACTCAGTGCTTGGCAGAATGTTCGCCGCCAGCCGCTTTCGCCAATATCCGCATGATGCTGCGCAGTAACATTCACATGCATCATAGTTAGCAATTGAGAGCTCGTGCAATGCGCACGTCTGCAGATGTGCTAAAAGATTCGCCTAAGTGTGAGTAAATCCTTTGGCAATGCGTGCGCAGGACTGGACGTGCTGCACATGAGCGCCTCCAACGAGACGCGGCCGCCGCGCATCCGCCTATCCTGCGACACGCGGTGGCAGCCGGCGGGCGAGCCGCGCGACCCGCGCCTGGCCGTGTGGCGCTCCGCCGGCGACTGCAGGGCCGACGATTTGGCGTGCGCGGGCGACGCTGGCGCTGGCGCTTCGGCAGCCTGAGGGTGTACCACCTGATCGGTCATTCTGCTTGTTAGTGGTGTGGCCGTCTAGGCCCTTCATCATCTCAGATTGGCAGAAAGGACTGCAAAAGCAGAAGAAATGAATACATTGGCAAGGGGAGATGTTCATGGCCACACTTCTGCAGCTTCACGTCAGCTAGAATACCGCGCTCGTGGAGTGCACGCTCAAGATACAACCTTCGATCAGTCCGTGGCTCCGTCCATTGATAGCGTTTGTACCCCTTCATTATTCTTATCATCTGCGTGTGAAGCTTCACTTCGAATTACATATTGCAACTGCATCGCTGCACTCCATCGAGCTTGCAAAATCAGCAAGCGTCGCCTCGCCACGGGAACCTTTCATTCTGGCATTAATCTGTATCAAAATTGGCAGCAGCTAGTATCTGCTGATGCAACGCTCAGACTCAAGCTTCAGCATGCACCGGCTGCCGGCGCTGACACGTTGCGTCAGCCGGCAAGTGCTTGCGCCCGCCATAATGGGTGGCAAACACGTTCCACAACAGCAGATGACCATGTGTGATGCCGTCAGCCGGCATTGCCACATGTTCGGAATGGGCGTCGGCTGGCGGTCAGCATGTGGCGCGCCAGCGGTCTTGTGGCCAGCCGCGGGCTCAGCTGCATGCAGCAAACTTTCGCAGCCATATCCACGGCTCTGGCCTCATGCGTTGCTGCGAAGTAACAGCAGCAGCAGCGGCGGAGCCAACCACACCGCCGCCGCGCTGCCGGTGGCGTCACTGGCGACAGCGAGCGACGCCTCGCCTCGGACGCGTTTCCGCACGGCTGCAGACCTGGTGGCCTGCCTGCGACGCTTCAACGCCCTGCGGGTGGCGTCGCTGTCGGACGTGTGCGAGGTCCAAGTCCAGCTGGCGCTTGGCGAGAACAAGGTACATAGCTCATTCCGATTGCGCCTGAAGATGACAACGCGCCGTTACTTTTCTTATCTTCAGCTGGGCATGAAACCTGTTGCTGGTGCACCCAGCATGCGATCGCCGCTATTCCAACTGTGTCTCTTGGTACCGATACCTGCAGGCCGTCATGGACGCGCACCATGGCAACGGCTTTGCCCGGGAGTTTCTGGCAGATGACGGCATGGCAGAGGTGATTAAAGCACGTGCAATGTTTGCCCAGAACGCCGTGGCCCACTGCCCATCAGTTCTCTTGCGGAGATACACGATGCATTGTGCGCTTGTGCCACTCACTGCAGGTCCTGAAGTGTCTGCACCACCCGGACAAGCATGTGCACAGGGAGGCCTTCCGCTTTGCGCGCGCCCTGTCACAACAGGTGCGTGACCGCACCGATGCACGGTGCATCCTGGCCCAGCCTGGAGGTGCATTCGCATGCTTGGGGCTGTGCAGCAACATGAGGAGCTCCTCCCAAACAGCTCCTCGTTTTCGTGTACCCTGATGACAGCATGATGGTTGGAACAGCTCGACGAGAATTAGGTCTTCACATGACTCCTGCGTGTTGTCCGTGGCAGGATTGGGTGACGCGGCAGCTGGTGGGCCGCTATTTCGTCGCGCGGCTGGTGCCGCTGATCAACGAACAGCGAAACGGCCGCCCGGCGGACGCCTGTCGCCTCGCAGCACAGCTTCTGGCGACCGCGCAGCAGGGCGGTTATGGAAAGGAGGCTGCAGGCCAGGCGCGAAGCGGGAGGAGGGCATCATCTGGCGCCGGACCTCTGCCTGCATTTCTCGACAGCTGCGTTGCGGTGACGGCCACCCCCAGCAACCCTCGATTACCACGATACAACGTTCTACATCCTGCCCGTGCTGCAGGTGCTGGATGCGGGCGGGCTGGAGAATTTGGCGCTGGCGCTGTCGACGTCGCCCTCCACGAGGCAGTCCGACATCGTGAGCGCCTTCGCTGCTGCTCATCTGGACGCTGTGTTCTTGTTTGCCTCCTGTTGATCTCCCCACTGTAGACCATGCCGCAACAGCAGAACTGCTCACAGTCTCGCCTTGCCTCTGAGTCGCATATGCACAGCAAAACGGTGTTGCATACTGTTGGACCGCCCGCTGAAACAGCTGCCATTGCCACCTCGCAGCTGGGCGGGGCGGCGCAGGCGGTGCACTGCATCGCCGCCTGCGGGCCCGCCTACCGCCGCCGCTTGGCCACGGCAGAAACAGTGGCGGCGCTGTGCGCTTTTGCCAGCGCCGACCTCCTGGGGGCGGTGGGCGGCGGCATCAAAACGCCGCTCACCGACGGCGACCTGCCGCAGCTGCGCCATGCGGCGGCGGCGGTGGCGTTTCTGGTCGGGGCAGCAGTGGCGGACGGCGCCAGCGCCAGCGCCAACCTGCTGGACAGCGGCGTTGTCGAATTCCTGGTGCAGGTCAGGGCGCGTGCCACTTCCGCATGCTAATCACCAGCTGCTGGGTATTCTGTGAGAGTGCACCGCTGGAAGCGCCAAGGGCTGATTGTACAGGACCGGTTGTGTGCCTTGACTTGCAGCTGAAAGAGGGACACACACGTGGTAGACTTCCTGCCATGGTGAAGTGCCTGATAGAGTAGGGGCTGCGCTGAAATTCTGCTGGTGCGAGCTGCGTTGACGGTGCCTTCCTGTCTGTTTGCGTGCAGCTGCAGACACCGTGGCTGGACCGGGCGGCCGCCAGCGCCAGCTGGCGGAAGCACAGCCAGGAGGCGCTGCAGGGCCTGGCGGCGCAGCACCCGGTAGCGATGGCCCAGGCGCTGGCGGGTGTGGATGTGCCGTTCCCGCTCAGCACCAGCCCGCGGGCGTGGCAGGCTTGGTGGACGGATCTGCGGGCCGTGATGGGAGTTTGAGCTGTGACGGGTGGGGTCAAAGGCTGGGATGTGAGGATTGAGTTTGACTTTGAGAGAGTACGTTGCTGGCGTGGCTACTTTGGCATGTTCCCAATGTGTGCGGCTGGGTGCGGCTGTGCAAACGGCAGGGCAGTCTGCGGCTGCGTGTCATGGTGCACGCTCGCTGGGGTCTGTCCCTGTTAGACTTTGCAGAACTGTGACTTGGGACGAGAGGCGGGGGCATATTGGATTGTTTTGGAGGCTTCACCTTGTCTGCATTTCTAGAGCAGTTCCATATGCTTCTATTGCAGGCGGACTTACCATGTACACTACTCGCCTTCCTAGTCCGCCCTTTTCTATAAAGCCATCTCCTGTCCGGGCCGTTCATCTTCCTTTACTGGCATCGCCCAGCTGGCTGCAGCACTGCTGGCGCAGAAAGCACTGCACAGCGCATTGAAGCACCTGCCCTGGCTTCTGGCCTCATCGCCTCTCCGCGCGGCACCGGATCTCAAAGTCTTCACACCCAGGAATAGCATGCCAATCGAGAAGGCGCACTCCAGCACACCTATGGCGAGAGCGCGTAGCCAACTGAGTGACAAACACCAGTATGAAAGCCGCGCCTTGGCAGCCGGTGATGCGCATGCACAGCTTACTGGAGGCACCTGCGTTTCCCACACCCGCATGGCGCGCTGCAATGAGCAATAAACACTGCCAGACCTGGCGCACCTGGTGGCGCGCTGACGGCGACGGCGCTGCCAAACCAGCTGCCGAGCGCAGCTCCCGCTGCGAGGCCTGCAACAGCTCAACTTAAATCATTGTTGTGCACAGCTCACACCTCGTAACTCCACGCAATGCCGCAGCAAACTCAACTACAGTAACAACCCCTCGACCAAAGCACTTGAATCGGTCTGGCGGCAAACCGTCCATACATGTCGCAGAGGCACACCTGCCGCAAGGCGCCAGTCTACGTTCCCCAGTCTCGCATGCTGTGCCAGCGCAACCTGCGAACATGAGCGAATGTACTCTTCAGCAGTACACCGTTTCAAGAACACCATTTCAAGCACGCCAATTGGCACAGGCGGGGCACCGACGAGATATGTGATGACGAGCGAGCAGCAGGCTCACCGTGCTTGGCGGCAGCATCGCCAGCAGCGAGGTGCCGAGGACAGCAGCCTGCGGCATGCCGCCCGCCGCCGCCAGCAGCGGCGTCACCACCGTGCCGCCGCCTGTGGCCAGGCCAGGGCAGAAGCATTGCTGGCGCGGCACACAACCAGGACGCTACATGCCTGTGCAGCAGTTCTTGAAGCTGCGGGCGGGTCGGGGCAGTTTTGGGTTTCTCTGCACCAGCACAATGGCACAGTGTCCATTGCAAAGCCCAATCACCATGGCATTTCTCTGGCAGCAGCTAATCAATATTGAGATTCACCTATCCCCAGAAGGCCCGTGGCACAGCCCGCCAGCGCGCCAGTGGCGGCGTAAATGGCGGCTTTTGGCGCCGGCGGCATCGCCCAGGTGGGGTCCCAGGCGCCTGCCGCCGCTGCCGCCGCCAGGCCGCCGCCAGGGTCCAGCTGTGACAGAAGCACCGCCTGCAGGCAATGCCATGACATAATGGGAAAGAACTTCATTAGAGTGGGGAAAATTCTCGCCACATTGCAACCTCAAGTTGTAGAAATGTACATCCTGATATCTCTGTTGCTCTGCATGCATAATGGCCCTGTGGCTGGGTGCAAATGCATGACAACAAGTGCATAGAACTGACAGGTAAAGAGCCCCACCTTCAGCGGGACCAGCAGGGCCGCCGCCACCAGGAAGCCGCCCAGCATGCGCCGCAGCGCCTGCCCAACACACATGGACATGTATTTCTGCCCAGAGACTGCCAGGTTGCAGGGCAGTCCCGTCCTTTGATTGTTAGCACGCTGTCTCATACTGAGGTCTGTGAACACGGCTTATCGTCTCAACTAAGCAGTGTGTCTGATGGTGCAGCATACCCTGGCGTCCAGGCGCGTTGTTAGCCAGGCGCCAATGGGCGCAGTGCACACGGCGGCGGCGCCGATAAGCGCCGCAGCCGAGGGGTCGATCACTTGCGCAGCGGAGTAGGTCTTGGAGGCGGCCGCCGCGGTGGCCAGGACCGCCACCAGAGACGTCCCAGACACCAGCCTGTATGGAAAATGGCTTGCTGTTGCACCAGGATGCCCATGCGTGATTTCCGACAATAGAGCGGCCTCTCAAAAGTGCACAGACCTGAACTGTTCTGATGCGCACAGAGAACCACCTCAGGAATGCAACAACACCTTTGGGAGATGCCGGGGCAGGCGCCAACGATTGCCGGCACAATCAGTACGCCGCCGCCCACGCCGACGAGGCTGCCGAAGGCGCCAGCTGCAACGCCAACCAGCGGCGCGATGCGCCGCGCCTTGGCCCTTGCCTCGGCGGGGGATGGCGCCGATCGCCTGCCGCCGCTGCGCTGCTCGCCCATCTGCTGGCCGCTGCCGCCGGGTGAACCGGTCGAGCCGGTCCTGCCGCCGCCGCCGCAGTTGCTGGCGCTGCCGCTGCCGCCGCCAGGGCCGCTGCCGCTGGTGAAGGCTACTGGGGATTGCCCGCGGAATGACACCGGTGCCCTCAGCTGTGGCCAGGCATCGTTGTGCAGTCCGCTGTTCGAGGACCACACATGGCTCTGGCCTGGATGTGCTGCTGCTGCCACGGCTGCGCCTACCGTGTGGTGGCAGCGCCAGCGGCCCAAGGCAGTCTGTGGCGCTGGCCCTCCGGCGCCGCTGCCAATGCTGTGCAGTGTGCAGTGAGCCGCGAGCTCCTGACCACAAGCGAGTCTGAGGCTCTCAAGAGATCCCCAGCTGCTGAAAGCCAGCTGGCTGCTACACGGCAGACCGGAGAGGAGCCTGATGGCTGGCGCGGCGGCGCGCTGTGCGGTCAACATGGCGTTGCTCCCCGCCGACCTGTGCAAAACCGCAGCTGTGGCGCGAGCTATGGACGCTTCTCAATCTCCTTCCACATCCCTGCCGTCAGGAGGAGGAAGTGCAAGTCAGCGTACAAGGATGTGCTGCTCCATGCAGCGCATGCGCCTGTGTGGCGAGCGTGGCCCTCACCTTTCTTTTCAAAGCCTGGGAGCTGCTTGTCGTCTGGCGCCTGTGAATGATTCAAGTGACAGACTTGGCTGCTGGGTTGCCACTACCAATACAGTTTTGCAAAAGATAGTGGTGGACATGTCCAGCTCACCCCCGGTGGCAGGATGCGCCTGCCGCTGGCCGGCGCAAAGACTGATGGAATCAGTGCCGCAGCAGTGATAGCCACCACTGCCATCACCTACGGGACGGCGAGTTGATGGTCATAACCCGTCATCACAACCAATCTGGAATTGATCAGACAAATGCAGGCGCATCACGCACACTGCACAGACAGCAGTGGTGGTCTTGATCAGACAACTGCAGGTGCATACACGCATTGGGCACGGGCAGCAGCGCACTCACAAGAACTCGCGTGCGGTGGTCCCCCATCGCAAACGCATGTATGTGGTGTTTTCCACTTGACAACGAGTATTTGGATCGAAATTGCGATATGCACGAACGAACGCATGCATGTGTGATCACCTGAGCATTCAGTCAGAAGCTGCATTTGCAGATCGATCCGAAGCATTTCGCACCAGTGCGTCCTGGAAGTTCTCAAGCATACGCCACATACATCACCTGCAGATTGGTGCAGCCAGCGCGCCTTGAGCTGCAATATACAACTTTTTTGTCCAGATTTGGGGTCCTGCGCAGACGCACTTGAGAAAGCCGAAGTTACATCTGGTCTCATCTGCGCACTCGGAGGATGCTCCAAAATCGTCCGTGCACCCACACAGCGATCCCGTTCGCATCGCGAAATCGTCACTGCGCCAGCCACGCGGCACACAGCTTGATTGCAGCGCCACCGCCGCACACCACTCAAGCGAGGCGACACAGCCAGACTCTGTGCAGGGCTGTAGCAGGTACGACCTGCACGCAAGCCCTGCAGATCTGCGGCGGCCCACAGGCTGTCCTTGCCCTAACATTGCTGCGGAAGTAAGGAAACCTGTCCACGGCATCGAAAGGTTACATGCTGGCGCAGGTGGCGGCATGCTCAAGGAGGTGTGGGCCTTCGACTTTGACGGCGTGGTGTGCGACTCGGTCGGCGAGAGCAGCCTGTCGGCATGGCGCGCAGCCGCTGTCAAGTGGCCGGAGGTCTTCAAGACGCCCGAGGCGGAGGCAAAGCAGGATCAGGTCATTGAGGGCATGCGCGCTGTGCGACCAGTGGTAGAGACCGGGTGAACAAGCGCTTTGAACTTGGACCCTGTGTGCATGAACAAGCTGGCCTGCCATGCACCTTGCAGGGATCAAGAGCACAGGGGCTATACATGTTGGCAAGCCAACCCTACCAAATCCTGCTGCCGCTGCCGCCGCAGGTACGAGAACCTGGTGCAGGTGCGGTGCCTGCTGGAGGGGGTGCCGGCGGAGGACATCCTGGCCGACTGGCACGGCCTTCTGGCGCACTACATGGACAAATGGGGACTTGAGCGCGCGGAGGTGCGTGGATCCTCAGTTGCGCACGCAGCTGCCGCTGCGTTTGCCGTCAAGTTAGCGCGGTTCGAAGGCAGACATTGACTGTGACAGCTCACGCAAGCAGGTGCCTGATGCCATTCCAAGGTTCCACATCCTCTGAGCGCTGCAGTTGCGAGTCGCCAGACCGAGAAGTACGGAGGTCGTGCCATCCTCTCACGCAGCTGGTGGAGCTGTTCGGCGCGGGTGAAGGAGGATCCAACCAGGTTCATGGAGAGTGAAATTTTCCGGAAATGCCGGCGCAGCTGGTGGAGCTGTTCGGTTCGGCGCGGGACCACTGGATCAAGGAGGACCTGGCGGGCTGGCTGGCGCCCAATCACATCTACAAGGGCGTGCCCGCCGTGCTCAATCAGCTGCTGCAGCGGGAGGAGGCGTATATCGTCACCACCAAGCAGGCAAGCGGGTTGAGTATCTTGCGCTTGCGAGCCAGGCTGTACCAGCAGATTGCAGTCCATCTGTTTGAACTTGGTTGCGAATGTCCACAGCTGTCAAGCAGCAACAAAATGGACCTGCTGGTGCTGCACATGCCTGCTTCCTTCTACATGATGGGAAGGTGGCCGATCAATCTGCTCTCCGCCATTGAAATGGTGTTGCCGCCAAATGTTCAGAAGTTGCCGCCAAATGTTCACAAGTCATGTGCACCCGCGCAGGAGCGATTTACGGAGGCGCTGCTGCGGGACATGGCCAAGGTGCCCTTCCCCTCGGAGCGCATCTACTCGCAGACGGTATCGGGCAAGCCCAAGTCGGAGGTGCTGGGGATGCTGCAAGCGCGCCACCCCGACACAAAGTACCACTTCGTCGAGGACAAGCTCAGCACCCTGGAGAAAGTGAGCACCACATTGACGGTCGTTAGGTTTTCAGGGTTGTCTTTGCTGCGCTGAGACATGGCGGCGCACGAAACTCGTCACTCATATGTGCATAGCCGCCTGGCCACTGTCCCCGCTGATTTGACGCCCTGCTTTGCAAAGCGAGTGCGTGGTGAGCAAGTGCGTAGTGAGCAAGTGCGTGGTGATATATGGACACAGCTGCCGCCAGGCATGGAGCAAGAGAAGGTTCTGTTCGTCTTGCGGCACAGAAACTGATACGCCAGAAAAATTCGCCGAAACCCCCGCGCAGGTGTCCAAGCTGCCGGAATTGGAGGCGTGGCAGCTGTACCTGGTGGACTGGGGCTACAACACGGCGGCGGAGCGGGAGCGGGCCGCCATCAACCCCCGCATCCAGCTGCTCAGCCTGGGCGACGACTTTGCGCACGCAACCGGGACGGCGGCATGACCTGCGGCTGGTGGTGCCGTGAGGACGGGAAAATTTCGCCTGCCAGCGGATTGCCACCAAGCGATCAGGGAGGGCACCGCTGGCGCAGTTGCTGGAATCCGGGGACTATTGTCTCAGCTCTCAGGCAGTCACTCAGATATGGGCATGTCTTGGCCGGTGTTGCCGGGGCGTGCCGCCTGTTGGAAGGCGGCGCCATTTGCAGCAAAGTCACGCGCATGTCTGGCCGGCGGCTAGCATGTGCAGTGTTGGAACAGGCCAATGTAACTGTCTTCGTCGAGGCTGCACTGAGATGTCATGCCAGGATGCGATGAGCTAGTGTGACTGGCTGCCAAGTGGATTGCCTCACGTGCTCTGGGGTTCACGTGCCTATAAACGCCTCCTGATTCTGCGCAGGAGCAGAGATTCGCCAAAAGGGGCAATGCACATGCTTGTGGTTTGCGGTCGTGAAGCTGTTCCGTTGAAAGTTAATGCGTAGGAAGGACCACTTTGCGCGCCCCTCTGGCCATCCGCTCACAAATGCAAGTGCCCTGCAACGGGCAAGCTTCTGCCGGACTGCGCCTAGTGAAAGACGTTCCTGGCTCCGTACTCGGAGTTGTTTCAGCGTGCCAACAGGTGCGAAGCAAACATTTGCCCCCATTCTTTGCACCAGCGGTGCTGCTTTGAGGTGGGAGTGCAGTTGCTGGCGGCTGAAGCAAAGCTGCCGGGGTAGCCTTGCAAACCAGCAGCTCATATAACATCAGAGCTGCGATCCGGCAGTGCATCAGGTGGCACAGCGCTGCAGCAACAGCCTGGCATGGAAATAGTTGAAGCAGCTGACTCTATGCCACCGCTGGCCGAGTGCTGTGGCGGCGGCTCATGCACAACACGGAGTCGTCAAGAATTTGAAGTCTCAACTGCGCCCTCTCCCCAAGCCCCCGACGGCAGACTTGACACGTCTTCATACTCAGCACAGGTGGACTCCGCGGCGCCTGGGCCGGCCCAGCTCCCTGCCGCAGAACCCGAGGGCGCTTCAGCCGCAGCGGCGAAGGAGCTTTCCATCAAGCTGCTGAACCGGCACTGCAAGGCGCCCCCGGCCGCGAGCCATTGACACAAGCGCCGGCAGGCGCCTTGAGGCGCAGCGCGGCAGCCGAGGAGATTAGCGGGCTGCCGTGCCCTGTAGCCGCCTGCGGCGCCCGCCATGTGCCGCCTGTGCGTGTATATAGGGCCGCCGGCGTTGGTTGCCGACGTGGTCCTTTGGCCGGACCGCTCGATCATCAAGCAGGTGCTTCAAGCCAAATGCAGGCCTGCGCATGCATGCAGTCTGGGTGTGCCGGAGCATGCATGTATCCTCCATAAAGGTAGTGCGCATTGCGACCGTGGGTGTGCCGCGCTGCAGTCATATGATGCGCGGGAACGCATTATGGATGCATCGCTGCCGCAGCACCTGGCTCACGGCAACCTCAACGGTGAGCAAGAATAGTGGAACTACATATGATATTTGTATATTCTAACCGAATGCATGCTGCCTGGGAGGCATGGCTATGGGCTTGCACATGCAATATCATGCTGCTGCAGAATGTCCTCCTCTGGTGGCGCCGAGGCGGCCTCCCGCATGCTGCAAGTCCTTTGCTGACGTATTCGACTTATCATTCAGGCGACGGCTTCGGCATCGGGTGGTACAATCCAGACGGCACAACGCCTCGCGCCGACCGGACGCCGTGCACGTTCACGTCCATCACCCCAGCCTGGTGCGCTGCAGAGCCCGAATGTCTTTTCCTGCCGCTTTGCATCTCTGTCACCTCGACTGCCACATAAACTCTGCTGCACCTCCATGTTGAAACACGTTCAAGCACAAGTGGATGCAGTCCGAGTCGACACCTGCTGGCACACGCAGGAACAACGAGAACCTGGGGCGGCTGTCGTGCAAGATCACCTCGCCGCTGGTGTTTGCGCACGTGCGGGCGGCATACCCAGGCATGCCGGTCTCCGAGCAGAACTGCCACCCGTTCCAGGTCTGCTGCTGCTTTATAGTGGGGTGCAGCTATCCAGTTGAGACGATAGACCAGTCGTGCATGCACCCTGCGGTTGACGTCTTGCAACCGCGGCATGATACATAAACCAACTGTGAAAGGCACTGGCCGGCCCGACAACACAATAACATCCTTGTTCCTGCCGCTGCAGTGGGGCCATTACATGTTTATGCACAACGGTGTAGTCGGTTCTTTCATGAAACTGCGGCGCGCAATGCTGGCATCATTGTCCAGTGAGGTGAGGCCGGAAAAACGGGCATATCCTCGACAAGGGCGCATTTTCTAAGGACACGCCCTGGTCGGTTCTAGAAAGCACGTCCAAGTCACATGATGTTTTAATGCAGTGCTGGTTCTCTTGCAAGACTGTGATGCAGCAGATATGCGGCTGACTGAAAGGCATCTGGCTGCGAGTGCAGGCGTTCAACGCGGTGCAATCCTTCCACTCGGACTCGGCCATCGCCTTTGCGCTGTTCCTGCACCACCTGCCCGACATGCACGCGCGGCTGCAGCCGGCGCAGCTGCTGGCAGCAATAGAGGTGAAATCCTGAAGCATCGGATGGAGACCTGGCCTCTGCAGTTGCGCCATGAAGGTCTGCGGAGGGTCATCAGAAACACGCATGCAACTGGGCGCCCGCATGTGCAGCGCAGCGTCCTTCCCCTGGACTGCAATGCCCGAGATACTAAGGTTTGGTCATTGTACGTTGTGTCATTTAGCCTCGAGTATCATCGACGGAGGGGCGGAGGCGTTTTGTGACCGCGACAAATGACGGTGGCGCCGACAATGCGATACCAGCAGGGGCCGGACGAGCCAGAAGTCACTCTGGAGACTTCTCATCGGGTCCTGTATCTGTGGTCTCATCTGCCACGAGAGAATCGGCAACATACACCTATTGGTGCACAGGCGACGGTCGTGAGCATCACGGCGCTCCAGGAGCAGGCGGGGGAGACAGAGGTCACTTCTTAAACTGAGGTTGTGGGCTGATCCATCACTGTTAATTGGCAATTCGCGCAGGCGACGGTGGCGAGCGTCACGAATTTTCAGAAGGAGGCGGGGGAGACGGAGGTGTCTCTGCTCAACTTCGTGGTCTCAGACGGCGCCACACTGGTCGCCACCCGCTACGTCAGCCGCGACGACTGCGCTGCCGCCACCATGTACTTCGCCGAGGGTGCGCCGATTCACCGTCTCGGGCAGAAATGCATATTTCCAGACGTTGCTGCTCTCATGCTGGGTTTGAAGGGGGCATGGCGAGTCTGTCAACGCTTGGAATTGTGGAGATTCAGCAGCAGTAGCCATGCACTGCCATTAGGCATGACAGCAAACATGACAGCAATGTAGCATTGGTCACAACATGCTGCTGTCATTGTGCTGCAGGGTCGGAATTCCGGCGGGCGTCGGAGGTGACAGGCGCGGACGGCGCAGAGACCAGCAGCCGCTGCGCGGGCTCTGAGCGGCAGGCGGCGAGGCACAGCGCCAGCACGGTGGTCACGCCGGCCACCGGGCGCGAGACCAGTGTCGCAGGTGCGGGCTCTGTAGTGGCTGCACGACTGTGTACCAATATCCGTCGCCTCTGTGGTTTGCGCTCTGCTACTTGATACATTGCAGCACGAACGGTGCACTGCTCGCCTTGCTGCAAGATGCAAAAGCTTTGTCTTACCAGCAAGGATGTTTGGAGACACCTTTTCGATCGCTTCAATTCTGCACGTTGCACAGGGAGAGTGGACGAAGGCAGCCCTTCGTGACCAGAACTCAACCTCAAAGCTTTCGATTTCTGCCCGCAGACGAGGCGGAGTACACGCTCACATACGGCGAGCGCGGCAGCCGCGTGGTGCTGGTGGCCAGCGAGCCCATCACGCGGTCGGCGGGGCACTGGGTGGCGGTGCCGCGCAACAGCGCGCTGGTGGTGTCCCGCGGCAAGGGCGGCCTCCTGGACGTGGTGCAGACGCCGCTGGCCGCCAATGGCGTCCACCCCCGCCAGGCGGAAGTGCAGCAGTGCGTCTCTCCTGACCCATGAACCATCAGCCTGTGCTTCCTTCTCTCGTGCAAAATGCTTTTGCGGAAAATCTATAAAGAATCAGGTTAAGGTTGACCATGCAAACTGGACTGCACCACTTCGGCCGGTTGCCGCATTCGGCCCTGCTTTTGCCGGCGGTAGGCGATGTGGTCACCTCTGGAACCTCAGCATCCGCTGACCTGAGTCCTGCAGGTGCCTGGACGCGCTCAGCCAGTCCGCAACGGTGTCAGCGCGCCCGTGGTCGTCCAACGGGCTGCTGCCGCGCTCGCCGCGGCACAAACGCGCAGCCAACGCCGCCGTCACGCTGGCGACGGCGCGGTCTGTGCCGGCCGATGACGGCCAGCACCTGCCAAACGGCAGCCCCTTCGGCGGCGGCCACGAGAACGACGGCCACGCAGCAGGCGGCTGCCACGCGGCAGCCAACGGCCATGGGCACAGCCACAGACACGGCCACGCGCACGAGCACACGCACAGCGCCACGCAGGCGGCGGCCAAGGCGGTCACGGCAGAGGAGCACCGGCTGACGGGGCACCGCGGCAGCGTGCTGTGCGCGCGCGTGTACCGCGGCCAGCTGCTGTTCTCCGGCTCGACGGACGGCAGCCTGAAGGTGCAGAAGAAATCCTGTAATGCTGAATTGATGCAGCTTTTTCCAGGGGTTCTGGCATCATTTGTGTCGCCGTGAGCCCACGGCTCAGGTCCCTGCAGTCCAGCCTTGCATACACGCAGCGAGTCACCCAGCAGAATGCCGGCGATGGTGCTGGAGACATCTGTGCCTGTGCGTTCCCCTGCAAACTGCCTTCCCAACCTGATCTTCACCTGCGACAGGCGTGGGACCTGGAGACGTACAAGTGCGTGGGCACGCTGCTGACGGCCGGCAAGCCGGTGTCGCGCCTGGAGCTGGCGGCGGGGCGGCTGTACGCCGCCGCGGGGCGCCGCGTCTTGGTGTGGGCGCTGCCGTGCTGCGCGCCGCTGGCCAGCGTGGAGGTGTCCAAGGAGTGCGGCGCCATCTGCTCCTTGGCTGTCGGCCCCCGGGTGCGGGGATTCGATCCTGGCGTCAGCATGCGAAAATTCTGTGAAGCGAAGTGAACTTTCACTCACCAAGGAGCACTGCGCCACATCTGCCCCCTTGCTGTCGGGCCCCAGATGAGGCTTCTGTCTTGCTGGCCGCCTGCAGGAGCTGTTATACCCACAAGCGTAGACGCCATTGCACGCAAAAGCATCAGGGCCATGCAACTGGTTTTGGATGCCTGCTCAACTTCGTAGGCATGGCGGCGCCTGTCATTTGCAAGCATTGCCTTGCGTCAAGTGCCTAGCGTGCACCGCTGTGTCTCAACGGGGATTGCGGCCTGTCGCCACAGGAGACGCTGTACATCGGCGGGCAGGATACGCGCATGCAGTCTTTCAAGCTGCCGCTCATCATGGACGCGACGCCCTCGGCCGCCTGCAACGCCGTCGACAGCCTCAGCGGCGATGGCGCAGCTCCAGGTGCCTTGCCGTATTCGAAGTCTCGAGGCTCAATGACGATATCGTCGCCTGGCACCTTTCATCTATTCAGCCAGCCCCTGGCGAATTTATTTCAGTAGCGTCGCCATTCCACCGTCGCCATGGCACCTTTCACCGTCGCCATTCCACCGTCGCCATGGCACCTTTCACCGTCGCCATTCCACCGTCGCCATGGCACCTTTCAAACTTGTACGACCTACGAGACCAGTTTGCTATCTTCAACTTCCTGTGTGTCTGACATGCGAGGGACAGTGGCCTTGTCCGCCGCGGAGATTTCATTACCACCTGACACGCCTTTGACAGGCGGCGCGGCGGCGACGCTGCGCGCCAGCGAGGGCGCCAACGGCAGCAGCAGCGCCCTGGAGGCGCTGCCACAGCGCGCTGCCGGCGGCGGCGGTGCAGCAGCAGGCCGGCCGTCGCCGCTCAAGCTGGGTGGCGGGCCGGGCCGGCCACAGATGCCACCGCCGCCAACGTCTGGCGCAGCGCCAGCCGGCAGCCTGCCAGCCAGCCCATCCGACTTCGAGGTGGGTCCAGTGTGGCTTCCACTGTCTGCTCTGTTGACCCTACTGCCTACCGAGGTGCTGTAAACCCTGCAGACCGCCAGAGTTGCTCTACACTCCAACTGCCGAAACTTGCAGAGCCAAACGTACGCAAATGGGCGTTCATGCAGCGCAGCCCCGATTCACCTGGCGCGACAAACGCACATCAATGTGTTGGCTGAGGCGGATGCGTCAGCTGACAGATATGACAACAACTTGCAGAACTTGCCCACGATCACAACGCCGCTGGCGGTGACGGACGCGGCGCACGGCCACTGCTGCGCCGTCAACGCCATCGCGCGGTGCACCGGGTACGTGTGCTCCGGCGGCGGCGACGCCGCGATACGCGTCTGGAAGGCGCGCTCCCTGGTGCCCGTTAGGTGCGAAACCTCCTGCTGCTCAACTTGAATTTCGGAATCTGTCCTGTGACTAATGTGTGTCCACGCAAATATTTCCCCCTTCCTTCTCGAACCATGCGTGTCTCTAGGTCCTGTCAGGTGGAACAGGTGGGAGAACCCCTCGCACTTTACTTATACGTTTTGTCGTCTTCACACCTCCCGTGGGCTTATGGTGCAGCGTGCTGCGGGGACACCGGGGCGGCATCCTGACGCTGTTCGCGATGGACAACCTGCTGCTCAGCGGCGGCCGCGACAACACTGTCAGGTGCCCCTGCTGCTGCCGCCGTTTCGCAGTTCATGCACAAGCCACTGCCTGATCACCTCCGGTCATTGTACAGTCTGCAGGAAGCCTCCATACATCTGGCATGCTGGGCTGCTACTGTATGCATAAGGGGCTACCTCAGCCCTACTGGCGGCAAACTAGTTCTGACTCAGTTCTGAAGCATACTTTTCTGCCGCAGGGTGTGGGACATGGAGGCGCTGGTGTGCCGGCGCACGCTGACGGGGCACCGCGATGACGTGCTGCAGATCAGCGGGCTGCGGCTGTCGGACCCGGCCGCCGAGTCGCGCATCGTTGGCGAGCGCGACGCCAGCCCGCCGCCTGAGTCCGGCCTCGGCGCGCTATTTGCCACTGCCAGGTGTGGCGTCGTAGTCCGCAGAATCTCATGAAGACCGATCATGTTCGGCGAGCCTGATGCCAGCCTGCCGCCCGCGTCCGGCATCGGCGCCCTGTTTGTTGCCGCCAGGTTGGGTGTCACCCTGCCGGAGTCTACGCAGACTTGTATTGTATCGCTGCCGAACATGAGTCGTTACATGCACAAGTAGAGGCCTGATCAAGAGGACTGCGCCATGGGATCGGCAGCGTCAGTATTGCTTCCCTACCATCTTTTCTGCTTACCCGCAGCGCGGACGGGTGCGTGCGGCTGTGGCGCTCTCGCTGCTGGACGTGCGTGCGCATCTTCGCGTGCGCCCGGGAAGACCCTACCGCGCCCGCCTGCCCCTTTCTGTCCACGGCAATGACCGAGAAGTGCGCCCTGCCCCACCTCATGCCCCTTATCAGTTGCCGCACTGGATTACCTAATGCAAACAAAATGTGCTCAGACACCCCTCGGATGTGCAACTGTCTCATTTGGCAGCCGTAGCGCTGCTTGCTACGTCATTCCCTTGCTCGAGGCAGCTGGACCGGCCTCCAATTGCAGACACAGTGATGATTATCAGATTAGCAACACCAAATATAGATCATGATTGACTTGTTCTAATTGATCATTACTATGTCACACAACAGGTACACGCTGACGGGGTCGCCGGACGGCGTCATCCGGCTGTGGGCCAGCGGCGACGCCTTTGTGCGCGCCAAGGCGCTGCCGGCCGCCTCCGCCGCCACCACCGCCACCGAGAGCGGCGTCTCCTCCGCCGCATCCGAGCTCACTGCTGCGGACGACGGCTCGGCCGTGGTGCAGGGTGCACATTTTCTCTTGAGTTCCTGACAACCACAGTTGTTCGTGCGACCTTGTAGTCTTTGTAAAGCTCCAGGCTGCCTTTCATGCCACAGCTTGGTCACTGTGGACAGGCGCAGCACACCAAGGTGCACACAGGGCTGCGGAGCCAGTTCTTGGATCTTTTGTCAAACATCCGCACCGTCCTGCCGCAGGCGCGGCGAAGCGGCAGAAGGTGGACGGTGAAGGCTGCCTGGCTGCGCGCATAGGTCGGGAGCTGGAGCGGTCGCTGCGGGACTTTGTGCGGCTGCGCACGGTGTCGCGGGACCCCGGGCACCGGGAGGACTGCTTCCGCGGCGCCAAGTTCCTCGGCACCCTGCTGGAGTCGCTGGGTGCGTGGACGTGAATATCACTGAGTTGAATCACCCAGCTTATCGACAATGGTCTGCCCTGCCGTACCCTTGCCTCGATGAGCTCCTTCAGTTCGTGCACTGGTGCCATGCTGACGCCTGACCAGGCAAGCATTCCAGTGCCGCTGCTGCACCGCACCTGCCTATCCTTTCCAATCTGGATTTCACGCTCGATGATGTTTTCACCCCCCGCAGGCGCTGAGATAAAGATGGCGCATGGGCAGGAGGACCGCAACCCGGTGGTGCTGGGCCGCATCGGGCGCGACCCCTCCAAGCCAACCGTCTGCTTCTACGGTGCGCGCCTCATTTCCCTGTCACCCTTTGGTCTTCTGCGATGCAGTCACCTATCCTATCGTTCATTCGAATGCTTGCAGCCTCCGACCTCCATTCGGTGAAGGTAAAAGGCACGCACTGTGGCTGGCAGGCTGGCATGATTGTTGGTGGCTGTGTGCCTGCTGCCCTTCTCCATGGAAACCCTGAAATGATCAAACCCAACAAACTGCGTGGCGCAGGTCACTATGACGTGCAGCCGGCAATGGAGCGGGACTGGCGGACGGACCCCTTCGAGTTGGCCAGCATCGATGGCTACTTTTACGCCCGCGGCGCCTCCGACAACAAGGTGCCGAATTCCATCCCGTTCACCGCTGCAGACGGCCCTCTGAAATCCCGGCTGCAGCGTACGATCAAGAACAGTGTGGCGTCAACCAACACTCTGCAGTGCCCATAACTCTCACAATTGTCTCAACAAACTCGCAGCATCTCGCGGCTGTTGACGGCTGTTTTCTGTCCATGTGCAGGGCCCTATCCTCGCGTTCGTTTATGCAGTCAAGGAGCTGCTGGGGGAGGGGCGGCCTGGCGCCGCGGGCCCTGGGGGCAGCCTGCCCTGCAACGTCGTCTTCGTGGTGGAGGGCGAGGAGGAGAACGGCTCCGCCGGTTTCCGTGACGTGCGCTTGTCAATGACTTTTGCCAGCCTCGGCAATGCACCGAAATTGTGTGCCAAATGCACCATCCGCTCAGCGGTCGCTGCAATCCACGGCATCCCTGTGCATGGCAACAGCTGATCGAGCCTTACCTGCTCTCAAGCTGACAGCAGCAGGCAGGTGCTTGTTTTGATCTGGCGCTCCCACGAACATGTGTGCAGGTGCTGCGCAGCAACAAGCGCTGGTTTGAGGGCGTCAGCCTGGTGGTCATCTCCAACACGCTGTGGGTGGGGGAGCAGGTGCCCTGCCTCACCTACGGCATGCGCGGCATGATCAGCCTCTCCATCGAGGTGCGCCCCCTGCGCCATTCACTCTCCATGCCATCTGCATCCCCTGGCTTCTAGCTGCCCTCTTCTGTTGCGAAGGCTGGAGCTCTTGCATGACACTGTCATACTCGTTGGCTCGACAGACTGTTGGCTGCATCACAATCCTTGCATGCCATCATCACATCCTGAAGGTGAAGAAGCTTCCAAGGGAGGAAAAAACAGATGCACAAATAATTAAAGCTTTTAAATTTAAATAAAAAGTGAAATCATCTAAAAACATTTAAACTGAGATTTTAAAAAATACTTTGCCACCTTTCAGGTGTACGACACAGGTGCCGCCTGCCAGGCTGCTTCTCCTCAAGCATGAACTGCATTTGGTCGTGCGACGGCGCAGGTGGCGGGGCCGGGGCGTGACCTGCAAACCGGCAATGACGGCGGCGTTCTTTAACGGGGCATTCCGTTGCAGATTAAACCTTTGCCCTAATCACCAACATTGGCAACGCAGGTGGCGGGGCCGGAGCGGGACCTGCACAGCGGCAACGACGGCGGCGTCTTCAACGAGCCGCTGGCGGACCTGACCAAAGTCCTCGCCTCCCTCATCGACTCCCGCAACAACATCCAGGTGCGCGCCTGCTTTTCTCCCCTGTCGCCGCCAGCCTCTGGCGTGCACAGTGCCAAACACCAACCGGCCCTGGGCGCAGCCACGTAGTCCTCTCCGGTCTTGGCGTTGCCAGTGCCGCGTTGCCAGTGCCGCCAAACGCCGGGTTGTTGCAGCAGATGGCCGACTTGACCCACGCTAGCCGCCCGCCAAACTTGTTCCACTTGCCGTCCTTGCTCTGCGGGCAAGTTGGGCACAGTGATTGACACGTTTCAAACGTTCTGCGGTGGTGCAGCACATCAGCAGCAAGTCGGATAATGGTCGCCAGCAAACGCCCTGGATGTTTCAAACCGTTGCAGTGTCTCGAGAGTGCCAATGCAGATTCTGATCTCGCTGCACTTCCAGCTCGTATTCAACTCTACCTCTCAAAACCCTGATCTTTCTGTAGCCTCACCATCCTCACCCATTCTCTGACCAGGTGCCGGGATTCTACGACGGGGTGCGGGAGGGGATGCTGGACGCGGCGGTCAGCCGGCTGGAGGCCAGTGACGAGTTCCAGCTGCCCGCCTACCGCGATGCCCTCGGCGTGCCCTCCTTCGTACAGCACACCTCCAAGCGGTGCGCGGCAGCAGACTGTGTTGTCGTACCCAGCGCCAAGTACTGTACCAGCTGACGTGCTGTTGCTTGTGTTCCCCGCCCTGCTGATTCACGCCTCTGCGACCGAGAGAAATCCACCTCTCACATCCAGAGCACCCTCCGCATCCGCAAAACCGCATGCGGAGGGTCGCAAAGGTGTGACCATGAGAGAAATCCAACCCTCACACCCAGAGCACCCCTCCGCATGCGCCTGCAAACATGCACACCTGTCACATCACTCCCCCGTGTCGCCTGCCGCAGGGACCTGCTGAGCGCGCGCTGGTGCGAGCCCAGCCTGTCGGTCGTGGACGTGCGCGTGGGTGACGACACCGCGGCCGCGGACGAGGGCTACCGTTTCGGCCCCACCCGCTTCTCGGTGGTCCCCCGCTCAGCCACGGGGCACGTCTCCATCCGCTTCGTCCCCGACCAGGATGCCGGCCGCCTCACCCACCTCTTCCGGTGCGCTGCTGCCGCCTGGTTTGTGTTGCGACGCTGCAAGGAAAGCGGCCTTCCCCTCCCAGCACTCCCTTGGGCTTTGGGTGGCACCCTCATGGCAGGTGGTGTGATCCTGATGACCACCCTCAACACTTCTGGATGCTAAACCACAATGTAAATGCAGGCTGGCGGCCCAGCTAGTCCATATGTGCGCCTGAGAAGCGCTCTGCTACATCCGCTTGTCCACCCGCGCTCTTATCTACACATTCGTTAACACATTCATTCAAACCGACATTGTCCGCCGCCGTCGCTGCTGCTGATTCCATTGTCATCCCTGTGCGGCAGGGCGCACGTGGAGCACGAGTTTCGGAAGCTGCGCTCCGCCAACCGGGTGGCGGTGCGTCTGCGCTCGGTGGGCGACTGGTACGAGGCCAACCCGGAGTCACGCCTGTTCCGCCTGGCCGAGCGTGCCGTGGAGGCGGAGTGGGGCCAGAAGCCGCTGTACGTGCGCGAGGGCGGCACCATGCCGGTGCGTTCGACATGCATTATGGCAACTTTTGCTGACTCGATCATAGCAGGCCCCCTTCTAGCTTTGATGCACACACGAGGGCGGCACCTGTGCTCTTGTCATGCGCCACAGTCACTGTTTCAGATCGAGTGTTCAATTCGGCGGATTTCAATGCCGGAGCAGGACGTTGCAGGCGTCTGCGCTGCTGACATGGAAAAGGAAACCAGAAGACGGACTGTGCAAATACCTGGAAAAACGGGCGGCAAGCGCTGTGGAGCAGGAGCTGGGGGCGCCCAGCGCTGCCGATACCATCTGTGAGTCCCCAGTGGCGCCCAAAGCTTGTGAGATTCCAATTATATGTCACATGTTTCTACAGGTGGCGAGCGCGCTGGAGCAGGAGCTGGGGGCGCCGGCGCTGCTGATACCCTTCGGCCAGGCGTCGGATGCGTGCCACCTCGCAAACGAGCGTCTCGCGCGCGCCAACCTGCTGGCCGGCAAGAACGTCTTCAAGCACCTCCTGCACGAGGTCGCCAGCGCATGAAGACGCTGCGGTCACATAACAGCTGGGCTGCTGCAAATGCCAAGGGCATGATAGAGTGCCAAATGCGACCGTCGCGATTGAACAGATATGCAGCTGGGCCGATGGCGGCCCCCATCACAGCCGCGATGTTGCCGCCGCAGCCAAGAGAGCAAATAACAGCTACAGCGCGTCATCAGCAGCACTTAAGCATCAGATGCGCAATGTTTTATACGACACTCCCAGTGGACGGACTTGGGACACAGCTTGACGAGGTAGCATGAAGGGCGGCATACTGGCCGACAAGATGCACAGGGCTGCTACTCAGAATGCACTGGGCTCAGATGCACAGGCCTGGCTAACCCCTGGCGCAGTGTGGCGCTGGAGCGACCGTGTGCTGCACCTGTCGAATAGTGGAGTCTAGAGCAGCAGCATGATTTGTTTCAGATCAGATGCAGATTGCTTCAGTCAGTGTTATCGTGTTAGGTATAAATGAGAAGGGCTCCCTACGCATGTATCACTACCCTGCCGCCGCTCACGTAACTGTTTCAATAAGCAAAGAGCTCTGCATGTTTTCCACCGGATGCGCGCTGCGGCAGTGTGCATGGCGCAACGACTGCACTGAGTTATGTTGGACAATATGAAACGGTCGCAGCAGAACAAGAGTGACAAGTTCACCAATCACCTTCACAGACCTACCTAAGTATGCAGTTGCTGCATGCATTTGCATTTGTAAGTCACAGCGCTCCAAATGGTAAGCTGTCCGGTGCGTGAGTGAGAGGCAGGCATAGATAGTTGTGTAGCGAACATGTTCGGAGCCAGGTTGTTACACGAACAACCCATAGATGGAAAGATGTTGCTGCTAGCCGAGAGCACCGGCATGCCTCTCAGACTCTATTTACTGCCGCCGACTGGC
>JAABUM010001984.1_pt1 | contig 28963 bp, 28 predicted proteins | sample 5559161 | NCBI WGS metagenome assembly JAABUM01 (sample SAMN10711868, study PRJNA513369) | rock metagenome | isolation source: Antarctica rocks | place: Antarctica: Victoria Land, Siegfried Peak nord
AGGTTGAACCCCGCAGTAGCGCTTGAACTCTGCGGGTGGTAAATCTTTAACTTGTTCGTAGCTCATCAGTGTTACTCCTGCCGAGCTACGTTGTCGCATCAATTAACCGACTTTTGCAAGAGGTCTAGTGAATATCTACACGAAGGCAAGTTAATGTATGAAGTATTAACAGAAGACCGCGTTTTCAACTTTCACACAAAAACAGCGCCTCGTATCGAAGATGTATGATGCAGGCAATCGAACAAGTCTTTGAAACTGATTCTCATTCCGCTTCGTTTCATTCAAGCAGTTTAGTCCAGCAATGCGCCGCTTAATCACTTCCATTCTCGCCGCCATTGTGTTGTGCGCGCCCGCGTTTCTTTTCAAAGCGACGGCGCAGGAACGCACGCAGGGCAAATGCAGCAGCACGACGAGTCCGGCAGTTCTTAAGACGAACGACGGCGCGCAATTCCCTTTCGAGCCAGTTGAAAAATTAAGCTACGAAGGCTTTTTTACACGGTTGCTGTTGCGCGGCATCAACGTCGCGGAACTTTCCTTTACGAGCGAACGAGTGTTGCCCGCGAGCAATGTGAACGGCGCGGGCGCTCAATCAAAGAACGCGAATTTTCGCTTTACGATGGACATGTCGTCCAAGGGCATTGTGCCGCGCCTTTTCGGTTTTCGCTTTCACGAGCGCGTTGAGTCAACGATTGATGCGGCGTCTTTTAGCGTGCTGCGAACGACGAAGCTCGATGAACAAAACGAGCGGCAACGAACGAGTGAAGCGGTGTTTGACAGGCAGGCACGCAAAGTCATCTGGACGGAACGCAATCCGAAGGAGCCGCAGCAAGCGCCGCGCATCGTTACTTCAAACTTCACTTCAAACTTCGACGGCGCATTACAGGATATTGTTTCGATCTTCTATTTTTTGCGCACGCGGCAACTCACGACCGGTTTGAAGTTCGATGTTCCGATCACCGAGGCAGGACAAATATTCAGACTACCCGTCACCGTCCTCGAAACAAAAAAATTAAAGACCGCGCTCGGTGAAGTAGCGACTGTGCGCGTTGACGTTGATGTATTCGGCGATGGGCGATTGTTGCCCGGCGACGGCGCTTTATCAATCTGGTTTACAGACGACGCGCGCCGCATTCCTGTTCAAGCGCACGTGGCGAGCAGCATGGGCACAATCGATGTTAAGTTGAAAAGCCGGACTGTCTCGCCGAGAACTATCAACTAAGTATCGGGCGGTTCAGCCTCGCAGCGTATTCAAGGCTTATTCAAGATAGAGATGTTGACACCGCGCGAGCACTTCGCGTACAAGTTGACGTGATCTAAATAATCTACACTGACGCGACGCTCGCTTTTTGGGCGTGTTTGTTTGTCTTCGCGTAAGCCACGCGCAATCATGGCAATATTCTTTCCCGGCAGTTCCGAACAAAGTTTAGCAGCCGCGTTAAAGATCGTGACGCTTCCCGACAGCGACATTGTCGCACCGGCGGCAGCGGCGACGGACGAATTGTTGCCTGAAACTGCTCCGGTTGACCGCATACGCCTGCTTGTTCAATCACCTCGAAAACTTTATCTCTACTGGGAATTGGCGCGCGATCCGTTCATTGCGTTGCGCCGGAGCGTGGGCACGGCGCAGGCGGAAAACTACAGGCTCGTCGTGCGTCTCACAAACACAGAGAACGGCACAGAGCATTTGCGTGAAGCAGACAGGAAGACGCGCGCGGCATGGTTCAATGTTTTTCCCGGAACCGCATACAAAGCCGCTGTCGGATTGTTTGCGCCGGGACAGGGCTTCATACGTTTGCTTTCTTCTAACACCGTCCATACGCCGCGCGCGGGCGTTTCGCCTTTGACTGAACCTGCGCCGGAGTTTCGCGTCGCGCCGATGGAATTTGCGCGCGTGCTGGATCAAGCGGGTTATGCAGGCGACGCGCTGGAAGTCGCACTCGAAGCACTCGACGCGCAGACGCACAATCAAGCGACGCGCGAAATCCTCGAAGGCTTTGGCGACGAGGACGAAACATTTGCGGCGAACAATTTCGACTTCGCGGAAATTCGCGCGTTGATCGTGGCGCTCGTGTTCGGCGCGCCGCTCGCCGCAGTGCAGCCGACGCTTTCGCCCGCTCTCTCGCAATGGATTGAAAATATAAATATAGGGCACGGCGAACTCTTCGACGCAACGCGAGTGCTTGAGCTTTTGCGCTCGGTTTTGCATTTTGAATTGAGCGTTGATTCCTCTGCTTCGAGTGATGAAACGACGCGGACTGCGGCGCGTTTTATGTGGAGCGCGAGCCGCGTCAATTTGCCGACGCGTCCGGCGCATGTCTGGCTGCCGAGCATGGCACTTCGTTTCCAGCGCAACTGAAGTACGATCACCCATCGAATAATAACCACTAATATCAATGCAGCGAACGCCGTTTTTATCCAGACATGCTACTCTTGGCGAACTGAAATCTGCTTTTGTGCGTCTCCCGTGCAGTAAACTTGATTTAGCTTTGAAAGGAGCAAACAGATGAAAAAAACTTTCCTGCTATTCGGACTTGCCGTTCTCATGTGCCTCTCCGTTGTGGCGCAGCAATCGCGGAGAGTGCCGCGCAACTCAACTGCTCAAACTGAACTCAAAGAGGTCTATTCCAAGTGGCTGACTGAAGATGTTACGTACATTATTACGCCTCTTGAAAAGCAAGCATTTATGCGGCTTACTTCAGATAAGCAGCGTGAGCGTTTCATTGAAGAGTTTTGGCGGCGGCGCGATCCCAATTCTGCCTCAAGCCAAAATCAGTTTCGCGCCGAATACTATGCGCGCATCGCTTATGTCAATCAGAACTTTGCATCCGGCAGCGTGGTAGGCTGGCGAACTGATCGCGGGCGCATCTACATCACCTATGGCAAGCCAGATGAAGTCCAGAAGTCTTCGTCGGGAGAGATATGGACATACAATCGCCTGCCCAATCTCGGAAGAGGCGCTAAGTTCGAGTTTGTGGATAATTCAGGTACGGGCGATTTTCACCTTCGGCAGTAAATTTCGCAAGCTACAAAATATCGTGTGGCGTCAACGGTTATGCTGACGCCACACGATAAGTCCTTGCAACCAATCGCCCAATACAGCGTGTCTCTTATCCTTCTTTGTTGGATGCTGCTCGCTAGGCGGCGGCTGAAGTTCGGCGTTCAATTCCTGTGGCGATAGGCTTCTTCAGTCTCATCCTTCATGCGCACCTACCATTCGTGCGCCATCCCGAACACCCTGAATTCTTAGAAGAAGATTGGCTCTACGAGGCGATCACGGAAGTTTATTTGCCGCTCGTCTTCGTCCTCACAAATTTGCAGGCCAGCGGCGCTGCTCCGCGCCTTGCATTGAACGTCTCGCCGACCCTGTGCGAAATGCTCGCCGATCCGCTGCTGCAAACTCGCTACACGCGGCATCTGGAAAATCTTCTCCTGTTGACCGAAAAAGAATCGGCACGCACGCTTCGCGAAGCGCCGGAATTTTATCCTGCCGCGCACATGTACAACGAGAGTTTGCGGGCTGCTTGGAAGCTCTGGTCAGAGCGTTACGAGCGCAATCTGCTGCGCGGCTTTCGGGAATTGCAGGACGCGGGCGTGCTCGAGATTATTACATGCGGCGCAACGCACGGCTTTCTGCCACTCATTTCCACCACCGAAGCCAAACGCGCGCAAATCAGCGTGGCAAGCGCCAATTATCGCAAACATTTCAAACGCGATCCGCGCGGCATCTGGCTGCCCGAATGTGCTTATGAACCGGGCATCGAAAATCTGCTCGCCGACGCCGGTCTCGAATATTTCATCGCCGATTCGCACGCGATTCTTTACGGCGAGCCGCGCCCGCGTTACGGCGTTTATGCGCCCGTGCGCTGCCCGAACGGAGTCGCCGTCTTCGCGCGCGATCTGGAAACAAGCCAGCAGGTCTGGAGTTCCGTCGTCGGTTATCCGGGCGCTCCCGAATACCGCGAATTTTACAGGGACATAGGATGGGACGCGCCGCTCGATTATTTGCTGCCGCATTTACACGCCAATGGCGAACGCCGGAATCTAGGTCTCAAATATCACCGCATCACAGGGCGCGACGTAGCACAGCCGGACAAGCTGCCGTATGATCCGCAAGCGGCGAGCGAGCGTGCCGCGCAGGACGCCGGACACTTCGTCGGTGAACGCGTCAAACAGGCGCACCAGCTCTACGATTTATTTGAAGGCCGCGCGCCGCTCATCGTCTCGCCCTACGACGCGGAACTGTTCGGTCACTGGTGGCATGAGGGAGTGCAGTTCCTCGATTTTGTTTTTCGTAAATTTCACTGGGATCAAAACGATGTCCAGACAGTGACGCCCGGCGACGTGCTCGATTCGGGCATACACATTCAAACACAGCAACTCTCCGCTTCCTCTTGGGGCGAAGACGGTTACTACAAAGTCTGGCTCAACGAAGCGAACGCATGGATATATCCGCACCAGCACGCTGCCGAAACGCGCATGACCTTGCTCGCCGACAGCCACACTGCGCCGGATAATTTGACAAGGCGTGCTCTTAATCAAGCGGCGCGCGAACTGTTGCTCGCGCAGTCGAGCGATTGGGCGTTTCAAATCTTTCAAGGCACGACGGTTGAATACGCCGCGCGCCGCTTTCGCTCGCACATTCACCGCTTCAATCTTCTCGCCGACGCCATCGAACAAAACTCAATCGACGAAGCACAACTCGCAGACATCGAAGCGCGCGACAACCTCTTCGCCGAACTCGATTACCGCCATTACCAATCAACGTGAGCGATCATTTCAGCCGGAACAATTTGCCGCTCATCATAGGGCATCGCGGCGCGTCGGCAGTCGCGCCGGAAAACACGCTCATGGCTTTCTCGCGCGCTCTGTCCGACGGCGCAGACGGCATTGAATTCGATGTCAGGCTCGCGGGCGACGATACGGCAGTCGTCATTCACGACGCGACGCTTCAGCGCACGGCTCTAAGAAGCGGCGAGGCTGCAAAACTTTCGTTTGATGAACTGAAGTGTGTGGACGTTGGAACATGGTTCAATCTTCGCTATCCGGCAAAAGCGCGTGCTGAATATTCACAGGCGACGATCCCGACGCTCCATGAAGTTTTTGAAGCACTGGGCAAAGGCAACGCATTGTTTTATGTCGAAATGAAATATGAGCCGCAAGACTCGTATAAAACTTTAGCGCGGCAGGTGGCACAACTTGTCTCGGACTATTCATTAACGAAGCAGGTTGTAGTTGAAAGCTTCGCGCTCGAATCAATCGCAGAAATCAAGCGCTTGAATCCACTCATTCGCACGGCGGCGCTGTTCGAGCGCACGCTTTCGCGTCCCACGCTTTCGTTGCGCCGACTCATCGCGCAAGCTGTCCGCTGCGGCGCGAATGAACTCGCGCTTCACCGCACATTTCCGCTGCGGCGCGCCACGCGGGAAGCCGCGCTCTGCAACTTAAAAACAATTGTCTGGACTGTCGATACGCCCGCGTGGGTCTTGCGCGCCTTACGTCACGGCGTCCATGCTTTAATCACAAACAATCCGGCACGCTTGTGCGCCGAACGCACTCGAATACGCCGCGCGTTAAATTTCGACAATATCGGTTTCTACAGTTGATCTTTAGATAACAGATTTCTAGATAACCGATTCTTACATGGACAAGATTTTTATACGCCCGCAGTACACTCTTCACTATCGCGAAGCCACGCGCTTGCGTTGGGCAATCGAGTCGCGTCCCGTTTACATAGCTCTGTTTCTGCTCGACGGCAAATTGGCTTACAACGTCAATGACCACTCCGGCGAACTATCAGAGCGCGGCGCGCTACTCATCGAACCGGGCATTGCAGCGCACGCCAAAAGCCCTGCCGCAAAATTTCTGACGCTCACGCTTGCGCCGACTTTCATGCTCGATGCTGCTTTGCGCACACGGCTGGCGGGCGCAGGCGGCGCGCAAGTAATCTTTCGTGCAGATGTTCTTTCGGATGACGAATATCTCACTCGCCTCGCGCACGATCTCGTTGGCGAATTGAAGGCGGAACAGGCCGGACAGGAAGTTATGGTGTCTGCTTTGGTCGAACAAATCGTCGTGCATCTGCTACGCCATCATTGCAATTTGCGGCGCGCTGACGAACTAGAGCTATCGCGCGTCGGCCTTGTTGATCGTCGCATACGCCGCGCCGTCGAATTGATGCACGCTAATCTCGCGCGCGAATTGCCGCTCGAAGAAATCGCCGCCGCCGCGTATCTCTCCACGTTTCACTTCGCACGCCTCTTCAAGAAACTAACGGGTTCTTCACCGCACGCGTATCTCGCCGCCTTACGCACTTCGCACGCGCAAACCTTACTCGCCGAAACCGATCTTTCGATCACGCAGTTAAGCGCGCGTGTCGGCTATTCCAGCCCGAGCCACTTCGCCAAAGCTTTCCGCGAAGCAACAGGAATTACTCCACGAGCTTTCCGCGCTGCTCTCGTCAAGAACAGAGGTTAGATGTCAGAAGCTGGATGTTAGTTCGTGATTTTTACCGGTACGGCGTCGGCTCGAATGAGTTGTTCGGTAGCGGCGTAAAGGAAGCTACTCTTTATCGGCAGAAATGTCTCCTTCGCCGGAACGCGCTGGTGAAAGTCGCTGCTCAAATTTTAACATTTGATTCTCAACCCAAAGCTGCATCTTCTCACGTTCAGAAGTTTGGCGGTCGGATAGACGATTAACTTCCATCGCCAGACGATGCACCATGCCCGTCAACTCGCGCACTTCTTGACGCAACTCTTCAAATTGCTTTTCCTGACGCGAGACTCGCTGCGATAGTGTAACGAGTCGCTCCAGCAATTCATAAAGTTTCTTCCACATGAAGCTCTTTCCGAATTTGTTCCATCAAGACATGGGTTTCTGCACGCAGGCGAACTATTCTTTCTTCACGCTCGCGGCTTTCTTCATCGTCTATACCTCGCAACGCCGTCAGAGCTTCATCAAGCGCCGATTCAAGAGAAGATGCCTCTTTTTCCGGTATTTCCAATGTGATATTTCTACTCATGCCTACCTCCTCGACCATAAAGTTTAGCACATGTAATTCCTTCAATCACAAAAGCCGCCGAACATCTAACGTCTGACATCCGGCACTTGCCCTTCGATTGCGCAATCCGGCGATGATATAGAGCAAGATAAGCATACATCGACGGCGCGTTTGCGCGTATGCTTACGCTCACAAATTTTGAAGGGGACAACTAATCATGGCAGTTGAAAAAGGCGCGGAGATTGCTCCGGCAAAAGGTCGTCTGGGAGTCTTGCTTGTCGGCTTGGGCGCAGTCAGCACGACATTCATCGCGGGCGTCGAAGCGATTAAAGCAGGCATCGCCGAGCCTGTCGGAAGCCTGACGCAGATGGGCGCAATCCGGCTCGGCAAACGCACGGACAACCGCTCGCCGCTCATCAAGGAATTCGTGCCGCTCGCAGACTTGAATGATCTGGTCTTCGGTGCTTGGGATATTTTCCCGGACTCTGCCTACGAAGCGGCGATGCACGCGGGCGTGCTCGAAAAAGCACTTCTCTCGCAAATCAAAACGCCGCTGCAAAAAATCAAGCCGATGAGCGCCGTCTTCGATCAACATTATGTTAAGCGTTTGAGCGGCACCAACGTTAAGGAAGCGGCGAACAAAATGGAGTTGGCCGAACAACTCATCGCTGAAATCGCCGAGTTCAAACGCAAAAACAAATGCTCGCGCCTAGTGATCGTCTGGGCGGCTTCGACGGAGATTTTCCTGAAGCAGCACGCCGTCCACAAAACGCTCAAATCCTTCGAGGCGGCGATGCGCGACAATCACAAAGCAATCGCGCCTTCGATGATCTACGCCTACGCCGCTTTGAAATCCGGCGTGCCATTCGCTAACGGCGCGCCGAATCTGTCCGTTGATGTTCCCGCGCTGCACGATCTCGCGGATGAAAACAAGGTGCCGATTTGCGGCAAGGATTTCAAGACCGGCCAGACTTTGATGAAGACGATCATCGCGCCCGGTTTGAAAGCGCGTATGCTGGGGCTGCACGGATGGTACTCGACCAACATCCTCGGCAATCGCGACGGCGAAGTTCTGGACGATCCAGAATCCTTTAAGACAAAAGAAGAATCGAAGCTCTCCGTGCTCGAATATATCTTGCAGCCGGAAGTTTACCCGCAGCTCTACAAGGATTTCTCGCACGTCGTGCGCATCAATTATTATCCGCCGCGCGGCGACAATAAAGAGGGTTGGGACAGCATAGACATCTTCGGCTGGCTCGGTTATCCGATGCAAATCAAAATTGATTTCCTGTGCCGCGATTCTATCTTGGCTGCGCCCATTGTGCTCGACCTCGCGCTTTTCCTAGACCTCGCGCAACGCGCCGGAATGGGCGGCGTGCAGGAATGGCTCTCGTTTTATTTCAAGTCGCCGCAGACCGCGCCCGGCCTTTATCCGGAGCACGATGTCTTTATTCAATTGATGAAGCTCAAAAATACCTTGCGCCACCTAAAGGGCGAAGATTTAATCACACACCTCGGCCTCGAATACTACGATTGACGCACCCACGCGCCGCCTACCGGCGGCGCAGCAAAATTCAAGAAGCGACAAGCCCGTGCGTGCGACAGCGTGCGGCCTTGTCGCTTTACACTTTTAACATCACAGGCGCACGCGTCTCGCCACCACCGGTTAGGTGTTGCGTTTCGACTTTTTGGTGGAGCGGCCTCACGTTTAAGTGCAATGATCTACAACTCCCGGATTCAAAATTTTGGATAGAGACATTAATTGTCAACTTTTCTCTGCCGCAATTTGTCATCGAAGGTCAATTCAGCAAGTCGCTTGAAGAAACGTCGCACGCATCAATCCTCTTACATTTTGTGGTGGCAAGCGCCGGGCTATCGTATATATAGTGTTCCATAAGATCAGGCGACGCGGCGGAGTTGTTCGGACAGAGTAAACGCTGCTGCCGGGTCGGGCATCGAAATTGACAGCGGTTCGTTCCTTGCATAGACAATTGCTTGATGCGGCCAGAAGAGGCCGGGCGCGATCACTCGCGGTCATACGCCACACAGACTTTTCTCGCGCGCGCATCTGAGCAGGCAGCTTTCACGCAAGGAGGGCGCGCCATGATTGCAGAGATGGAAAAAGAGAAACAAACCACCGCCGAGACAGTCTTCCTTGACCCGGATCAAAAAAGTCCGCGCGCGCAGGAATTTGAAGAAAAGCTTTCAGGCCGTATTGTCGGCCAAGAGCGCGCCGTGCGCCGCATGAGCGGCCTTTACCAGATTTTTCTGGCCGGAATGAATGCGCCCTCGCGTCCCGTCGGCACAATGCTTTTTCTGGGGCCAACCGGCTCCGGCAAAACGCGCGTGCTCGAAGCCGCCGCCGAAGTGCTTTTCGGTGATCCGCACGCGATTATTAAAATTGACTGCGCAGAGTTTCAGCACTCGCATGAAATCGCCAAGTTGATCGGTTCGCCCCCCGGCTATCTAGGCCACCGCGAAACTTCGCCGATGCTGACGCAGGAAAATCTTGACCGTATGCACACGGAAGATACTAAGCTTTCGCTTATTCTCTTCGACGAAATCGAAAAGGCTTCGGATAGTCTCTGGCAATTGTTGCTCGGCATTCTCGACAAAGCGACTTTGACGCTCGGCGATAACCGTCGCGTGGATTTTTCGCGCACCATCGTCGTGATGACATCCAATCTCGGCGCGCGAGAAATGTCCGAGTTGATTTCCGGCGGCATCGGTTTCAGTTCCGGCAAAGGCTCGAAGAATCCGCAGGACGCAGACGTTGACCAAAAGATTTATCGCACGGCAGTCGAAGCCGCCAGACGTAAATTCTCGCCGGAATTTATGAATCGCATTGACAAGGTCGTGGTCTTTCGTTCGCTCAAAGAACATCATCTGCGCCAGATTCTGAACCTCGAATTACAGGCTGTGCAGGAGCGCGTGATGCATTCGGCGGGCACAAAATTTGTCTTTCAGTGCTCGGACGCGGCGAAGGAAATGCTGCTTAGCGAAGGCATTGATTATAAATACGGAGCGCGCCATCTGAAACGCGCCATCGAGCGTTTTCTTGTTTACCCGCTCTCGAATCTGGTGGCGACAGAGCAAGTCGGTTTGGGCGATCTGGTGAGCGTGGATTTGAACGAAGACACAGGAAAGCTAGTTTTCTCGAAACGCTCGGGCGGCGCGTTGATTCAGGATGTGCCGGAAATGTCAGATGAGCCGGAAGAAGTCGAAACCAAATCCGGCGGCGTCGCGTTGCCGATTCCGCAAACAAAGGTCGCGCGCAAAGGACAAGGACGCGGCGAGAAAACCGACGGCTAACCGAAGCACGCCGCATCACAAAAGCAGAAGCGCCGGACTGAATAATTCAGTCCGGCTTTTTTTATGTACGAGTCGCGCGTCATCCGCAGCAGCAGCGACACGAATCAGCGTTGAGTTTTTGAAGATGACTTTTTCAGAGATTGGGTTATTTGCGGCTGCGTCGCAGCGGCGGGCGACAACCTCTTCAACGCTTCAAACGCGATGCGTGAAAGATATGGATCGGGCGCGGCGAGCACACTCTGCAATGAAGGAATCGCCGCCGGATCGTTTATCAAGCCAAGCGCGCGGGCAGCTTCGCGGCGCACATCATTGCTTGTTGTTATATCAATTAAAGCGGTGATTAACGCAGGCACGGCGGCGCGGCTCCCGATCTGCCCAAGTGAATGCGCAGCGGCACGGCGCACAAACTCATTTTCGGCGGCGGTGCGACGACGCGCGCGATTCAGTAAGCCACTTGCGCGCACGCGTTTTGACAGGATTTGTGTGAGGGGAATCGTAGCTGACTCATCTGCAATCTCACCGAGCGCGACGGCGGCGGCACCGCGCACGCCCGCGCTTTTATCTTGTCCGAGAACGTTTACGAGCGCGGGCACATTTGTCTTCACGCCTGTTTTACCCAATGCGTAAGCCGCCTGCTGCCGCACAAACTCATCTCGGTCACGGAGCAAAGGCGCAAGCGCGGCGGCGGCTTCTTCCGCAGGCAGTGAAAGCACGGCTGCTGCTGCCGTCGCGCGGACAATCGCCGACTCATCGCGCAACGCCGTCGCAGCAACACGCGACGCATCCGGGCGTTTTATCGCGCCGAGTCTCTGAACGGCATCACGTCGCTCCTCAATGCTCGATGAAGTCAATCGCGCACGTTGACGCTCTGTTTCGGTTGTCTGTCGCGCGAACGTTGGTAAAAGGTAAGGAGCAACTACGGCTGACGATACTAAAGACCGGCTTTGCGCGCGTGATGCAGTTGTGGCGACGGGAAGGATTAGCAGCATCGCCAGTCCGTTTAAGAGACACACACGCGCTGCCTTGCCGGATAGGGATGCAATTCTTTTGTTCGCGGGCGCGATTACATATTGGCGCATTGATTCCATGTTCGGGATATAGTTCAAACTTTTTTCCAAATTACCTACGAGTTCATCAGCAGTATCCATAAGCCGCAACGAGCGATCAAACTAAATCCGCGCCGGTTTCTAAATCAACGATGCGCGTAGAAATGCTGTCGGCGTGTATGTCCAGCAGGCCGATTGATCTGGGCAAGTCGAAGCGTTTGGCTCCCGCTCCGCCCGGGTTAAACAGCAGCGTGCCGCGCCATGAGCCGACGTAAAACTTATGGCTGTGGCCGAAGACGATTACTTCCGGCATACGTTCTTCGATCAAATGTTTCTGCGCCGCAGTCAGTTTCTCGGCTGCCGCGAACTGGTGTCGCACGTAAAATGTGCGCGCGCAAATTACGGCTATGCGCTCGCTCGGCAAACACATTGCGGTGTCCGCATCTATGTTGCCGCGCACGGCGATAACGGGCGCAATGTTTTCTAATTGCCAGAGAATTTCTTCGTCGCCGACATCGCCCGCGTGGATAATGTGATCGACGCCCGCGAAAAGTTCGAGGATGAGCGGATCAAGCTTGCCGTGTGTGTCGGAGACGACGCCGACACGCGCGAGCGGTTTGGCTTTTTTGGCGTGTGGCGTCACGAATCTATTTTGGAGGCAACCGTGTGCATCGTATCGACGATCAGCACGGCGATGGGCGGGTAAAAAAGCAAGTCAGGCCGCACATGTTGATCGAAAAAGAAAGCCATGTCGCTCACCACATAATGCATGTGTTCGCCGACGAAAAGTCCGAACGCAATGCTCACTGCATAGCCGATGACAAGAAAAGCCGAAGCAGTGAAGCGCGTGAAGGGCTTATCCGGTTTTTCTTCGCCGCTCATAATCGAATCCTGCACAAAACTCGGACGATACGTGTAGCGCACAAAGCACTCACGCAAACGCAGCGCGAGATGCCAGACGCCGATCACAAACAAGGTAATGAGCATCGCGCGCCCGAAAAAACTGTTGAAGTTCTGCCAGAAACGCGGCTTTAGCATTGCAACGATAAACGTCGAAAGAAATAATGTAACGGTAGTGAAGACGGCTTGCTGCATAGCAAAGGTTTCGCGCCGCTCGACCTCTAGCCAGCGGTCAACCGCTTTGTCGATACGCGCCTGCACCGTCACCATGCGCATACGCCGCGCATGAACGTTGTTTGAATGAATAACCGAAGAAGAAGAATTGTGCAGGCGCTGGCGCTTCGCGTCATATTGCGCGCGTTCCTGCGAATCGTTGAGCGTGCGATAGGCCAGCGCCAGCAGCGCAAAGTCGTGCGACGCGCGCGCCGAATCCCGATTAACGTCGGGATGATAGGCGCGCGCCAGCCGCCGGTAGGCAGACTTAATCTCAACCGCCGACGCAGTGGATTTAACACCCAGAATTTTGTAGTAATTAACCACCGCGCTTTTCTTAGACCTCAAAAGTCAGCGATGGGACGCCCTTAATAATCTCTGCGTATTCGGGCAGGAAGGGTCGCCCGTGAAGATCGCATTATAACACTCTACGGTAAATTAAGTCTTCCGGTAATCTTTGTTTTGTGAATGTTAAAGGCGGTGAGATGTTTGAACAAGGCAACTTAAAACAGAGCAAAAGGGGCGATGCTTGCAACCTCGGCGGTGCGTCCGAGTGGGGCGAGGACATCTTTAGTGGTGACCGCGCCCTTTGGCTCTAATAGTTTTGTATAGCAACAGGCGTACCAAAAAGAAAAAGACTAAAAACCTACGTTTTTTGAGTAACAACGATGCAGAGATCCTGTCGAGTGTCTACTTTTATGAACAACCGTCCACAATCTAAGACACTCGACAGGTTAAACTTCTATTGCCGCAGCAAACTTATGAAAAGATTTGAGGCAGCGAAAAGCACTTTAGCATCTTTCACTACCTCAAGTTTTTGCGATTATTATAGTCGCGCCACGAGATGTTTAATGACGCGCTGCTTTACCTTGATCGTTGCCGCCGTTGTCACTGCTGCCATCGGATTGCTTTTCGGCGCGCTCGACAATTTTCAACAGCGTGCGCACGGCGATGCCCGTCGGCCCTTTCGCGCGATAGGGCTTTGCATCGTCGCTCCACGCGGTGCCCGCAATATCCAGATGCGCCCATGCGACGCCGTCGGCAAACTCTTTCAAAAAGGCGGCGGCGGTAATCGTGCCTGCTTTGCGCCCGCCGACGTTCTTGATGTCCGCGATGTCGGATTTGATTTGCTTTGTGTATTCCTTATCGAGCGGTAGTTGCCAGAATTTTTCGCCGACTTCCTTGCCCGATTCGATCACTTCCTCGATCAACTTTTGATCTGTGCCGAGAATCGCCGCGTGGACATCGCCGAGCGCAATCGAAACCGCGCCGGTCAGCGTCGCCATATCCACCATGCGCGTCGCGCCGAGTTTCTTCGCATAGCTAATCGCGTCCGCCAGAATCAAACGCCCTTCGGCATCCGTGTTGATGACCTCGATTGTTTTGCCGGACATCGCGCGCACGACATCGCCCGGCTTCGTCGCTGTGCCCGAAGGCATATTTTCCACAGACGGCACAACGCCGAGCACAGGAATCGAAGGCTTGAGTTGCGCGATGGCGCGCATCGCTCCGAGCACAGTCGCGCCGCCCGTCATGTCATACTTCATCTGCTCCATGTTCTCGCCGGGCTTGAGCGAGATGCCGCCCGTGTCGAACGTGACGCCTTTGCCGATAAACGCGAGCAACTCGTTTTTGTTTTGCGCCTCTGCGTTTTGCGGCGTGTATTTGAGCACGATCATCTTCGCGGGTTGTTCGGAGCCGCGCGAAACGCTCAACAGCGATCCCATGCCTTCCTGCTCCATGCGCGCTTCGTCGAGCACATCGACTTCGAGGCCGAATTCTTTGGCGATCTGTTCGGCGCGCGCCGCCATGTCCGTCGGCGTCATGTACGCGCCGGGTTCGTTGGCGAGGTCGCGCGTGTAATTGACTGCTTCGCCGATGATCCGCCCTTTGTCCGCGCCCTGCTGCAAAGCATTTTCGTCCGCGCCTTCAATGATGACGGTGAAACGATCAACGGTGCGCTCTTCTTTGTCGGACGTGCGGTATTTGTCCGGGTCGAACAACGACATAATTCCGCCTTCGACGGCTGCCGCAACAACGCTTTCGGCGTCCCCATCAGCACGCGGCACAAAGGCAATCGACTTGACGTTTTTACTCCGAAGGAAACGCGTGACCGCGCCCGCCGTTTGCGAAATTTGCGCGGGCTTATAATCCGCTCGCTCGCCGACGCCGAGCAGAAGCAATCGTTGTGCTTTCAATTTTCCTGCGCCGCCGCTACCACTAGCAGCCAAGTGCATGTAAACAATTTCGCCTTCCTTGCCCTTCAACTCGCCTGTTTCGATTACAGAGCGAACAAGGCCGCTGGTGGCAGCGTCGAGTTCCTTTAGAAATCCCTCGTCGGCTTTTTCGTTTATGAAAACAGCGACGGCCAGTGCCTGCGCTTCATCTTCCGCATAGCGTTTTGCGCTTCCCGTAACCTGCATCTCGTTTTTTACCTTTCGTCAAATTAATCTTTGTTTCGTTCTTTTAGCTGCGCGCGTGTTTCGCGGTCAACTGTGCGGCGCATTTCCGTTTCGCGTTTATCGTACAATTGCTTGCCCCGCGCCACGCCGATTTCAAATTTGATGCGCCCGTTCTTCGTGTACACGCGCGTCACGACGAGCGTCATGCCCTTCATCGTCGATTGTTCTTCGAGTTGATTTATTTCTCTGCGGTGAAGCAGAAGTTTGCGCTCGCGCAGTGGCTCGTGATTCTCCCGATTGCCGTGCGAGTACGGAGAAATATGCGCGTTCAGCAACCACGCTTCGCCCTCGCGCACAGCGACATACGAATCCTTCAACTGCACGCGCCCTTCGATCACGCTTTTGACTTCCGTGCCTTTGAGCGCGATCCCTGCCTCATACTTATCCGAAATATGATATTCGTGAAACGCCGCGCGGTTCGCCGCCAAAACCTTTTCTTCCTTTGTCGCCGCCATGAACTAATTTACCACTTTCGTCCGCATTACTTCGCTCGCTTGCGATCAGCACGCAAGGCTGGTTACGACATTTCTTTCGCCGACATGCGCGATCATGTCCGGTTCGACAATGCCGTAAAGCGTTGTGCGCTGCACGGCCTTCAATCCTTCGGCTTCGATGCGCCTGTGCAACTCTGCCGCTGGAACATACGAGCCGTGAGATGCGCCCGCCGCCCGCGTAATTTTTTCTTCGATCAACGTGCCGCCCAGATCATCAGCGCCGCAATGAAGCGATTGGACTGCCTCATCAAGCCCGCGCTTGACCCACGCGACGGCCTGTATGTGCGACAGTTCGTCGCGAAAAAGCAGGCGCGACGCGGCGATCAAGTTCAAAGCCTCCCGCGTCTGCGGGCTACAGAGTCCGCGCTTAATGGCAATCGGCGCTTTCTCTGCGACGAACGGCAATTGAATGAATTCCGTAAAGCCGCCGGTTCGCCTTTGCACCGCAAGCAATCGCAAAAGATGTTCGGCGCGCTGCTCGACTGTTTCGATGTGCCCGTACATCATCGTCGAAGTCGTGCGCAACCCCACGCGATGCGCCGTTTCGACAATCTCGCACCACTCGCCGCTCATTACTTTCTGATTGCACAAACGCCTTCGCACATCGTCAACTAGAATCTCCGCCGCCGTCCCCGGCATTGAGCCTAGTCCGGCAACCCGCAACCGGTCAATGATGCGCGCGAAGGATTCACCGCTTCGCTCATGTATGTACGCGATTTCTTCCGGCGAAAACGCGTGTATGTGAATCTTCGGAAACGCGCGCTTTATCTCCATGACAAGCGTGAAATAAAAATCAACGGGCGTCTTTGCGTCCAGCCCGCCCTGAATCGTCACTTCCGTAATACCGAGCGAAACCCTACGCCCGATATGTTCAAGACAATCGTCAATCGTCATGCGGTACGCATCGGCATCATTGTCGTCGCGCCGAAAATTGCAAAAGCCGCAGTGCTGTTCGCAAACATTTGTGAAGTTCAAATTAAGATTGACGATATAGGTAACGCGCCTGCCGCACAAAGTTTCCTTCAACTCGTTTGCCGCCGCGTACATCTCGCGGCATGAGGCTTCGTTCTGCTCCGAAAGCAACGCGGTAACATCAGCGATGGAAAGCTCCCTGCCCGCGAAACTGCGCGCGATAACGTTTTTGCTTTTCGCCGTCATACTTTATCTTTCAAACTCCACGCGCAAAGGTCTGTTCATCAACTCGTATGCTGCGTCGCGTGCCTTCTTGCCTTCGTAAAGCACTGCGTAAACTTCGTTTGTGATCGGCATTTCAATGCGCAATTGATCTGCAAGGAACTTCACGGCGCGCGCTGTCTTTACACCTTCGGCGACTTCGTGCATTCCTTTGACGATGTCAGGCAATGCGCGGCCTCTCCCTAATTCCTGCCCGACAAAGCGATTGCGCGATAGCGCGCCGGTGCATGTCAAAACAAGATCGCCCATTCCCGCGAGTCCCATCATCGTTTCCAGATTAGCGCCCTGCGCTAGAGCGAGGCGCGCAATCTCCGCGAGGCCGCGCGTGATAATCGCTGCGACGCTATTCGTTCCAAATCCTAAACCTGCGACCATGCCTGCGGCGACGGCCATCACATTCTTCACAGAGCCGCAGAGTTCCGTGCCTATGACATCCGTGTTCGTGTAGACGCGCAAATTATCAAAACTCAACGCGCTCTGAATGAGGCGGCTATCATCCTCACACACGCTTGCCGCGACAATCGCCGTCGGCTGTCCGGCGGCTACTTCCTGTGCGAAAGACGGCCCCGATAAACACACAAAACGCGGCTCGAATTTTTCGCCGACGACTTCAGACAGAATCTGTGAAATACGTTTCCCTGTTCCAACTTCAATGCCCTTTGTTGCGCTGACAAAAATCATTTCAGGCCGCAGAAACGGCAGCATTCGCTCGCAGAGTTCGCGCGTGACGTGCGAGGGCGACGCGAGAATCACTATCAACGCTTCACTCAATGCGTCGTTCAAGTCGCACGTTGCAAAGATATTCTGCGGGACAACGACAGGTAAAGCTAGATAGCGCGTGTTCAAATGCTTCGCGTTAATTTCCGCTGCGACATCTTCGTTGTGTGACCACAAACGCACTTGATGTTCTGCGCGCGCCGCAACGATGCCGAGCGCCGTACCCCAACTGCCCGCGCCGATGATCGCCAATCGCTTCACAGGCATTTCGCTTTAACGGAATTTATTTTCTGTGCCACTTCGCAGCCTCCGTATGTTTTCGCGGTGCATAAAAACGACCACTGCGCCGCACGCAATCGCAGCTATCATCAACGGCGCAAACTCTATTGACAGAGGCAAGCGCGCGCCCGCGATGATTGCAATGCTGATCGGCAACGAAGCGACGGCGCAAACCGAGCCGAGCGAAACAAGGCGCGTCGTCCATACAACGCCAATGAAAATCAGCGCGGCGAGGACGACGGCGAGCGGCGCGAGACAAAGAAAAACGCCGAGACCCGTTGCCACTCCCTTGCCGCCGCGAAAGCCCAGCCAAACCGGAAACACATGCCCGATAATCGCCGCCACTGCTGCCGCTGCAATCCACCAAGCGCTGTTGAAATCAACAACGGATGCCGCAAGCAGCCAGCGCGCCAACAGAATTGCTGCCGCTCCCTTTGCAGCATCCAGCGCGAGCGTCACTATGCCCGCTAGTTTGCCCGCGCGCCTTGTGACATTGGTCGCGCCCGTTCCGCCCGAACCCGTCTCGCGCACATCCGCTGCCTGCGTCAATCGCACAATCAAAAAGCCGAACGGGATCGAGCCGAGCAAGTATGCAGCGATTAAAATAAACGCGTGCCTCATCAAAAGGATTTCGCGCGCCGGAAAATTTGCTGTAAAAGGCGAAGGAAGAATACAGCAAGCGGTGTAACAGTGCGACAAGCAAACGCTCATTGCTCATCATTTATAGACTTCAAAGTAAGCGTCGCCGCAGTAGATCGAGCGCGGCTTGCGATGCCCGCCAGCGAATGAGATGCCTGTCGCCGGGCAACATTAATTTGCGATGCTCCACATGAATATCATCTGCGAGCGCAATGTAAACGAGGCCGACGGGCTTCTCTTCCGTGCCGCCGTTCGGCCCCGCGATGCCCGTCACGCTGATCCCAAAATCCGTGTCGGCGCGGCGTCGCACTCCGTCTGCCATCGCTTCGGCAACTTCTGCGCTGACGGCTCCGCGCGCGGCGATTAATTCAGCGTCAACGCCGAGCGACCTGATCTTCGCGTCGTTCGAGTATGTAACGACGCCTTCCATAAAATAAACGGATGAGCCGGAAACCTTCGTCAATCGCTCGGAGATTAAACCGCCCGTGCAGCTTTCCGCGACTGCCAGCGTGAAGCCTTTGACGGCGAGCCGCAGCCCGACGACTTCCTCCATCGTCTCGCCGCGAAAAGCGAAAATCGCATCGCCGAGCCGTTCTTCAATTTGCCCTGCGAGGCCGTCCAAAAGCAGTTCCGCGTCCTGCTCTGTTTTCGCTTGCGCGGTGAGTTGGATTTCGATTTCGCTCTGGTTAAAAAGAATTGTCGTTTGCGGATTTTTGTACTGCGTATAAACGGGCGCGATGCGTTCATCGACAGCCGATTCGCCCAAGCCTGCGACGCGCAGTATGCGGCGCGCAACACGCACGTCGCCCGCTTTCGCAATGAGTTTCGGCAGCACGAAGTTTTCAAACATCGGGCGCATTTCGCGCGGCGGGCCGGGAAGAAGCGCGATGGCGCGTTCGTCTTGATCCAGATAAAGTCCGGGCGCTGTGCCGTTCGGATTCTCCAATACCTCTGCGCCTTCGATAATCATCGCCTGACGCGAATTTATCTCCGGCATAGGGCGTCCCATGCGCTGGAATTTTTCGCGTATGCTCTCCAAAACTTTTTCGTTGAGCATCAAGCGGCGCGAAAGTGCGCGTGCCGCGATCTTGCGTGTAATGTCGTCTTCGGTAGGGCCGAGTCCGCCCGTCGTGATGACGAAACGCGAGCGGCGTAGAGCGTCTTTGATTGTTTCCTCGAGCCGCGCGTCGTCGTCGCCGACAATGGTTTTGAGTTTGACTTCGATGCCGATGTTATTGAGTTTTTCGGTGAGCCAGAGACTGTTGGTGTCCGAGCGATCAGGCGTTAAAAGTTCCGAACCAATAGCGATGATTTCTGCTGTGAGCATAAAAGAAAAGAAGCGAAACTTGATCGTTGTTGCTTATTGCGCGGGCGCGGCGTCGTCGCTTGTGCCGAACACTTTTATTTCACGCACCCACATCACAAAGGGACGGTTTGTCGGCCCTTGCTGCGCGGGCTGAAGGATTCGCGCGCGGTCAGTTTTAATTGGCGCAAACGAAAACGCGGCGCGATCATAATCGTTGCCGGATTCAAGCGTCGAAACAGTGTGCCATGCGCCTTTATCATCAAGCGTCTGTAGCTCGACATGGCGCGACGGCACGAAGCGATTGCGGTCGTAGCCCCAGAAAACATAAACGGCGGCGAGATTGACCGGCTCATCGAAAGCAAATTCGATCCAGTGCGGCGCGGGCGTTTCGTCGGAACTCCAGTTGCCTTTGTTGTAACGCATACGGGCGATTTTATGCACATCCGTTTCACCGTCCGTCAAAGGCGCGGGACTATAACCGTTGTAACTCGAATCAACTGCGAGATGAGACGGGCGTAGTTCGACGAGCGATGAGACGGGCGCGGGCGTCGGCTGCGGCACTTCCACTTTTTGAGCGGCAGTAACCTTGCGCCGTTCGCGCGCGTCACGTCGTGCAAAGAAAACGACGCTGCTCAAGATTGCCAGACAAAACAAAGCAAGAAAAAGTTGCAAGCCGCGCCTGCGACTTCTTTGCGCGCTTGTTGCTTCGCGCCGCGTCAGCTTGACTGTCGAAGGCGAAGCGTTCAGTTCGCTGCCGCACGCCTCGCAAAATTTATCGCGCGGTGAAACTTCCTCGCCGCACGTCGCACAGGCGGATGCGCCGATGGGCTGCGTGACATAGCTTTCACGTTCGCCGCGTCCCGTTATCTTTGTAGATACGGTGTCAGCGCGGCGCGCGTTTAGTTCGTCTGTCGTGGCATTAAATTCTTTTGTCGGCGAAAACTCTGTTGAGGTAAGTTCAGTTTTCTGCGTGTCTTTGACCTCGCGTCCGCGCGCGCGATGGACTGCGTCGAGAAACTCCGAAGCCGAGCCGAATCGGTTGTCGAGGCTTTTTTCGAGCGCGCGTAAAATCACCGCTTCGAGTTCCGGCGTAATGTCGGAATTGACTTCGGAAGGCGGGCGCGGCGGCTGTTCGATATGCGCGCGCAATATATCCGTGCGCGGAAACGGATCGGCGGTGTCTTTGCCGAATGGCGTCGCGCAAGTCAGCATCTCGTACAGAATGACGCCGAGCGAATAAATGTCCGAGCGTTCGTCTACGGCATGGCCTTGTGCCTGCTCCGGCGACACGTATTGCGGAGAACCGTAAGACCCGCCGAAGGTGTCCGTGTTTTCCGAGCCGACGAGTTTGACGATGCCGAAATCCGTGACCTTCGTGCGGTCATCGGGCGTAACGATAATGTTGGCGGGCTTCAAATCACGATGGATAATGCCGCGATGCGCCAGATTGTTTTGGTCGCGGTAAATGAATTTCTGCGCGTAGGCGACGGCTTCCAGAATCTGCTCGAACAAATCGAGAGCGCGCGCCGTCGGCAACGGACATGCTTCGCGCGCCAGAAGTTGCGCCAGCGAACGCCCGCGCACGTACTCCATAATGATGTAATAAGTTTGCTCTGCGACGATGTAATCGTAAATTTTGACGATGCCCGGATGATCGAGCTGCGATTGAATATAGGCTTCTTTTTCAAAGCGCGGCTTGAGTTGGCGCAGATCACGATTGTCGCGCGCGATGATAGATTTGATGGCGACTTCACGCGGCAGTTGCAGATGATGCCCTCGATAAACCACGCCCATGCCGCCGCGCCCGATGCGCTCATCGACTTGATAGCTTCCGATGATGGTTGTTTCGGCTGCCAAACTTTAACCTACGCCGCACAAAAAAGAAGCGGGCAAACTAGATTTTTTCGTTGCGCTTTGCATTAGTTATAACAGAAACAACGACGCATAGCATTGTCCGCCCGCGCAAAAGACAGAGCGATATTTAGTTTGATGTTAGGAGGAGCACCACACCTTCACTTAAGAAAAACTTGTCCGCTTCAAGCAGTCTTTTTTTCTTCATAAACGTCGCGCAGGACTTCTGTGATAGAGGGAGGCGGAGGAGTGTTTTGATCGCGCACAGCGGCATTGGAGGCATGGGAGGCGACACTATCTTTCAACGCGTCCGCAAACAACGCGGGCTGCGGCGGCGCGGCCTTTAAGTGTATGGCGGTTTGCGCGGCGGCGCTCAATTTCTCGCGGCTCTCTGTGAGAAGGGCGGCGGCGCGATTGCGGCGCGCGCGTTCAAGGCTGCGAATTGCAGCCATCGTTTGCGGCGCTTCGGCAGGCTCGCGCTCTAGTTTGCGTAGAAGGCGAACGTAGCGGCGCAGTTCCGGCGAAGGAGTAAAGCGCTGGCGTTCGTCGAAAGCAGGGTTTTCGACGACTTCGGCGAGATGCTCAATGGCCGCTTCGTGATGGCCTGCGCGGTGATAAAGCGCGCCGAGCGCGAAGCAGACGAGCGGCGGCGGGTCTGTCATCTTATGAAACACTTCCTCGCCGCGTTCGATTTCTTTTTCGATTTCGTAGCCGTACCAACTCTTATCTTCATCGCGCAGAAGATCGTTGGCTCTCACATAAAACTTAAAAATGCGCGTCGTATCTTCCTGCTCCGAATGCTGCACGGCGCGCCAGATGAAATAAGTAACGACGGCGAAAAAGACAATCACGGACAGAGGAATGTTCATCACGCCGAGCATCGAGATAATCACGATGATGGCGAGCAATCTTTGCGTCGCTTCTTTTCCTTTACTACCCATTACTTTTGCAGCCTTGCGGTTAACGGAAACGATGAATGATACGTGACAAACGATGTATGAAAGCGGACTCTGAATTCACCATCGCGTGTTGATTATTTCGCGCTCATTATTTGCCGTTGGCTGTTTGCTCGATGCGCTGCCGGATCGCTGTGCCTGCTTGTTCTGTGGAAAGCGTGCCGCCCAGATCACGCGTTGTTTGCTTCTCTACGACGGCAGCGCGCACGGCACGTTCAACGCTCGCGCCCGCTTCTCTTTCACCCAAATATTCTAGCATCATCGCCGTCGTGAGAATAGCGCCGGTCGGATTGGCGATGCCTTTGCCCGCGAGCGGCGGCGCGCTGCCATGCACAGGCTCGAATAATGAAACCTGTCCCGGATGAATGTTGCCGGATGCAGCAAGCCCTAAGCCGCCCTGAAGACCCGCGCCGAGGTCTGTCAAAATATCGCCGAAAAGATTATTGGTAACGATCACATCGTACTGCTTCGGATCGAGCACCATAAACATCGTCATCGCGTCAACGTACTGATGATTGCTTTCGAGTTCTGGATAACGCGCGCCGACTTCTTTGAAAACTCTTTGCCACAGATCGCCGCCGAAGCGCTGCACGTTCGATTTGTCAGCCATCGTCACGCGTCGCCGTCCGTGCTCGCGTGCATACTCGAAAGCCGCGACGATGATTCTTTCGACGCCGCGCCGCGTGTTCAATTCTTCCTGCGTCGCAATTTCATCAATGGTTCCCTTTTTGAGAAAGCCGCCCGCGCCGCAGTACGCGCCTTCCGTGTTTTCGCGGAAGACGACGAAATCAATGTCTTCAGCGGCGCGATCACGCAGCGGCGTCAAACGCGCGTCGAGCAATTTCACGGGACGCAAGTTTATGTAAAGATCGAGTCCGCGCCGCATCCCTAGCAAAATATCTTCGGCATGTTGATTGGAAGGCACGCGCGGATCGCCGAACGCTCCGGCAAAAATCGCATCGAAATTCTTTGAGAGGTCTTCGAGCGCGCCCGCCGGTAAGCTGACGCCTTCGCGCAAATATTTATCCGCGCTCCAATCGAAATGCTGTAATTCGAGTTGGACGTTGTGCGTTTCGCGCAAGTGTTCGAGCACGCGCACGGCTTCGCGCGTGACTTCCGGCCCGATGCCGTCGCCCGCGACAACGGCAATGCGATGCGCGCGCTTCGTCATCACTTCTCCGGCAAAGTATTCGCGCCGCGATCCGATGGCGAAGTCGCTTCAACAACGATGGCTTCTTCGAGAATTTCGAGCGAGTATTTCGAGTCGGCGGGCACGCAATAACTATCACCCTTGCCTGCTTCAAACGAATGCCCGTTAAGCGTAATGCGCAAACGTCCGCTGACGACATACGCGACGTACTCATACGTGTTCGAGTGTTCGGACGAAGTGACACCGACTTTTTCATGCGTCCACAAACGCATTGCCATCCGCTCGCCGTTGACTAACAAATGTTCGCCCTGTTCACCGCGCGGCGCGTGGCTTCCGCGCACCAACACCGTTTCAGCATTTTGATCCGCCATTATTTCCACCTCATTTTGTTCCTGTAAGATTTTAGTTTGTCTTGCGTTCGCTTAACGAGCCACGAATATAATCTCTACGCTTGCGAGCTTCGTTTCAAAACTTACACAAAACATGCACATGCAAATTTGTGTCATCGACAAACAACAAGTCGCTTTAATTTTCAGTTGTTAGCCTTTGGCCCAAAGTAAATAATCCACAAGCAGAAGCTAAGAATTCCGGCGACGAAGGCGAAAACGGCGACGAATACTGGCAGCAGTTTATAACGCATAATTGAATCTTCTCGTATGCTCATACGAACAGACAAATCATCACACAAAATTTATGCTCCGCGTTTGTTTGCAAGCCTCTCTTCGATGCGCGGCAAACTTGCGAGCAACGCGTCGCCGACGATCTTCAAACTGCGCGAGGATAGTTTATCGAGCGTGTCTTTCTCTGTGTGCCAGTATGGATAGCTGCTCAGTTGAATGATGTCGAGCGATTCGATACCGGCTTTGAGAAACGGTTCGTGATCGTCGCCGCCGACGCCTTCAGGTCGATCAACAAACTGCGCGCCGTAGCCGATTTCGCGCGCCGTCTGCCAGACCGTATCGACGAGCCAAGGCGTGCTCATCGTGTCGCGCCCCAGTTCGAGATTTTTGTAGCCGATCATGTCCAGAAGGATCATCGCGCGCGTGTGCTTGACTTCGTTTTTGTCGATTAACTGCGCGACGTAGTGGCGGCTGCCGTATGTGTTGTCGGGCGCGTTCGGCTTGCCGCACTGTTCCCAATCAAAACAAAAAGCTTCTTCGCCGTCGAAGAACACAATTCGGCGAGTGAACTTCGGTTTCTGTTTATTGGCGGCAAGCACGCGCGCGATTTCAAGTAGCGCGGCGACGCTTGAAGCCGGATCATTTGCGCCGACGAAGTGAAATTGCTTGATTGGTTTCGTGTCATAGTGGCTGGTGAGCAGAATTGTATCCGCAGATTCGCCGGGAATCTCCGCGATGATGTTTGCCATGCGGCGTTCGCCGACGGGAGTTGCGGCGCGAAATTCATCAAGGGAAACATTCAGGCCGTAAGACTTTAACTCGCCCACGATGTAATCGCGCGTGCGCGCAAGTTCGGGAGTACCAGCGGCTCCTGGCTTCATCTCGATCTGCTTGCGAGCGTGCGTCATGGCGCGTTCGCCATCAAAGCCGCTTCTATTTGCAGGCGCGGACATATCGGTTGACGCGACGGCGGGCGTGGTGGTCGTTGCGGCGATGGTTTCGGTGCGCGCGATGTTGTTTTGCTGCGCGGAATTGCCGGGACAGCTAAGGAAGCCGAGCGGGGCGGCGAACAAAAGCGCACATGAAAAGAAGCGCGCGGAGACAGCAGCGAACGTTGTGTGGATATGTTTAAGCATGAGTGTTGTGTATAGGCATTGCGGCGCAATAATAAAGCTAAAGCGAGTATCAGTTTTCTTTTGTTGCGCTTGCAGCGGAAGCTTTCGTTTCCGTTCGGCGATGCTCTGCGGGACGGCGCGCTTCGCGTTCGCGCGCGCTTAAACTTTTCCCGAATCCGGCCATCAAGTCCATCACTTTTTCGCCGATGGCGGACGGCAGGCTCGCCACCGCGCCGAGCGTTTGAAATAAAGTAACGGCTTCGAGTTCCACAAGGGTGGCGATCTTTTTTTCAAGCGGAAGTTCTTTGAATTCTTTGCGAAATTCCTTGACGGTTTCCTCTGTGGTTTCCTCGCGCTCGGCGACGGGCACGGGGCGCAGCACGAGTTCGCCCGCCCGCTCGACCTTGACTTGACAGGCAAGGCGTTCGCCGATTGCCAGACGGTCTGTGCTCAAATGCTCGCGCTCCGCCTGCGTGACGGGCGAAAGAAGCGCCGCGCCTGTAACGACGACGACGGCGCAGGTATCGCACTCGCCGCGCCCTTCGCATTCGGCTGGCAGGCGCACGCCGAGTTGCTTCGCCGCCTCCCACACATAACTGCCTTCGGCGATGACGCCGTTTCGATTGTCCGGTTCAAATTTAATACTGACGCTCATGTGTACCTCGCCCTCAAAGGGGAAAAAGCCTTTATAGAAAATGCTCGCAATGATGAATGAAATAAAGAGATTAGTCTATGAACTTACGACCTCTAAACAAGACTTGGAATTGCTTCAGTTTGTCCTGTAGCTGCGCTTTATCAATCCTGATTCCGTAAGTATCAAAGTCCAACACAGCCTCACTCAGAAATGGCAGCGGAATAGTGATTAAACGATCATATTCAATTCCGTTTTCAGCCCATAACGAACCAAGAGAGCCAGCAACATTTTCCCGCAGGTAATTCGGCTCGCTTTCATCCATGAGTATACGGTAAAGAGTGTCCCTTGGCTTCTTGGCATTTGCAATACATAAGACTATCGGATGCTGCGATGCGAGTAGGGCCGTCTTCGCTCTTATTTAGAAGAAGGTTAATGCATTTGCGACACTCATCAACAGAAAGCTGCTTGTCCATATAATCAACTTGCTATGTTCTGGTAATGTTTCACCATTACTGAATAAAGCGGCTTCGTTGTTTTATTCAACGCATTATTTGTGTATGTGTTTAGTAACGAGCCGGATTTGCGAAGGCGCGTGCGTCTCCGATCTCTTTTGTATCTGCGCATGATTGCGGCATTCCGCGCACAAGCCTTCGATGCGCAGAGAGTATTGCGCGGGCAGGAATTTGTGTTTGGCGGCGATGTTTTCCTGTATGGCTTCGAGTTCGGCGGAGAAAAATTCGATGTTCGTGCCGCACTCCGTGCAGACCATGTGATCGTGCCGCTGGTGTTTATAGCCGTGCTCGTAGCGCGTGCGCCCGTCGCCGAGGCGTACTTCGCGCGCGAGTCCCGCTTCCGCGAAAAGTTTGAGCGTGCGGTAAACGGTTGTCTGCCCGATAGACGTGTCTTCGCTTTGCACAAGGCGGTACAAGTCTTCGCTCGACATGTGCTTTTCGGTGCGCAGAAAAACGTTCAGGATCAAATCGCGTTGCGCGGTGCGTTTGAGGCCTGCGCGTTGAAGGTGTTCGTGAAATACTTCGTGCTCTTCAGTCATAGATACTCGTATCCCTGTTGGTCTTAAACTCTGGCAGCTCGCGCGCGTACCGGCAAAGTAATTTATCTTAACACTTGGGCGGGCAGGCTGTGAAGAAGTTGAACGGCGAGAGGCGCGCGTGTTATCTTTTCCGACATGCCGGGGTGGTGAAATTGGTATACACGACGGACTTAAGTAATTTGAGCACATGAAGAGAAATCTTCAAAGTGAATGGAGTCAAAGTCGGCGAAAGCTTAACAGATCAAGCTGATGCCAACGCCGAGCTAAGGCCAAACAAAAGAAGTTCATGTTTGGCAAAGTGTAGAGACGAGACGGCTCCCTCCTAAACATCATTTATCGATGCACGGAGAAGGCATCGCCCAGACTACAAACTGCTTTTTTATCGCAGGTGGCGAAAGCCATAGTAGTAAGAAAATCCGTTGGCCGCGAGGCCGTGCGGGTCCGAGTCCCGCCCTCGGCATTAAGACGGTTGACCCGCAAGTTTGATCGAAATCAGCTTACTGCTGCATCAATCAAGCTTGCGGGTTTTCTGTCGCCGCGTGTTGTTTACTTTTGAAAGAAGGCAACAATTTGTTCGACGACGTATTGAATTTCGCGCGCCGTCAATTCCGGGAAAATAGGCAGGGCGAATGTTTCGGCGGCGGCGGCTTCAGCCATAGGAAAATCGCCCGGCGTGTGGCCGTGCGCGGCGAAGCATTCCTGTAAATGCAGCGGCACAGGATAGTAAATTTCCGTCGCGACGTTTTTATTCTTCAAAAAATTTCTCAACTCATCGCGCTGCCCCGCGCGCTTCACACGCACAATGTACTGATTATAGATGTGCTTCGATTGACAGGCGACGGGTAACAGAAGCGAGGCCGCTGCTGTGTCCGCGTCAATCTTTGAAGAAGCGCAATGATCGGCGCAAACATCCGTATTGGTATTTAGTGCGGCGAGGCCGGAATCCATTAAAAGTTTCGTATAAAGCGCGGCGTTATCCTGCCTCTTCGCAGTGTAGTCGTTCAGGTGCCGTAGTTTGATGCGGAGCAGTGCTGCTTGCAACGCGTCGATGCGAAAGTTTGCGCCGACGAGCCGATGATAATACTTCGGCTCTGCGCCGTGCGTGCGTAGGATTCTGGCTTTTGCGGCTAACTCATCGTCATCCGTCGTAACGAGTCCGGCGTCGCCGAACGCGCCGAGATTCTTCGACGGAAAAAATGAGAAGCAGCCGAACGCGCCCATCGTTCCCGCGCCGCGATTTTTGTATTCGGCTCCGATGGCCTGCGCCGCATCTTCGATAACAGGGATGCCGTTGCTGCGGCTGATCTCCATAATCCCATCCATCTCGGCGCATTGCCCGTAGAGATGCACGGGCATGATGGCTTTCGTCCGCGCCGTCACTTTGCGTTCGATCTGCGCTGGATCGAGGTTGTAGCAAACGGGATTGCTATCCACAAAAACAGGCTTCGCGCCCATACGCCAGATCGAACCGGCGGTTGCGAAGAAACTATATGTGGGACAAACGACTTCGTCGCCAGCGCCGATGTTGAGTGTCATCAGCGCGAGCAGCAGCGCATCCGTTCCAGACGAAACGCCGATGGCATGTTTCACTCCAATGTATTCGGCGCACTCTTTTTCAAACGCTTCGACCTCCGCCCCTAAAATATAATGACCGCTTTGCAGCACGCGCTCGAAGGCTTCGCGAAATTCGTCCATCAACTGATCGTCATAACGCGTCAGGTCGAGTAACGGCACATTCATGTTCGTCGCTTTTGTCGCTTTCGTCATTTCCGCAGTCAACTTTCCTTCTCCGTTTCAAATTATTTCTATGCTTTGTCGTTCGACATGAATCAATATATCAAATGGACAGCGATTTTCCGCACGTATATACTTTCTTACACTTCAATTCCGATAGTTAAGGTCGACTTTGTTGCGTAAATAGCTACGGGGACAGCAGTGCTGGTAATCTTTTGGTGTGAAACAGAAGAAAACCAAACGCACCTACCGTCTCCGTAACTGGAGTCAATATAACAAAGCTCTGGTCAGGC